>ENA-OOWZ01001639-OOWZ01001639.1-human-gut-metagenome-genome-assembly--contig:-NODE-1639-length-10469-cov-2.974650_pt1 | contig 10469 bp, 7 predicted proteins | sample MGYA00241580_ERZ501329 | MGnify/ENA primary metagenome ERZ501329 (study PRJEB25962, sample SAMEA2042923) | human gut metagenome | biome: human gut; feature: human-associated habitat; material: faeces... | reverse complement strand
GCTCTTGCCGATTTGCGCTGTGCTGCCCTGTCGCCCGCCACCTCCATACCCGTTCCTGCCCTGCGGCCTTTTGTTGACGCACACAGCGTTGGCTTCGCCTTGGTATGCTGGCTGCTCTTGCAGCGTCGCGGCATACTTCCCCGGCGAGTATCGTCTTTGGAGATGGGTGTGAAATTTTCAAGGTACAAAGCAACTTTTCGTTGACAAGCTGTCTATGCAGTGCTAGACTATGATAAAATTATTTAGACAGCTTTCTGGTTTTAAGGTAAGATAGAGCTGTATATTTGTCAAGACTATTTCATTTATAATTTACAATTAGTCCATATTTGAGGTGACAGCCATGTGGTATGCAAAGATGTATTTCTCCGGTGAGAAAGAATTTTTTGAAAACGATGCGTTTGGAATGCAGGGCCTGCCGTCCAAGCAGTTAGAACTTCCGTTTTTGGAAAGTCTGCTGACGTTTCTGGAATTGGATGAAAAAGAAATCACGCCGATGCTGGAACGCATCAGCGTGAATTGGGAACGCTTCGTTGAGAGCCGCGACCGTGAAGCATATACAGCCGCAATGGTAGAGCTGGGTATGCTGGCTGAGAAGCACATTTACCTTCGCCTTTTATATACGCGCTGCTACAGTTGCAGCTCCCGAAGAGACTTGGGCAAAGCGCCGCTTCAGGCAATTACTTTGGATCTAAAGGAGTTTGTAAAGCAGTTTTCAGAGACAAGGAAGCAGGTTGAAAAGTTTTTGGAATGCGTGCTGGACGTGGATTCCGCCGGGCGTGAACCGCAGAAACAGGCGGCGAAAAACTATCATTACGACCAGCCTAGAAATCCGGAGCTGTTCCGATTTGAGCCGATCCCGCTGAGTTTCGAGCCGGTCGAGCCAGGGCGCTGCGCGCCTGTTTTGTACTCCTCTGCCGTGCGGGATATGATCGACTATTCGCTGCGGAGCTGCGTTGAGCGCGGCGTGACCGTGCGCCGCTGCAAGAACTGCGGCCGCTGGTTCCCGCAGACCGGGCGCGTGAGTGCGGAATACTGCGAGCGCCCCGTGAAGCACGGCGAGCAGCGCTGCCGCGAGATCGGCGCGTTCCGGCAGTGGACGAAAAAACAGACCGACGACCCGATTTTCAAGGCGTACCGCAAGGAGTACAAAAAGCGCTTCGCGTGGATCAAAGCCGGGCGCATCACCGACGAGCAGTTCTATGCCTGGAGCGAGAAAGCCAGAGAAGAAAAGAAGAAGTGCGACCGCGAGATCATCTCGCTGGAGGAATTCCAGCAGTGGCTCCGCGACTCGAAAATATGAAAATACGCTGCCGGCAAATGTGCCGGCCGCGTATTCTTTGTCTATAGCGGAGCAGGAGCTGCGTCATTCCCTTTCCGATTCTACTCAAAAGGCTGCTTTCGTCTCTCAGCCTTCCGCGGGCGGGTACTGGTCAATCTCGGGCTGGAACGCCATGATGTTGCGCATCATGCCGGGGGCAGCAACGATGCAGTCGCCTGTCACGCCGTCTGCCATACGCGTACACATGCCGTAGACCACGATGGCAACTGAGTCGGCAGTCGGGATCTCGTTGAGCTTCGCAACCATCATTTCCTTGCCGAGCTCTGCCAGCTTCTCAGGTGGAAGTGTGCGCACGGGACCGTTTACCATGCAGCCGGGCGTAAACATTGCACCGGGTGCTACGGTGTTGACCATGATGCCGTAGCGCTTGAGTTCCTTGGCAAGTTCGGTCGTCATCGCAACCACACCGCCCTTGGACGCGGTATAGTGCGCATAGCCGCCGAACACAGGCTGCGGCAGATAGCAGAGAGGCGGTCGAGACGGAACTTGCGGGTCATCAGAGAGCGCAGCGAATTTGACAGTTTGCTATTTATAAGTGCGCACAGTCGTGGTCGTAGAGCCTTGAGAAAAGTCTGGACTAGGAAGCAAAAACATTTTAGCTTGTTTCGCTGTAAAAAGCGTGGCTCTCTCATCAAAATTCATTGTATTTTTTGTGGTTCTATGCTATACTATCCTTGAATTATAAGGATGGAGGTGCATATATGTACCGAATTGCAATAGAAAAGCTATTAAAATGGAAGCAAAGCAAACGCCGGAAGCCTTTGATTATTGAAGGCGCTCGGCAGGTCGGTAAGACTTGGCTGATGAAAGAGTTTGGCAGACAGTCATATGCAGATACCGTATACATCAATTTTGACTCCAACTCCAGAATGGCTGAGCTGTTTGCGTCTGATTTGGATACAGATCGTTTAATTATGGGCTTGGAACTGTATGTAGGCCATAAAATTGACCCCAGCAATTCTCTGTTGGTTTTTGATGAAGTACAGGAAGTTCCACGAGCCTTGGCGTCTCTTAAATATTTCTATGAAAATGCTCCGCAGTATCACATTGTATGCGCTGGTTCTTTGCTTGGCATTGCATTGCATCAAGGCACGTCTTTCCCTGTTGGCAAGGTAGATTTCCTAAAATTATATCCCCTTTCTTTCAAAGAGTTTCTGATGGCAACCGGCAAAGAGCAATTTGCCGCACTTCTGGATAGCCAAGACTTCCAAATGATCACGAGCTTCAAGCAAACATATATTGATGCTTTGAAGCACTATTATTTTGTCGGCGGGATGCCTGAAGCCGTACAAAGCTTTGCCGAAAACAAAGACTTTAATGAAGTTCGTGATATTCAGAAGCGGATCCTTGCAGCCTATGAACAGGATTTCTCCAAGCACGCTCCCAATGAAATCGTTCCAAGACTGCGTATGTTATGGAATAGTATCCCCTCTCAGTTGGCAAAAGAAAACAAAAAGTTTATATACGGCCTCGTGCGTGAAGGTGCACGTGCAAAAGACTACGAAACCGCCCTTCTATGGCTCAGTGACTGTGGCCTTGTTCATAAGGTAAGCCGCGTCAATACAGTTGGCATCCCCCTGCGGGCTTATGAGGACTTGAAAGCATTTAAGCTATTTGTGGTGGACGTCGGGCTTCTGGGCTGCATGGCTGGACTTCGCCAGCGTACTCTACTTGACGGCAATGACCTTTTTGTTGAGTTTAAAGGCGCCCTTACGGAGCAGTATGTTTGTCAGCAGCTGAAAACGATTGAGGATTTGGATGTATATTACTACACCAATGACAGAGGCTCCTGCGAGATTGACTTTGTCGTTGATACCGGCGAGCGAATTGTACCTGTTGAAGTAAAGGCAGAAGTAAATCTCAGAGCAAAAAGTCTGAAAACATATCACGAAAAATTTGCACCTGAAGTTTCTGTCCGCACCTCTATGGCAGACTACAAAAAAGAAGAATGGCTTGTGAATCTGCCGCTTTATGCGATAGACCAGATTATGCAGCTCTAAATTTATGTGGGTATAACAAATAAGCACTTCAGTTGAGGAGGATTGCATGGCAAAGAAGAATAATGATTTTTTCGTTGAAAAGAAAGCTTGGTCAGTTGTCAAAGATGAATTGCTTGGATGCTATTTTATGCCGTATGTTTCTAAAATCCTTCACACAGGTAGACCACTTGTTTATGTAGACTGTTTTGCCGGAAAAGGAAAATTTGACGATGGCAACCCCGGCTCTCCCCTCATTGCACTCGAAGCGATCGATAAATGTCAAAATATCACAAGTATGAAATTTTCACAGATAGAAGCCACTTTTATTGATTTGAACTACGCGGACGATTTGCGAAAGAATTTACAAAAATACCCGTGGGTAAACGTTATCGACGGAAAATATGAAGATAACCTTGCAAATATACTGCAAGGAAAAGAGCATTGCAATGTGTTTTTGTACATTGACCCTTATGGTATAAAAGCCCTGAAATTCTCGATATTTGACGATCTTTCAAAGAAGAATTTCAATTCCATTGAACTTCTAATTAATATGAATTCTTTCGGTTTCATTAGAGAGGCTTGTCATGCATTTGGAACGTCATTTAACGACAACACATTATTTGATGATTTGATTGAGTACGATCCTTCCAAAATGAATAAATCCTCCGAATCAATAGACGAGTTGAATGCCATTGCGGGTGGCGATTATTGGACGCGCATTATTGACCAATATAAAGTTGGAGCTATTGACGGCTATGAGGCTGAGACGAGATTTGCGGAACAGTATTGTCAACGACTTAGGCAAAATTACAAGTATGTACTGAATATGCCTCTGCGTATTAAAAAAGGTCAGCGCCCCAAGTATAGATTGATTCATGTAACAAATCATCGGGATGGTTGCCTACTAATGGTAGACAATATTTGCAACCGCTGGGAAGCTCTTAAAGAAATACAGTCTAGCGGACAGCTATCCATCTTTGAGGAAAACTATGAAAATCAGATTATTGATGACACAGATATTTCAAAAAAAATTTCTGCATATTTTGCTCGATATACTACCAATACATCACTTCACGAGGCTCTCGCGGGGTTCTTCATGGAATATGGGCCGATCTGTTCAACAGGTACAATTAAGGCTGATTTGAAAAAACTTGAAAATAAGGGACAAATTATATTTACCCGTATGCCCAGCACAACAGACAAAGGAAAAAAAGCGACTTATATGTCCGAGGGCAAGGGCAAAAAGATTTATATGAGGTGGGTTCAGTGAAAAAAGTTACTAAATATATAAGTCGCAAAACGCTGATCTACAAAACAGATGTAGAGTATGGCGATTATACGATGAATCATGTTTTAGGATGCTCTCACGGTTGCAAATATCCTTGTTATGCATATTTGCAGAAAAAAAGATTCGGTAATGTTGTATCCTATGAGGATTGGTGTGCGCCAGCACTCGTAAAAAACACACTAGAACTTCTTGATCATGAGCTGCCAAAATTCAAGAACAAAATCAAAATCCTGCATTTGTGCTTTACTACTGATCCATTTATGTATGGGTTCGATGAGATACAGGAGATGAGTCTTTCAGCCATAAAAAAAATTAATGATGCAGGAATCAAATGCTCTGTACTGACAAAAGGAATTCTGCCCACTGCTTTGGTCAACCTGTCTAAAGATAACGAATATGGTATAACCATAGTTTCCTTGGATGATGGATTTAGAGAAAGAATGGAACCGGGTGCAGCTCCTATTATAGAAAGGTTATCTGCATTAAAAGTTTTACATGAAGCAGGCTGTAAAACGTGGGTTAGTATTGAACCCTATCCCACTCCAAACATCATACGCCAAGATTTAACGGCTATTTTAGAAGCTGCAGGCTTTGTGGATAAAATCATTTTTGGGCGACTGAATTATAGCAAAGAAGCCAGTTCTTATAAAAAAAGCGCACAATTCTACAATGAATGCGTCCAAAAAGTAATCGAGTTTTGTGTAAGCCGCAACAAAGCATATCATATAAAAGATGGAACGTTCACCCATGTGAAGGAGCATAAAAATGTTTGATAAAAATGATGTAGCTAAACCGGCATTTGAACCAGTTTCATTTACGCCGCTACAAAGAGCCCAAAAAGATGGATACATCAACATTACTGGTGTAGAAGGCAAAAAGAAAATCGAGTACATTACCTCGGAAAAGCATGTAGAGAACTACGAAGATCCCGAGGAAAAAGTTCGTGCTGAATTCTTCGCCGAATTGATTTACAAATATGAATACCCTGCAAACCGCATCAAAGTTGAGGTGGTTGTTCCTGACAGATTGCCTACTGACCGTGCTGATATTGTTATCTTTAGTGACGATGACTGCAAGCGTCCGTATGCAATCGTGGAATGCAAAAAAGAAGGCGTTACTGATGCCGAATTTAACCAAGCAATCGAACAGGGTGTTGGCAACGCAACTTGGGTAAAACTCCGAGCAGACTATGTTGTTATCATAGCTGGCGGTACTCGCCGTGTTTTAGATGTTTCGGATAAATACGGCGCATTTGAGCGTGAGCAAAATATTCTTGCTGATCTTCCTCGTGCATACGGCAAGCCTCAAGAATTCCGTTTTTATAAAGGAACGGATAACGATATAAAGCCTGTGTCAAGAGAAGATTTAATAGCGGCAATTAAAAAGTGCCATCAAACATTGTGGGGCGGCGGTCGCCTTTCGCCTCCCACCGCCTTTGGCGAGCTTTGTAAACTCATTTTTGTTAAGATCAGTGATGAACAGAAACCTCGTAAAAAGGGCGAACCCTATCAATTCCAGATTAAGACTCATGAACCCTCATCCAAATTGGCAGAGCGTATAAATGCCCTCTACAACGAGCAAAAAGCAAAAGACCCCGAAGTGTTTACAGAGTCGATTAAAGTGGATGACCGTGTTCTCCGTACCGTTGTTTCGCACTTAGAGGCTATTAACCTCAATAAAACTGACCTTGATGTTAAGGGCGTTGCTTTTGAGCAATTTATGGATGGTTTTTTTAAGGGCGATTTTGGACAGTATTTTACGCCCCGTCCCATTATTGAATTCTGTGTAAAAATGATGAAGCCAGAACAAGATTGGGATGTCCTTGATCCTTCTTGTGGTTCCGGCGGTTTCCTTTTGCATGCACTCGATTACATGAGGAAGCAAGCAGGCGACTATTATGAGAAAGGTACCGTCGATTACTTTAACTATTGGCATGATTTTGCAGCAAAGCACCTTTATGGAATCGAAATCAATGACGAAATAGCTCGTGTTGCAAAGATGAACATGATTGTGCACGATGATGGTCATACCAATGTTATCAGCCATGATGCACTTGAAAGCATTGATAAAATGCATGATCACAACAGAGGTTTTGCAGAAAATCGCTTTGATCTGATTCTTACAAATCCGCCTTTCGGTTCTACCATCAATCTTGCTGAAAAGCCCTATCTGTCTACATATGAACTAGGAAATAATGTGGATGCAAAAGGCAAAAAGAAACCACGCAAAAATCAAAGTTCCGAAGTCTTGTTTGTTGAGCGCATTTGGCAATTCTTAAAGCCCGGAACTGGCAAAGCTGCTATCGTATTGCCCGATGGTATTTTAACGAACAGCTCCATGCAGTACGTCCGTGATTTCATTTTAGAGAAGTTCCAACTGCTTGCAGTTGTGAGCTTGCCTCAGTGTGCCTTTGCACATTTTGGAGCGGGTGTGAAAGCGTCCGTAATTTTTGTTCGTAAGCGTAGAGAAAACGAAAAGCCTGATGATAATGAGGCGATCTTCATGGCTGCACCGCAGTTAATCGGATATGATGCTACCGGCAGAAAAACTGAATCTCAACTTGATGATATTGTTATGAAGTACGAGGAATTTAGAAAGGACGCAACGCCTTTTTTCGCATAACCCCCGATGCGAATGACCTATGTGTCTTCGCTGTCAAACGGGGGGATATTGAAAACCGAGAAATTTATTGCAATCCCCTATACCCATTTTATATTTCTTTAATCGAGAAATATAAAAACAGCCCTTACTATTGCGGAAAAATGTCCGACTTCTTGGACGTAAACCCTAAAACGGATTGTACTATGTTAACTGATAAAACCGAAGTTAGCTTCGTTCCCATGCCTAATGTTCAAGAGCGAAACAACATGGTGTCATATGATATGGTCCCTTATGAAAAAGTAAAGAAAGGGTTTACTGTTTTTCGGCGCAATGATTTAATCTGGGCGAAGATTACTCCTTGCATGCAAAATGGAAAATCATGCATCGTTGATGAAATGCCCACTGAGATCGGATTTGGCTCTACAGAGTTTCATGTCATAAGGAAACGCAATAATGATGTCTATATGCCGTTTGTATGGTCAATCTTTTCAAACGAGAATGTGCTAAAGGCTGCACAGGCAGTATTCAGTGGTTCTGCCGGTCAACAACGCGTTTCGGCATCATTCCTTGAAACGTTTCCTGCTGTACTGCCTAAATACGATGTTCAGGTGAAATTGGTTACCAATTTAGAGGAAAAGCTTGAATCTATGAATGATAAGCTTGGACAGGCAGAGAAGTTGTTTGCGGACATGAGTAAATATGTGCATTCCGTTTTGGGTATTGATGAAGTATCTACTCAAAAGCCTGTCGTATTTGCAACTAACAGCCATATGACCTTTGGCGCAAGAATTGATCCTGAATACCATAACCCATATTATGCTCATAGGGTAGCGGAAATAGAAAAACTTACGTATGATACACTTGGTAGCATAATAGAATTTTCGACCGAAGCGTGGGATCAAAAAACTATATTTGATGAATCATTTCCGTATATAGAAATTTCAGGAATACAAATAAGAGAAAACTCTTATATAACTACTGATGTTGCCGTTTCAGCGGCACCAAGTAGAGCAAAAATGATTGTACGTAATGGCGATATCATTGTTTCCACAACAAGACCTCATCGTGGAGCAATAGCAACAATTTTTTGTGATGAATCTGATGTTCAAATTGCATCTACGGGATTTTGCGTTTTGAGAAAACTGAAACGCAAGGATGTGTTAAAAGAGTATTTGCAATGGATACTCTTGGATGACTATGTTCTGTTACAAATGCTTCAAAGAAGCAGTGGAGGAAACTATCCCGCTATAGCGAGTGATGAGTTAAAGAAAATTGTCATACCTATACCAGATATAAGTGTTCAGAAAGTGATATGTGCTGAAGCGACAAAACGAAAAAAAGAGGCAGACAAGCTTCGCTCAGATGCTCAACAAGAATGGCGAGCAGCGAAAGAACAGTTCGAGAGAGAACTATTGGGAGAATAAGCTATGGTTAAATTGAGTGGAATTTTAGAGTATTCTATGGGCGGTTTTCTTTGCTTGCGAGGGTTTGCGTCATACAAAATGTTGAGTGCCATTTCAAAACCAGACACAGAAGTACAGCGAGGCTTGATTGACGAGCACAAGGGAGACATGGCAAGGTTCTTAAATGCTGGAGAATATAAGTTTTTCCCCGAAGTAATCCTTGCCACCAATTTGACTGATGGAACCAAAGATTTTGATGAGTTGGATTTGTTTCATACATCGTTGCAATCAGGACAAACATGGAACAAAAGCATTGGCAACTTTCAATTCAACATCTCACGGCATGCAAGCAAAAACATATTGAATCAATATGACAGACTGCCAAGAGTTGAAAGAATATATTTGGCTCATATAAAATTTGATGAAACGGTTTGTGATCTGACACGGATTGACGGAAATCACAGATTGAGTGCTGCGGATGAGGTTACAACAGACTTCACTTTACCGTTCTGCTTACTACTTTTCCGCAATCCAAGTGAAAACGACCAATTTACACGAGCGATTTTCCACAACATCAATGCGAAGCAAATTCCGTTGAAATTGGAGGAAAACCTAAAGGTCATTTTGGAAAGTCCCCAGGTATTTTCTGATGATACGTTAGTTCGAGACCCTTCTTTCGGATGGAAATACTATTTGGCAAGAAAAACATTGCAGAGCATTGATTTTACGTATTTCCCTGCTATCAATTCTTACATACGCCAAGCAAAATATAGCTTCTTTGTTGATTTGTTTGGTTTTTTGCTAAATAATCAGAGTGTTGAGGAAAATGATTCTGCCATTGCTAAAGTTAAAACTCAGCTCGTTGAGGTTGAGAGGGCTTTGGTGGAATCTGAAATAACCGCAACCACAACAAACATCGCCGTTATCGGAGCGTTGGCTTACTACAAGCTCACAAACGAATCTAAATACCGTGGCTTCCTTTCGTGGATAAAGAAGAACAACATCGGCAATGTTGAAAAATTACATATTGACGATGTTATCAACCTGTATGATGAAATCTATGAGCATGTACCCAAAAAAGTTTTTCTTGCAAGATGGTATCCATCTGCAGAGTATGATGGCGATGAAGAATACAGAAAAGCAGAAAGCCGCATCAGCGCTATAAAAGAAATTGTTAAGCAATTAAATTTGGAACTGACTGATTTGGGTACACGCGAAACTAGTACATTTGACATCAGAGATGTTATGTATCATGATATACGAGAATGTGATATTTTCACTGCCGATCTTTCAGGCGCCCGGCACAATGTTATGATTGAAGTTGGATATGCATTAAAGCATGTTGAGACGTCCAGAATGTTGTTTTATTTTCAAGCATCAGATAAATGTGAATCTGTTCCGTTTGATGTTAGCCACTTAAACTATGTCCCAATTGTAGATTCTGCTGAAATTAAAACATCTGTAAAAACACGCATTGAGAACATTCTTGAGCAAGCTCGTAATGGAGAAATATGAAATTTGACCGTTTCATAGTATCCAAGTGTCAACACACCTATTTTTTGATGGTTTTGACTGACGCTGGTGGTACATTTATCGCCGCACAGCAGTGTATATGTAATCCCAGTCGCTTGCCTGAATGACTGATTTTTTGTTTCCATCTTCGTCTATTCTTTGTTTACAGCTGCGCAGAATCTGCGCCACTGGTTACCTGCCCTGACCCAAACCGTGACCCAAACGCGGAAAAAACAGGCGGAATTATCCGTGCTGGAAGCGACGAAGCTGCGAAATTTTCTGAGCAGAAAGGTGCGAAAATGCCTTGAAATGTCCGCTAAAAATATCCGACCAACCTTCGGGACCAA
>ENA-OOWZ01001624-OOWZ01001624.1-human-gut-metagenome-genome-assembly--contig:-NODE-1624-length-10561-cov-5.523606_pt1 | contig 10561 bp, 8 predicted proteins | sample MGYA00241580_ERZ501329 | MGnify/ENA primary metagenome ERZ501329 (study PRJEB25962, sample SAMEA2042923) | human gut metagenome | biome: human gut; feature: human-associated habitat; material: faeces... | reverse complement strand
ACGATGGGGTGAAGGTGAATTATGCCAAGTTCGCGGATGTGCTGGCAACGATAAAATAACCTGGAGGATAAGCCATGTCTGGACTTGAGATAACATCAGATGCCCGTGAAACCATCAAGGCAAAACTTCGTGCGCATTTTGATGGGAAAATTGTCCGCAAAGACCTGACCAAGAAAATCAAGGAAGGCGCAAATGTTCCCATCTACGTCCTTGAGTTTCTGCTGGGGCAATACTGCTCCTCTGACGATGACGCCATCATCGAAACCGGCGTGCAGCAGGTCAAACGCATTCTGGCGGATAACTTCGTGCGCCCGGATGAGAGCCAGAAGATTCTGTCTCAGCTGCGCAAACGTGGAAGCCACACGGTCATCGACATGATCACCGTTCAGCTGGATATCCAGAAGAACAGGTACTTCGCCCAATTCTCAAACTTGGGTCTTGCGAGGGTTCCCATTGAGGACGAGTATCCGGAGAAGTACGACCGGCTGCTCTGCGGCGGAATCTGGTGCATCGTGCAGCTGGACTACGAATCCGTGGAAGAGGCCAAGAAGAACGGCTACCCCATCCAGATCAGGAAGCTGACGCCCATCCAGATGCCGCACATCGACATTGATGACCTCAAAGCAGGCCGGAAAGCGTTCACGAAGGAAGAGTGGATGGACGTGCTTCTCCGCTCCATCGGCATGGAACCGGATGCGCTGACCATGCGCGAAAAATGGCTGCTGATTCTGCGCATGGTGCCGCTGGCGGAGAACAACTTCAACCTGTGTGAGCTGGGCCCCCGCTCCACTGGCAAGAGCCATCTGTTCAAGGAAATTTCGCCGAACAGCATCCTGGTGTCAGGCGGCCAGACCACGGTGGCCAACCTGTTCTACAACATGGCGCGGAAGACGGTCGGGCTTGTTGGCCTTTGGGATTGCGTTGCCTTCGATGAAGTGGCTGGAATCAGTTTCAAGGACAAAGACGGCATACAAATCATGAAGGACTATATGGCGTCCGGTTCCTTCGCCCGTGGCAAAGAAGAAAAGGCAGCTTCCGCATCCATGGTGTTCGTGGGCAACATCAATCAGAGCGTGGATGTGCTGCTCAAAACCAGCAGTCTCTTTGACCCCTTCCCGCCGGAAATGGGCACGGATACCGCCTTTCTGGATCGCATCCACTGCTACCTGCCCGGCTGGGAGATTCCGAAGTTCCGTCCGGAACACTTCACGGACGATTACGGATTCATCACGGATTATCTGGCTGAATTCATCCGTGACCTGCGGAAAGAGCAGTACGGCGACGCGCTGGATCGCTGGTTCCGGCTGGGGAAGAATCTCAACCAGCGCGATACCATCGCCGTGCGCCGTACTGTTGATGGTCTGCTGAAGCTGGTCTACCCGAACGGCGAGTTCACAAAAGAAGAATTGGCGGAGATTCTGGAAATCGCCCTGGAGATGCGCCGCCGCGTAAAAGAGCAGCTGAAAAAGCTGGGCGGCATGGAATTCTACGATGTGAATTTCAGCTACATCGACAATGAAACCTTTGAGGAGCATTACGTTTCCGTGCCTGAGCAAGGCGGCGGCAAGCTGATTCCGGAAGGGCTGTGCAATCCCGGTCAGGTGTATACCGTGAGCCGTGGAAAGTCCGGCATGATTGGTGTGTTCCGCCTGGAAAGCCAGATGCTGCCTGGCAACGGCAAGTTTGACCGTACCGGCATCGGCACTGATCGCGATGCCCGCGAGAGCAGCAGCACAGCGTTTAATTTCCTAAAAGCCAATGGCAACAGAATCAGCGGTTCTATCAGCACAACGACGAAAGACTACATCATCAACTATCAGGATTTGCAGGGCATCGGCATGACCGGCAAGCTGGCTCTGCCCAGCCTGATTGCGCTGTGCTCCATCGCCCTGGGCAGACCGACGCTGGGCAGCCTCGCCGTGTTGGGCGAAATCAGCATCAGCGGCACAATGATGAAGGTGGACGAGCTGGCCAACACGCTGCAATGCTGTCTGGACAGCGGCGCGAAGAAGGTGTTGATTCCGTCCGTATCCATGATTGATTTTGCGGCGGTTCCTGCGGATCTGATGGGCGCTTTTCAGCTGATTCCATACAGCAGTGCGGAGGATGCGGTATTCAAAGCACTCGGCGTAGAATAACAGGAGGACGATGAAGATGGCGCAGTTTGACGTTTACAGTACATCGGTCGAAAACATCATCAGCTGGATTAAATCCGGCGACCGTTTTTTTTGGATGCCGCGAAAGTGCATAATCACATGAGCTCGTTTTTAACACCGAATAGCAAACTACAATATTTAGACAGTAGCGGGTATTCAGCCTCGCTTCGATATGTAAAAGGGACGATCCCTTCGCTGCCTCTTTTACATATGTTGCACCATTTATGATGTTATGCAGGAATGGTTATTTTTAGCATCTGTGTTTTTATGCAAAAAATCAAAGCGATATAAGTACGACGAAAGCGTTGCAGCGGGACTGCGCCGCTTTTCTGTTATCAAAAATGCAAAGTGAGTCGAAAAAGATGTTCTATGTAAAAAGTTTTTCTGAATTTTCAGCAAAAACCATTGACCGAAACAGCGCTTTAGGCTATACTAATAGCAAGGAGGCGATACCATGATTGTTAGACCCTACTATTTGGATATGCTGAAAACCTATCGGGATGTTCCGCTGGTAAAGATTCTTGCCGGAATCCGCCGCTGCGGAAAATCCACCATTTTGGATATGCTGAAAGACGACCTGCTCGGCAGCGGCATTGTAGCAGAACATGTGATCCATCTGCGCTATACCTCGGAGGAACTGGACGAGGGTATGACCGCCAAGCAGATGTACCAGAACATCAAGGAGAAAATGACCGACAGCGAACGCTACTATCTTCTGCTGGACGAGGTGCAGGAGGTGGACGGCTGGGAAAAGGCAGTCAACAGTCTGCTGGAGGATTCCAATACCGACATTTATGTGACAGGCTCTAATTCCAAGCTGATGTCCAGCGAGATCTCTACCTATCTGACAGGGCGCTATATCTCCATCCCTGTCTTTACTCTGTCCTTTGCCGAATATCTGGAGTTTAAGAAGGACCGCGGCCGCACACCGAAAGAACTTTTGAACGAATATATCCGCATGGGCGGTTTCCCAATCGTTGCGCTCGGAAATTTCGATGAGCGTTCGTCCTATCAAATTGTCGAGGGAATATATAATTCCGTTATCACCAGCGACATCACCAGGCGGCACAATATCACGAACTTTGACCTGTTCAACCGTGTGGTAAAGTATGTCGTAGAGAATGTCGGCAAGACTTTTTCCGCCAATGCCATCGTGAAATTCATGAAAGGCGAAGGGCGCTCCCTCTCGGTGGAAGCAGTCTATAATTATCTGGAATGGCTGGAAAAGGCTTTCGTGATTTACCGATGCCAGCGGTACGATATGCAGGGCAAGACCGTCCTGAAAACGCAGGAGAAGTTCTACCTTGCGGATGCTTCCCTCAAATACTGCATGATGGGCTTTAATCCGAAATCCGTTGCTGCCATGCTGGAAAACATCGTGTACTTTGAGCTTCGGCGGAAGGGCTATGATGTGTATATTGGAAAAAACGCTACCAAGGAGATCGACTTTGTAGCCGTGCGGCGGGATGAGCGCATTTATGTGCAGGTGTGCCGCAATCTGCCGGAGGAATCCGACCGGGAGGTCGCCAATCTGCTGGAGATTAAAGACCATTACCCGAAATATGTAGTAACGCTGGACGAATTGGCCGCAGGCAACATCAATGGTGTCAAGATCATGCATTTGACAGATTTTTTGCTGAGCAAAGAATATTGAAAATTTGAGAGGATGTGACAAGAATGGCAGAAAACAAATACCATTTTGAACGATTAACACCAATTGATAATATGAACTTGGATGTTTATGAAGAAGCGATAGATTATGTGTTTAATAACCCCGATGTAAAGAATGTCGCTATTTCTGGTGCATATAGTGCAGGTAAAAGTAGCGTTTTAGCTTCATACAAGAGAAGACATGATGATTTGCGCTTTCTGCATATTTCTCTCGCACACTTCAAATCTCCAGATCAAGAAGATGAAACGGACATAAAGGAATCTGTATTAGAAGGTAAAATTCTTAATCAACTGATACATCAGATTCCATCGGATAAAATTCCGCAGACCAATTTTAGAGTGAAAAAGAGTATTAACCCGGTAAGTACTATAATGAATACATTGAAAACCATAGTTCTTTTAACTGCAATTATCTATTTTATGTTTTTTGACTCTTGGAAAAGCTATGTATCAGTTTTACCCGATAACTGGTTAAAATCAATTTTAGAGTTATCTACACACCCATATGCTTTAATGGTAGACGGTGTTATTATAATCATTTTGTCATCTTTTCTCATATACGAATTGATTAAAATTCAAAAGAATAAAAATGTATTTCGCAAGCTGAATTTGCAAGGTAATGAAATTGAGATATTTGAAGAAAGTGATGATTCCTATTTTGACAAATATCTCAACGAAGTGTTATACCTGTTTGAAAATGTAGATGCCGATGTTATTGTTTTTGAAGATATGGATCGGTTTAATGCTAATAAAATTTTTGAACGCCTTCGAGAAGTAAACACACTTGCCAATATTCAGCTACAAAAAGAAAACAAAAAAATTCTTCGCTTTTTCTATTTATTGCGAGACGATATTTTTATATCAAAAGACAGAACTAAGTTTTTTGATTATATTGTTCCTGTCGTCCCAGTTGTAGATAGCTCAAACTCCTACGATCAATTTATTTCTCATTTAAAAAAAGGCGGATTATTTGAAAAGTTTAATGAAAATTTCCTGCAAGGTCTATCGTTATATATTGACGACATGCGCCTTTTGAAGAATATCTATAATGAGTTTGTAATTTATTATAACAGGTTGAATATTACCGAACTTGATTGCAATAAGATGCTTGCTATTATTGCATACAAGAATTTATTTCCACGTGATTTTGCTGATTTGCAGCTTAATCAAGGCTTTGTTTGTACTCTTTTTAATAATAAAGAGCAGTTTATTGCAGAAGAAGTAAAAAGACTTTCTGAAAAAATTTCTGAAATAGGTCATAAAATCGAATTGGCTAAAAATGAACATCTCAAAACCATCAAAGAGTTGGATGCTGCATTTGAAGATAAAAAGCCTATTGATTATTGGAACAGAAAACAAGAATTAAGTGCAGCTGATAAAAAGGACTATGCCGACCGAAAGCAAGCAATAGAGAACCGCTTAAATAATACTATTCCGGATTTAGAAAGCGAGAAGTCGTCACTGGAACAAGAATTGATTTTGACACAAAACAAACCTCTCTGGGGTATTATTACAAGAGATAATATTAACAAAATATTTAGCATTACAAGCACAAATGAAATTGGAATTGTAACCAGTTTTAATGAGATAAAGAGTAGTGAATATTTTGATCTTTTAAAATACCTTATTCGCAATGGATATATTGATGAAACCTATGCAGACTATATGACCTATTTTTATGAGAATAGTCTAAGCCGTATTGATAAAACCTTTTTGCGCAGTATAACCGATAAAAAGGCAAAAGAATACACTTACAAGTTGAAAAATCCCAAATTGATTGTTTCACGCCTTAGATTAGTGGATTTCGATCAGGAGGAAACTCTCAATTTTGACCTGTTCACATATTTGCTCCAGACTTCTCATATCGACTATGTCGAAAGATTGATCAATCAACTGAAAGGTACAAAAAACCTCAAGTTTATTGGTGCTTATTTTGATACGACAATTGAATTATCAGCCTATATTAAACATCTTAATATGAGATGGCCCGAAGTATTTTCAACAGCCCTAAGTGAACAGTTACTGACTGAAAATCAAATACGCAGATATTCAATTGCTTCTCTTTATTACTCTGACGACGATGTTATCGAATTAGTCAACAAAGAAAACTGCTTATGTGACTATATTTCCAATGCGCGTGACTACCTTGCAATAGATAATCCTAATATTGATAGGCTGATTCATTGCTTTACTCTGCTTGGCGTGTGTTTCATAGGTTTTGATTATACAGAACTAAACAAGGAGCTGTTTCAAGCTGTCTATGAGGGATCTTTGTATGAAATCAATGCTGAAAGTTTGCAACTCATTCAAAGGGAAATCTTGGGAGCGAAGAATGCGGATGATTTCTTTCATAAGAATTATACGATTTTATGTTTACATCCCGATTCTGCAATAACCCAATATGTTAATCAGAATATCAACGAGTATTTTCATGTCGTTTTGCAGGTTAGTGATGGAACTATTTATGATGACGAAAATGTAGCTGTTGCTGTATTCAATAACACTAATCTCACTACTGACTATAAACAATCTTATATTTCTGCTCTGCGGACAACCATTACTTCTATAAAAGGGATTGCAGATAGTTCCTTGTGGTCGTCATTGCTGGATGCCGATATAGTACAGTATTCAGAATATAATATTATGGACAGCTTCAATGCTGTGGAACTCAACGAAAGCGTCATTGGTTATATCAACAGATGTGATATTGATTTGGATTTTTCAAAAACGGAATATGATGAAGATGCCAAAGAAAAATTATTCGATAGTGTGGTTATATGCAATGGTATCGACAACTCAAAGTACAGGAAAATATTGGTGTCATTGAAGTTTTCTTATGATGCCTTTGATATTTCAGAGATTTCCGATGATAAGATCGCTATCTTAATCGATACAAACATCATTAGAATGACAGCTGATAACTTAAGATATATGCGTGAGAACTATCATAATCAGACATTTTATTATATCCGTAAGAGCATAGAGAAGTATATTGATATAGTAGACGAAACTCTGTTTTCACGAGAAGAATTGTTAGAAATACTCACTTGGGATATTAGCGATAAACTAAAAATCAAGTTACTTGAACTTTCTGACGAGGAAATTTCGATAATCGGAAAGAATTATTCTCCTGCTGTATGTCTACATATTCTCAATAACAATTTTGCAAAGTCTGATCTACCGGATTTGTTTTCATCATTTGAACAATGGGACAATTTTGTTCGGGAAGAAATCTTTGATTATGCCGTAAGATATATAACAAGCATTATTGATGACCCAAATTCGGTGTCTCAGAAGTTGATAAACAATCTTCTCCATTCAGAAAGAGTTAACCGGGATGAAAAAATCAATCTTTTCATAGCAATAATTCCCATTCTGCGAGAGGACAGTATAAAAGGGATTCTCACCTTGCTTAACTTAACGGATTATCTCAAAATATTTGATGCGCGCAGTAGACCCAAATTTGAAATCAATGATGAAAATGAGAAACTGCTTACCGCCTTCAAAGAAAGCAATCTGATTGATAATTACGAAAAAAGTCCTGAAAAGGAGGGATACTATAAAATCATCAGATATAAACCAATACTAAAATCATTGCCAAAATAACTATTATAATTTGGTGCTCATGACTTTACATAGCCGAGAGGTTTTCATGTTGAAAGCCCCTCGGCTATTTTTATGTCTGAACGGAAGGGAAACATATGCCTATATCCCGCCGGAGGTGGTGGCACAGGCCCGTGAAATGGATCTGCTGACCTATCTGAAAAACTATGAGCCGCAGGAGCTTGTTCATTTCGGCGGCAACACCTATTGCACCCGTGAGCACGACAGCTTGAAGATCTCCCACGGCAAATGGTGCTGGTTTTCCCGTGGGATCGGCGGCTATTCTGCGCTGGACTATCTTATCAAGGTCAAAGAGATGCCCTTTACGCAGGCGGTCGAAACCATTATGGGAAATCTGTCAGCAGCGCCGCCCACCTTTGTCCCGGCTCCGAAAATGCCGAAAGAAAAGGTGCTTCTTTTGCCGCAGGCCAACCGCAATGCCGCTGACGCCATCGAATATCTGCGCCGCAGAGGGATCGACCGTGCGCTGATCGACTTCTGTATCAGCACGGGACGGCTCTACGAGAGCTACCCCTATCACAATGCCGTGTTCGTCGGGCAAGATCACAACGGCAAGCCCCGCTATGCCAATCTGCGCGGCATCGGCTCGGACTTCATCGGGGATGCCAACGGCAGCGATAAGCACTATTCCTTTGGTATCCCGGCTGCCGTGCGGAGCGACACGCTGAATCTCTTTGAATCGGCGATCGACCTGCTATCCTACGGGACGATGCAAAAGCTGGACGGCAAGGACTGGCGCAGCGAAAATCTGCTCTCCCTTGCAGGTGTGTACAAGCCGAAAGCCAAGATCGAAGAAAGCAGCCTGCCCGCCGCGCTCGTGCAGTATCTTGCCGACTATCCCCATATCCGCAAGGTGGTGCTGCGGCTCGACAATGACCCTGCGGGACGGATCGCCGCTGCAACGATCCAAACGCTGCTGACCAAACGGTATGCGGTCACGGCAGAGATCCGACCGCCCGCACAAGGCAAGGATCAGAACGACCAACTGTGTCTGCGGCTCGGACTGCCCATTACCAAGCGAAAGGAGCGCACAAAGGAGCGATAACCAATGGCAGATCTATTGAATACCGGCATGAGGATTCGGCATTTTCGCATTCTGCGCGGCATGACACAAAAGGTACTTGGCGTTGCGGTCGGTTTCCCGGAAAGCAGCGCCGATGTGCGGATCGCACAGTATGAATCCGGCGCAAGGACACCGAAGCGAGAACTGCTGTGCCAACTGGCAGCGCCGCTCGGCGTTTCTCCCTCCCAGTTTACCGTTCCCCGCATCAAAAACAGCGAGGAGCTGTGCAGCCTATTGGCCGCATTGGAGGACGAATGCGGCATCGAATTATCTCCACGATCCGAAAATGCCAAAGCAATTTATCAGTCTTACTGGAAAGGAGCAACGGACATTGAAAACCTATGAGGTCACGATTACCGAAACGCTGCAAAAAACGGTTACGGTCGAAGCTGATTCCCGTGAAGAAGCAGAACGACAGGTCGAGGAAAGCTGGAATAACAGCGAATATATCCTTGATGCCGATTCCTTTGTCGGAGTGGATTTCTCCGCAAGGACAAACGAGCGCAGCCGTGAATATGAGCAATGAAAGGAGTTTCTAACGATGAATGAGGAAAAGAAAATCAAGGTGGTACTGCTGGAACCGGGCAAGCTCGCCCGTGCGGTCGAGATCGATGCGTCCCTTGCCGGGATGCAGAAAGTGGTGGGCGGTCTGATCGAGCCGTTCTATCCCTTTGAGGAACAGGCCTGCATCGTCTGCAATGAGGAAAGTAAGATCAACGGGATGCGCCCGAACCGCAGCGTGAAGAACGACGAAGGCGTGATGGTGGATTTCATCTTCGGCCCCGCCTTTATCTGCGACTGCCGGGGCGAAAATCTGGACAGTCTTTCCGACGAGCAAATCGACCGCTACGGCAAGATGTTCCGCTATCCCGAACACCTTGCAAGGGTGAACGATACGCTGCTTGGCATCCCGTACCGCCCGCAGCCGGAGCAGGAGCGGTAATATTATTTCGGTCGGTAGCAAAATGTTCGGCCTATGGGACGAACGTTATGCACTGTACCAGCAAGCATCGCCGTTGTGATACCACGGCGCTTGTCAGGAATATTCCTGAAACCTTTTCGGTTAGGAGTATCCCAACAGCCTGCCTTTTGCCCCCAAAAGACGATGCTTGCTGGTATGCTTCATTGTTGATTCTCCAAGCACAACAATGGGTTATAAATGTTGGTTATAGTTGCGTATCCAACAACATGGGCTCCTTCTTGTATGCTGATTTTTTTTCCAATCCATAAACAATGCGGATATGACTCGGGAGATAAAAATGTAATTGTTCCCTTTACTGTTCCATTTGGAGGGACGGACTCGACACCGTAGTAATGGTGAATGCCTGTGGTTAAATAATTATCCGTTATTAAATGCGCTGGTCTATAGCCATCATTCGCAGGACTTTTTCTCGTGCCATTGAATTCAAATATTACTTCAACATCTGGTAATTGATTCATAATATTCGCCTCCTTATTGCATAAATTTAATCGTTCCGCTGACTGCTTGATTAAATGCCCCAAGCTGATCTCCATAAACAGTCAAAGTGCCTGCACGGAATATGCTTGTGTCAACTCCTCCGGTATACAGCTGACTAAGCATACTGTTGGGAACTCTTGCACTAACAATGGTGTTCTGTCCTATCATATTTCCGAATTGCCTTGTTTCGGAGAGATTAAAGCCAAATTGCTTACTTTCCATGCCGCCAGGAGCTAAATTAAATTGTCCCGTATTCTTTATATCTTGAGCCTCTGCATTGCTAACAGATCTATATACCGTTGTTGTTGGTGTTCGCGTTGCTGCATATGCCGCTGCCCCGCTAAATACTGCACCTCCAGCAGTTGCTGCTACAGTTCCCCAATTACCTTGAGCATTAAACTCTTCTATAGAGTTTGAACATGATGCAGATGCTAACACAGCGGCTCCATATATTGCTGCCGAACCAATGAATGCCGCTGCCGCAACAGTTGACGCAGTCGTAGCAGCCGCAACACCACTACCAACCATACAAACAGCAGCTGCGGCGGCGGCAAAACCTCCGCAAGTTACTACTGTGGCAACGGCAGC
>ENA-OOWZ01001617-OOWZ01001617.1-human-gut-metagenome-genome-assembly--contig:-NODE-1617-length-10590-cov-3.333270_pt1 | contig 10590 bp, 11 predicted proteins | sample MGYA00241580_ERZ501329 | MGnify/ENA primary metagenome ERZ501329 (study PRJEB25962, sample SAMEA2042923) | human gut metagenome | biome: human gut; feature: human-associated habitat; material: faeces... | reverse complement strand
GCTCAAGCTGCATGTCTTTACGCAGCTTCAAGTCGAGCGCAGCCAGCGGCTCATCAAGCAGCAGAACCTCCGGCTCGTTAATAAGCGCTCGTGCGATTGCCACACGCTGCTTTTGACCACCGCTAAGCTGATGCGGTTTCGCATTTACATAAGTATCCATACCAACATGCTTCAGATATTTCAGCGCAGTTGTGCGAGCTTCTTCCTTGCTTTTGCCAAGGACCTTAACCTGACCGACCATGCAGTTTTCCAGAACGGTCATATTGTTGAACAGGTTAAAGGATTGGAACACCATGCCTACCTTAGTACGATACATAGTGAGCTTTTTGAAAGCTTCATTTACATCCGTACCACGGTAATCAATAGTGCCGGCAGTCGGATGCTCCAAATAGTTCACGCAGCGGATAAGCGTAGACTTGCCGCTGCCGGAAGGACCGATGATGCAGACAACATCGCCGCGACGGACATCAAAGCTGATGCCCTTTAAAATTTCACGCTCGCCAAAGCTTTTCTTTAAATCATGGACTGATAACAAAAGTTCCTTTTCCATAGCTTAGTACCGTCCTTTCGGCTTCTTAGTAGGCAGAGGAATATCACCGCAGGGGTCCATCATCGGGTCATAGGTAACCAGCTGATAATCCTTCGGGCCATCCATCTTGCTTTCCAACCAGCGCAGCAGGCGGGAAGCGGTAAAGGTCATAATAAAGTAAATTACGCAGGTAATGAAGAAAATTTCAAAGTATTTGTAATATACACCTGCAGCAGATTTGGAAGCAAAGTACAGCTCTGTTACGGAGATAACGTTCAATACAGAGGTATCCTTGATATTGATAATCAGGTTGTTGCCCAGCTGCGGCATAACGTTGCGCAGAGCCTGCGGCAGAATAACGCAGCGCATGGTCTGGATATGGTCCATACCGATAGCAATTGCTGCTTCCTTTTGTCCCGGGTCAACAGATTCAATACCGCCACGCACAGTTTCTGCCATGTAAGCACCGGTATTGATAGAAACAACCAAAAAGCCGGCAAACAGCGGTGACATATCGATATCAAACAGGCTCATTGCACCATAATAAACAACCATAGCCTGTACAATCATAGGTGTACCGCGGAACACCTCTACGTAAGCGTCTAACAAGCGCTGCAAACAGCGCACCAAAGTTCTCTTAACCTTGCTGTCATTATCCTCCAAAGGAATTGTTTGGATAACACCAACAATAAGGCCGATAATACAGCCGATAAATGTGCCTACTACTGCCAGCAGCAGAGTAACGACCGCGCCCTTCAGCAGGACAGAGCCATATTGCTGCAGCAGGTAAACTACCCAGCCCAAAAATGTTTCCGGCATTACATACACCACCTTAATTTAATACAAAAAGGGGCGACAACCGCCGCCCCTTGCAAATGGCGTAACTCGTTATTGCAACGCAGCTATTCCATTCTTATACAGCTTATTTTGCCAAAGGCTGTTTCTTAATAGCTTCATCCATAATCTTATTGAAGTCAGCCTCGGTCATACCGCTCAGAACCTTGTTCATAGCGTCTGCCAGTTCCTTGTTGCCTTTTTTAATAGCAATACCGATTTCAACATCTTCTTTAGAAGTTTTGAAGCCTTTGTCTTCAGGGAAGGTTACCATAGTCAGATCAGGGTTAGCAAAAGCAGCAGCCTTAGCAGTCGGGATATCGGTTACAATCAAGTTGCATTTGCCGGATTTCAGCGCAACAATCATGCCGGGAACGTTGTCGATAGCAGGCAGCTTTTTAACGTCCGGAACCTGGTCAATCTGGTCATACCAGATGGTATTCAGTTGAGAGGTAGCAATAGAGCCTTTGAGGTCGGCAACGCTCTTAGCCTGAGCTTGCGGAGAATCCTTTTTAACCAGTGCTACTACAGTTGCATAGTAGTAAGGTTTGGTGAAGTCAACGGACTCTTTACGTTTGGAGGTAATGGACATGCCGGCGATTGCAGCATCAATCTTGCCGCTTACTACTGCAGGAGCCAGGCCATCCCATTCGATTTTATGGATTTCCAGGTCAGCGCCCATGGAATCAGCTAATTTTTTAGCAATCATAACGTCATAACCGTAAGCATATTCGTTAGAGCCGGCGATTTTACAGCGCCGCCGTCAGCAGACGGTTGGGACCAGTTGTACGGAGCGTATGCGCATTCCATACCAACCTTCAATACCTTTTTGCCGCTGTCAGCTTTTTTATCGCCACCGCCACAGCCTGCAGTAACAGCCATTGCAACAACCATAGCGCCGCACAGAGCAGCTTTCAAAAATTTCTTCAAGTTCATCAAAAACACACCTTTCATTGTGAAATTATCTACTAAGTTACGTAATACTTTACTATATTACTGTCAAAAAAGCAAGCGTTCCGGCACAGATATAATGTATACATGAGTATAACTGCATAAAAGCCGTACTATCTCCCGCAAGAAAAAGTACGGCTTGAAATACTTAAGCTTATTTTTTCAGTCCGTTAATAATACGTTCCATAGCTTCGATGGTATTTTCACGGCTGCCGAAAGCAGTCAGGCGGAAGAAGCCTTCGCCCATTTTGCCGAAGCCTGCGCCAGGAGTACCTACAACCTGCAGTTTTTCCAGCAGGAAGTCAAAGAATTCCCAGGAGCTCATGCCGTTCGGGCATTGCAGCCAGATGTACGGAGAATGTACGCCGCCATAATATTTAATGCCAACCTTGTCAAAGCCTTCCATGATAATACGTGCATTTTCCTGATAGTAAGCAATGCTTTCGCGGCATTGTTTAATGCCTTCTTCGCTGAATACAGCCTCTGCACCGCGTTGGATAATGTAAGGAACACCATTGAACTTAGTGGTCTGGCGACGCAGCCACATTTTGTTCAGTTCCATTTCCTTGCCGCTTTCGGTTTTACGAACCAGTGCATGAGGAACAACGGTATAACCGCAACGGGTACCGGTAAAGCCGGCAGTCTTGGACAGAGAGCACAGCTCAATAGCGCATTTTTTAGCATCTTCGATAACGAAAATGCTGCGCGGAATTGCCGGATCGGTTACATATGCTTCATAAGCAGCATCGTACAGAATAACAGCATCATTTTTCAGTGCATAAGCAACCCATTCTTCCAACTGCTCTTTGGTATAAGCAGAGCCGGTCGGGTTGTTCGGAGAGCACAGATAAATTACGTCAGCCTTAACATTTTCGTCCGGCATCGGCAGGAAATCATTTTCCGGCTTGCCTTCCATATAAATAATGTGACGGCCGCACATAATGTTGGTATCCAGATATACAGGGTATACCGGATCAGGAATCAGGATAGTGTTTGCATTGCTGAAAATATCGGTGATATTAGCGCAATCGCTCTTTGCACCGTCGCTGATGAAAATTTCATCGCTTTCCAAGGTAACGCCGAAGGAAGCATAATATTTTACCAGTGCTGCATGCAGAAAATCATAGCCTTGTTCAGGACCATAGCCACGGAATGTAGACTGTACGCCCATTTCTGCTACAGCCTTAGCCATTGCATCAACAACACATTTTGCCAGCGGCAGGGTAACGTCACCAATGCCCAGGCGGATAATCTTTTTGTCTGGATGTGCCTCAGCATACGCGCTTACCTTGTGCGCGATATCAGCAAAAAGAAAGCTTTCTTTTAAGTTACAATAGTTTTCGTTTACAAATGCCATTGAAAAACCCCCATTATTAAAATCATTTTAAATTTATAGCAAACGCCTGAAAAATTACTAGCTGCAAGCATTGCGATACCTGCAGCCAGTAGTTCAAGCAATTTGTTTACTCGTTGATAATGCTCTCAGGAATATCAATTACGCCGTCAAATACTGCGACTGCGTTGCCCTCCAGGGTAACATGGTCATTCAGCTCATGCGTAACCTTTAGCAGGCCGCCCTTGCAATGTACATTGAGCGGTTCGCCCTTCTTGCCTGCTTTGTTCAGCATAATGCAGGCTACAGTAACAGCGCTTGCACCGGTGCCGCAGGCCCAGGTTTCGCCGCTGCCACGCTCCCAAACGCGGAACTTGACAGTGTTCTTGTCCAGAACCTGTACAAACTCAGTGTTCACACCTTCCGGGAACAGCTTATGATGTTCAAATTGCGGTCCCAGTTCTTCCAAGTTCAGGCTGTCCACATCATCCACAAAGGTAACAAAGTGCGGATTGCCCATAGAAATTGCCGTACCGTTATAGAAAACTTTTTCTTTGGTTACATCATCATGATTATCATTCAGAACAATTGCCTGGTCAACGAAAATATAATGGTCGCAGTTCATCGGAATTTCGGTAGCACGGAAAACAGGTTTGCCCATATCTACCTTTGCACCTACAACCTCGCCGTTTTCGACAACCATTTCAATTTCCTTTACACCGGAAAGTGTTTCCAGCGCAATAGTAGTTTTATCGGTCAGACCTTTGTCATGCACAAATTTAGCTACGCAGCGCACGCCGTTACCGCACATCTTGCCTTCGCTGCGGTCAGCGTTGAACATACGCATTTTGAAGTCAGCAACGTCAGATTTGCAAACGCAGATAAGACCGTCACTGCCAATACCAAAGCGTCTATGACTTACATATTCGGAAATAGCGCCCGGGTTCGGCAGCATCTCCTTGGTGCAGTCTACATAGACATAATCATTACCAGCACCATGCATTTTTGTAAATTCTATTTTCATGGCCCTTCCTCCTTTGAATCCTCTTTACTCATTATAACAAAAATATACTGAAATTCCAACCGGATAAACAATAAAGTTGGTACTGTCAATAGTTTTGCGCAAATGTGTGCAACTTCTTATTGCAATTTAATGTTTCATAAAAATGTCCCCAATACTGAATGTCCAGTATTGGGGGTACATATCAAAATACTTAAATTATAGCCGTTTTTTCAGTTTATGAGGTTACTTTTGTCCCATCCTCATAACTTTAAGGAACATAGAAAGTTAACGATGCAAAATAATTCTCTTGATTAACTTTATCAGCGAATTCTTCAGTAGCCGGTAACTCTAATTTAGTTTTTACTACCCAAGTTCCCCAACGATCTATACGTATTTCCGCAATACCTTTAGCATCGGTAGATGCAGTACATGAAGCAGCATCATAGTTAGAATAACCTTCATACATTGCGAAAACCTTTTTGTGTTGCACTGGTTTACCTTTGAACAAAACCAAGAACTTCATCACAGCACCACTATTATTAGTAATTTCATACGGATTAGTCAAAGGAATGATTTCCAATTTTTGACCAAAAATATGAGATAAATTTTTTGCCTCACCTTTGCCAACATTAATTAGTGATTTTGCAAATTGCTGTGAATATGTACTGCTGACAATATTATTTAAACCTTCCTTGGTTCCTTTTATTGTTTTTAACTTACCAGTGTCCAGATATGATGTATTGTAAGCATCCTTTCTTTTTACAGCTACAACGTACAATCCCTTTTCTTTTAACTCTATTTGCTTTGCTGCGAACCCAGTAGTTTCCAATTTTACGTTTTCTTTATTTTTAGAAGGTGTCAACAACGTAATATCAGTAAAATCGTCAGCCTTAACAAAACTATCTACAGGAAAATGATGTCCCCATCCCATATAGATTTTAGTTTTAGCACCCATTTTCTCATTAAAATCAAGATTATAATCAGTACAATTCACCCATAACGTATGAGTACTGCCAACAGCAGCTGCTCCGCAAAGCAAAATAGTTCCTATAACCGTTGTGAGTTTCTTGTTTAATTTCATATAAGCAAATCCTCCTATAACATATTTGTAAGTAAGCATTATTGCACTTATAAGTTTCTATTTAAAATATGCATGAATCTCTGTGTAGATATCATTTAGAATCTGTATGTATAACTAAGCATGAAATTAGTAGGAGTATACAGACTACCAAAGCCAACTTTATTAGAATAAGAAAGAATATCACTTCTGTTTAACAAATTGTTAATCAATAAAGAAACTTCACTATTATTATCCGGCGAATAAGTTGCTGTTAAAGAAGTCAAGAAATATGGTTTCAGCTTGTATGAATAAGACATTGTTGAAGGACTAGAATATCTATCACCGATATAACTACCGGTTAATTTGGCTCTAAACTTATCAATCTTATATCCTACTCCACCAGTAATTTGATATTTACCAAATTTATTATGCCAGCCATTTCTAATATCAGTGTCCAATTTATATTTAGGGTTGTGAACTAATAAGCCTAAATCATAGTCAAATTTTTCTGATGCATCTACCCGTAAGCTTGCTTCAAAACCAGTATTTTTAAAATCCTGATTACTATATTCATATGTATCGTCTTTGTTCAATGTAGCACTAATATTATCCTTAATATCCATATGGAATAAAGCAACTTTCCAAGCATGATTACCAGAAATCTCTTTATAACCCATCTCATAGTTAATACCTTCTTGTGGTTTTAAGTCAGGATTAGGTTTTGTCTCAACCCAACTAGATGGAAACATTTGCTTGAATGATGGCATAACAAAAGATTCCGCAACACTAACATAAAAACTTTTATCTTGATCAAATTTATGTATATATTGTGCAGAAGTACTAAAATTATCATAACTTTGTCCGTTGCTTTCACTAGATGTCCAAGTACCCCTTCCACCGATAATTACATTGTCCTTATCATTAAATTTATAATCCAATTGTGCAAATAATCCCATTTGATTTCTAGCTTTTTTACCTATGCTAGGCTTCCCTTCTTTCAGCTTGGAATTATACACTTCCCTCTTGTAAACACCACCTACAGTCAATAGAGATTTATTATTTAACTCAATATTCTGTTGTAAATCAGCACCGAAAGACTCATTTTCAAACAGATTTCTTGCACTGGAACCAGCATAATCTAATTTAGTCTTATTAAACCAAGCATGGCCTTTTGTCTTATTTCCATTATAGTTTAATTGAATTAAATCTTGTTTGTTTGACGAATCAGTAAAGCTGTTTAAACGACCTTTTTTAGCGACTCATAAGAAACTTCTGTATCTAGATGATTATATTCAAAGTTCAATTGATCATTAAAATTATAACCTATCCCAATATTTTCATTTGAACTTTCTTTTAAATTTGTATATGTATTAGCTGCCGTATATCTTGCTTCTTTAACATATCCCCATTTTTTTAAATCGTAATTGATCTTCAACTTATCATTGCCAACAGCTACATTATATTGCTGCTGTTTATAATTGCCAAAACCAACTCTTACTTTATTGGATACCTTTTTCTTCGTAATAATATTAATTACTCCACTCTGAGCTTCAGATCCATATAATACAGAGCCTCCACCCTTAACTACTTCAATGCGTTCAATAGCTTCCGCCGGAATAGCATCAATAACATATGTATTATTCAAATTTATAGGATTACCATTCACTAAAATCAAAGTACCATAACTAAATCCACGTACATTGATTTCATTTGTCATAGAAGTTTGAGCTGAACCACCAGGCAAATAAGTGTTATAATCAACACCTAACATTTTAGATACAGCTTCCATAGCATTAACAGATCCGCTATATCTACTATATCTTCATAAGTTATAATCTCTGTACTAGCAGGTACATCTACATCACGTTTTTCTGTTCTTGTTGCAGTAACCACCATAGTATCAAGAGAATATTCGTTTAAACTCTCTTCTGCAAAAGCAGTTACAGAACTAACTAGTAAAGAGTTAGTTATTAAAGCAGTCATCAATAAAGCTTTACTAATCCTTTTTTCCATCACAAATCACTCCTTGTAACACCTGTTAAATGTAAAATAAGAATCAATCATCATTTTCATTCGCACAGATTTACTCGTTTTGAGAATAATTCTTATTTTCTGTCATTATACCATAAAAACAGTATTGCAGCTAGGTTTTTAATTTTATTAATATATTTTCTTTATGTTTCCATCTGTAATAATGAAAATCTCTCAGCAGTACTTTAAATCTTCATTGAGAAGTTACCGTGTATTAATCCATTAACAGCGTATACTAAGAAGCACTACACCTATCTTTCATTGATAATTTACCAGTGAAATAAAACTTTAAAAGCATATAAATACCATAAGTAAGCGAAACTGGCAGCAACAAAAGCTTTAATATAGTAAAATCTGATACACAAAGCCGTATATTATCTAATCACCATAAAAAAATCAAGAAAAGCTTTGACTTTTTATAGTAAATGCTATATCATTATATTATTAGGGAATTGTTCCCTATCCAGTAAGCACTGAAATCAACGAAGATTTTCTTTGATTTTAGTGTTTTTTTATTTTTTGTGTTTGGAGGGATTTACATGTCTACAGGAGAAAAAGTTCAAAGTGCCCTAGAGGTACACAAGCTAACATTTTGGGAAGCTGCTATGATTATTGTTGGAGCCAACATAGGTTCTGGCATTTTAGGACTTGCTTATTCTATTCGCAAGTCTGGTTGGCCAATACTTATGATCTGGCTTTTAATTGCAGGCTTCTTTACTACGATTTCTATGCTTTATGTTGCCGAAACAACTCTGCGTACTAAAAAGCCCATGCAGCTTCCAGGTCTTGCGAAACGTTACGTTGGTGAAGTCGGTTCTTGGCTCGTCTTTATATCTGTTGCCTCTAATGCGATTGGTTGTCTTATCGCATACACAAATGGCAGTGGGCGCATTCTTTCTGAATTGATAGGTGTATCCACGCAGATTGGTAGTATTTTATTCGCTGTACCAGCTGTTCTAGTTGTATGGCTTGGTCTTAAAGTTACTGGTATCGCAGAAAAATTTATCAGCTTTGGTATGATTATCTTATTGGCAATTATCATTGTCGCCTCTTTCCTTGCACCTCAAGCTAATATTTCTCAAGCCCTGTTTACAAATTGGACCTATGCCGTTCCAGTATTCAATGTTGCCATTTTCTGCTATATTGCGCAGTATGCAGTGCCAGAGCTTGCTCGCGGTTTATCCCATGACGAAAAGAAGCTTGCTCCAGCTATCTCTACAGGTATGTTTATTACAATGATTCTGTTAGCATTGGTTCCTTTGGCTGTCGTTTCACTTACTGGTCCGGAAAAAGTATCTCAAGTTGCTACTATTGCCTGGGGTAAAGCATTAGGTCAATGGGCATTCTTTACAGCCAACATCTTTGCTTTATGTGCTATGATGACTTCCTATTGGGCTGTAGGCGAAAGTTTTCTGACCAGCATCGTCGATAAGTTCCACTTTAAATCAGAACGTGACACCAAGACTCGTCTTCTGTGCATTTGTTGTGTAGTTATTCCTCCTTTTTTCCTAGCTTATAGCGGACTTGTAAGCTTTGTTGATGCAATTTATCTTGCAGGTACATTTGGTGGAGTAATTATGTCAGTACTTCCAGTACTTATGTTACGTAACGCTCGTAAGAATGGTGATGTCGAGCCTTCCTGGACCTGTGGTTGGATTGCTAACAGCTGGATTCAAGTCATTATGATCATCCTGTTCTGTGCAGCAGCCGTATATGCTATTTTAAGTCTTTTCAGCCTGTTGCCGGCCGCATGGTAATATAGGAGGTACTTAAAAATGCAGATTCTAGGAAAAGATAAAGTAATTTACAGTTTTTCACAAAAAAATCCACCTGTTTATGAAGTAGCAAATGGTGAAACCTTTTGGGTGGAAACAGATGACTGTTATAACGGCCAGATTAAGGACGAAAAAACTCTGCGTACTGATATAGATATATCCATTATGGATTGCGCTGTAGGCCCTATCGCTGTAGCTGGAGCCCAAAAGGGCGATATACTTAAAATAGATATCATTGCTATTCAAACAGCAGATTATGGCGTTATGGTAACAAAAAAAGGTATGGGAATTTTAGGTGACGATGTAGTTATACCTGACACCAAAATCATCCCTGTCAAAGATGGTTTTGCATATATCACTTCAGAAATCCGCATCCCATTAACTCCTATGATGGGTGTATTGGGTGTATATCCGCGTGATGAAGAAGATATACATTGCGCTATACCCGGTGATCATGGTGCTAATATGGATACCAAGTTAGTTCGTGTCGGTTCGTCAGTATACTTCCCAGTCTTTAAAGACGGAGCAGGTATTGCTTTAGGTGATTTGCACGCCTGTATGGGAGATGGCGAATTAGATGGTACTGGCATAGAGATAGCTGGTCGCGTGTGTCTCAAGGTCACTGTTATTAAAGGTCATATGATTAACCGACCAATAATAGAAACTAAAGAAGGCTTTTATTTCATGGCAAGCCGTGAGGACATACATGATGCAATACATGTTGCAGTTAAGGATACTGTGGACTTTTTAATGCGTAAAAAGAATATCTCCTTTACTATCGCTTATCGTCTTCTTAGCGCCACCTGTGATATACAGATAAGTGAACTTGTAAACGATACACTTACTGTACGTGTGCATGTTCCTAAATTGGACTTACAAATTGACTCCTTATTCTGATTATCACTGATATTAATATATAAAAAAAATTGCGTAGGCTTCATGCCTGCGCAATTTTTTATACTTCAGTTCATCAAGTGTCCAAATTGGACATTGATTTTTATAGAGCTATGTGTATAATTAAAGGTACTGTCAATAGTTTTGCGCAAATTTCTTCAGACATCCTAGCAGAAGTTT
>ENA-OOWZ01001614-OOWZ01001614.1-human-gut-metagenome-genome-assembly--contig:-NODE-1614-length-10596-cov-2.460772_pt1 | contig 10596 bp, 9 predicted proteins | sample MGYA00241580_ERZ501329 | MGnify/ENA primary metagenome ERZ501329 (study PRJEB25962, sample SAMEA2042923) | human gut metagenome | biome: human gut; feature: human-associated habitat; material: faeces... | reverse complement strand
TTTTTATATAATTGCAAGATGTAATGGATTATTTATTGATATTCCTGGAGGAGATATATCAGGAAATCCAACAATACAAATGTATGAAGGGAATGAAACTGATGCACAAAAATTTAAATTTATAAAGGCAGACCAAGAGATAGTAGGAGAGCAATTATTAGAAGATGGAGTATATAAAATAAAATCAGTTTTAAGTAACAATAAGTATATTGATGTTTCAGCTGGATCATATGATAATGGTGCAAATATACAACTTTGGACTAATGATAATGTACAACAGCAAAAATTCCAATTAACATATAATAAAAAAGAAAACTATTATGAAATAATGTCTGTAAATTCAGGAAAAGTATTAGATGTTCAAAGTAATGGAAAAGACGACGGAGCTAATGTTTGGCAATATGAAGGAAACAATACAGATGCACAAAAATGGGTTTTGCAAAGTGCAGGAGATGGATATTATTATATTGTAGCATGTAATTCATATTTATATTTAGATATAAAAGATGGAAATGCTAGCAATGGTATTAATGTTCAAATATATGAAGGAAATGAGACAAATTCTCAAAAATTCAAATTTGAAAAAACAAAAATGATAGATGAAAATAAATTTGATATTAGCATAAACAAAATATATGAAATAGGAAAAATAGTTGGAGGATTAATAAAATACTATGCCAAGAACTATTAGAAATGTAAATACTATTATAAATATATGGACGGTGCGACTCGTTTCTAAGTGAAAAGCTTAGACACTAATATTATATATATTAGGAGAACTAATATTTCGATAGTATGAAATTATAGAAATATAATTGAGCGAAGGGCACTAGTCATTTTAATAAAAATGAGGGCATGCCGTATGAGTAGGAAACTCTCACGTACGGTGTAGAGCAGGGGAAAATTTGGCGATAATATCAAAAAATTACCTATTACTATATTTTGTTTTATTATTGGATAGCAAAAAAGAAAGCAAAGAAGTTTTAGAAAAAATAAGTATATTTTTGGAACATAAATTGGATTTCTTTAAAGCAGCACAAAGCTTAAAATCTTGGCAAGGTCATGCTTCTCATTGCACTAGTTTAAAAATAATAAACACAGTTCAGAATAAATGTGAATGGATTTATCGATAATAAATCTATCCACTCTTTTCATTTTTCTTAGACATTTTTATATTAATTTGCTATAATATAAAAAGTTAAGAAAAGGAATTAGGAGGCTAAAATGGCTGAAGTTAAATGGACTAAAGAACAGCAAGAAGCGATATACAAAAAAGGCTCAAATATATTAGTCGCTGCGGCTGCAGGAAGCGGAAAAACTGCAGTTTTAGTTGAACGTATTATTAAGAAGATTATAAATGATAAAGTTGATATAGATAAAATATTGGTAGTTACTTTCACAAGTGCTGCGGCTAGTGAAATGAGGGAAAGAATACTAGATGCTATTTATAAAAAGCTAGAAGAATATCCGGAAGATGAAAACTTGCAAAAGCAAATTAATTTGCTAAATAAAGCAAGCATATGTACAATAGATTCTTTTTGTTTGGATGTAATTAGAAATAACTTCTTTGAAATAGATATATCTGCAAATGCCAGAGTGGCTGATAGTACAGAAGTTACCCTGCTAAAACAAGAAGTATTAGATGAAATTTTTGAAGAAAAATATATAGAGAATAATGCGGATTTTTTGGAGCTAATAGAAACATACACAAAATATAATAGAGACGAAGATTTACAAGACTTAATACTAAAAATCTACAATTATATACAGTCAGATCCATTTCCGGAAGAATGGTTAGCTCAAAAAGTAGAAATGTTTAATATAAACAATGTAAATTTTTCTGATACTCCATGGGGGAAAATAATTGTAGAGTCTTGCAGAGAAAATCTAGAAGATTGCATTTTAAAATTAGAGAATTTGGTGCCACAGATGCACAGATTTCCAGAATTGGAAAAGTACGAAAATGCTATAAAAGATGATATAAACAACTATACTTCAATTAAAAATAACCTAACAAACTGGGATACAGCTCAGCAGATGATAGAAAATTTTAGAAATATGGATTGGCCAAGAGGAAAAAAGGTGGAAAATCCATTAAAAGATGATGCTAAAAAAATAAGAGATAGTGTTAAAGACCAGTATTCAAGCATAAAAGAGCTAATTCCATACGATTCAGAAAATGCATGTGAAGATATAAAATACATGCATGGAATATTAAAAAAATTACAGGATATAATCATAGAATTTTCGGAGAAATTTTACCAAAAAAAGAGAGAAAAAAATATAATAGATTTTAACGATATGGAGCATTTAGCGCTAAAGGTTTTGGTTAAAAAAGATGAAGATGGTAACATAAAAGGCACGGAAGTAGCAAAAAGGTATTCAGAAAAATTTGAAGAAATTGCAATAGACGAATACCAGGATAGCAATTTGGTTCAAGAATGTATATTAACAAGTGTTTCAAAAAACAATAATATTTTTATGGTTGGAGATGTAAAGCAAAGCATTTATAAATTTAGACAGGCTAGACCAGAGCTGTTTTTAGGCAAATATAATACATATAAAAATGAGCCAGTAGCTGGAGAAAATAGGAAAATACAGTTATTTAAGAACTTTAGAAGTAGAAAGAATGTATTGGATATAACCAATATTGTGTTTGAAAATATAATGAGTGCTAAGCTAGGAGACATAGACTATAATGAAAATGAATATTTAAATTTAGGAGCCTCATATGAAGAAATAGAAAAGCAAGACTTTACAACACAATTAAATATAATAGATTTAAAAAAAGAAGATGAGGAAAAAGAGGAAGAAACAGAAGAAAAAATATTAGAAAAAAGTGAGATGGAAGCAAAAGCTGTTGCAAATAGAATAAGAAAACTATTTGAAGACAATTATTGTGTATATGATAAAAAAGAAGGATATAGAAAAGCAACATTTAAAGATATTGTAATACTTTTAAGAACTACATCAGATACTGCAAAAGTATATGAAAAAGAATTAACTCAAAATGGATTTCCAACTTTTACAGACACAGGATCTAATTATTTTGAAACAGAAGAAATACAAATAATTCTATCAGCTCTAAAAATAATAGACAATCCAAATAATGATATTCCATTAGTTACAGTTTTAAGATCTCCAATAGGAGGATTTACAGATAATGAATTAATTGAAATAAGATTAGAAGAAAGAAATGGGTTGTTTTATCAAGCTCTAGAAACAACAAAGGAAAAATCTCAAAATCTAGAATTAAAAAACAAAGTAAATAAGTTTTTGAATATGTTAAACGATTGGCAACTAAAACAAGAGTATTTAAGCCTAGATGAGCTTATTTGGTATATATATGAAAGTACCAATTACTACAACTTTGTAAGCAGTAAACCAAATGGAGAGCTAAAAACAGCTAATTTAAAATTACTTTTTGAAAAAGCAAAAGACTATGAAAAGGCTAGTTTTAAAGGATTATATAATTTTATAAATTACATAGACAAAATAAGCAAAGGCTCAGACGACATGGGTTCTGCAAAACTTATTCGGAGAAAATGAAAATGTAATTAGAATAATGAGCATTCATAAGAGTAAAGGGTTGGAATTCCCAATAGTATTTTTAAGTGGAGCCGGCAAACAATTTAATATGCAAGACTTAAATGAACAAATACTATTAGACCAAGATATGGGATTTGGACCTAAATATATAAATTTTGAAAGAAAAATAGAATACAATACAATAGCAAAAGAAGCAATAAAAATAAAATCAAAAACAGAACTACTATCTGAAGAAATGAGACTTTTGTATGTTGCGTTAACAAGAGCAAAAGAAAAAATAATAATAACGGGTGTAGAAAAGGATTTACAAAAAACATTAGAAAACAAGCAAAAAGAGCTAGATATGTATGACGACACGCAGAAAATTCCTTTAAATTTGGTAAAAAAATCAAAAACATATTTAGATTGGCTAGAATATGTATATCTATTTAATAAAGAAAAAAACATAATAGAATTCAATAAAATTACATTAGAAAACCAAAAAACTAAAGAAGAAAATGATAATAAAAAGGAAAAGAAAATAGATGTAATAAAAGATATATCTAAAGAACAAAAAGAAGAAGTAAACAAAAAATTAACATGGAAATATAAATATATAGAGAGCACAAAAATAGAAGGAAAAACGTCTGTAAGTGCAATTGCAAAAGATAGTGAAAAGAATATACAGATAGTAGAAAAACCAAAATTTATGCAAAACATAGAAACACTAAACAAGGCAGAAATTGGTACATTAATGCATTTGATTTTGCAAAAATTAGACTTTAGAGAAAACTATAATGAGAAGACATTAAATGACTTAATACAAAAATTAATATATCTAAACATAGTTACAGAAAAACAATCTCAATACATAGATAAAAAAAGAATATTAGAATTTACTAAAACAGAACTATTTAAAGAAATACAGAATGCCAAAGAGATATATAAAGAACAACCATTCCATAGTAGTGTTATAGATGAGAATACAAAAGAAAAAATGCTTATACAAGGTATAATTGACTTATATTATATAAATCAAAATAATGAAATTGTATTAGTTGATTATAAAACAGATTATGTAGAAAAAAACAACGAGCAAGAACTTATAGAAAAATACAAAACACAATTAGCTATTTACAAAAAGGCAATAGAAGAGGCTTTGAATAAAAATGTAGAAAAAGTATATATATATTCTGTTTATTTGAATAAAGAAATCTTAGTAAAATAACCTATCCTTTACAAAATTACTAAATTATATTATAATTATTAAAGGAAAATAAAAAAGGAGCAAATATTATGGCAAAAATGAAGAAGTTTTTTAAGTATTTAATATGGCTTATATTATTATACTTACTTGTAAATGGATTAACATATCTTGCCACGAAAGATGATTATAGAGATTTAACTAATTTTAATATAGCAACAGAGTCGCCAAAAATAGAAGTAACAGAAAGTAAATCAGCATATACACATGGATACATAAAAGGTCAGGTAACAAATGACACAGGAAAACATATACCAAAAACGTATCTCCAAATAGATTTTTATAATAAAGATGGCGTTTGGTTGGGAAAAGAGACCAAAGAATTAGAAAGCTTTAACTTAAACGAAACCATAAAATTTGATATTAGCTACACATACACAGATGTAAACAAAATTAGACTTAGTATTTCAGATGAAATAATTGAAGCCCCAAAAACAAAGGCACAAAAAACAATAGAAAAATGGTGGCCGATTGCAGGAATAATAACACTTGTATATTTGTTACCATAAATTAAAAATAAGAATAATAAGAAAATAGCAAAATGTTTAAAAAATATTAAAAAACATTTGCTATTTTTGTTTATTTGTAATATAATTGCAACAAAAGTGTAACAATAATGAAACAAAAAGCGAAAGGATAGATGTATACATGTTTGGTTTTGGACAAGATATTGGTATAGATTTAGGAACTGCAACAGTAATTGCTTATGTTAAAGGGAAAGGAATTGTTTTAAGAGAACCATCTGTAGTTGCAGTAAATAATGTTACAAATGAAGTTCTAGCAGTCGGTGGAGAAGCAAGAAGAATGCTTGGAAGAACACCAGGTAATATTGTAGCAACAAGACCATTAAAAGATGGAGTGATTTCTGACTACACTGTTACAGAAAAAATGCTTAAGTATTTTATAAGTAAAATATGTGGAAAATTTGTATTTGCACCTAGAATTATGATATGTATACCTTCACAAGTTACAGAGGTAGAGAAAAAAGCAGTTATAGATGCAGCATCACAAGCAGGAGCAAGAAAAGTATACTTAATAGAAGAACCAATAGCTGCAGCAATTGGAGCAGGGATAGACATCTCTAAACCATGTGGCAATATGGTTGTTGATATTGGTGGAGGAACAACAGACGTAGCAGTAATATCACTTGGGGGTTCTGTTGTTAGTACATCTATAAAAGTGGCTGGAGATAAATTTGATGAAGCAATAGTTAAATATATAAAGAAAAAACACAACATGATGATAGGAGAAAGAACTGCAGAAGATTTAAAAGTAAACATTGGATGCGTATATCCAAAAATACAAGATACAGAAATGGATATAAGAGGAAGAGATTTGATAACAGGACTTCCAAAAACAATAACAATAAAATCAAGTGAAATGATGGAAGCATTAGCAGAACCAGCTATGATGATTGTTGATGCAGTTCATTCAACATTAGAAAAGACACCACCAGAACTTGCAGCAGATATAAGCGATAGAGGAATATATATGACTGGTGGAGGATGCTTAGTAGACGGATTAGACAAACTTCTACAAGAACAAACAGGAATAAATGTAATGATTGCAGAAGATGCTATAAGCTGTGTAGCCCTTGGAACGGGAAAAGCACTAGATGGCTTAGATGCATTAGATGGAAAAACAAGAAGATAAAATAACAATCCCTCTTTAATATAAATTGATTAAAAATGAATAGTGAAAAATAGCTATTCATTTTTTAGTAAATAAATTATAATTAATTATAAGACTTAGGAGAATAAAATATGAAGAAAGTTGCTTTTTATACCTTGCGGTTGCAAAGTAAATCAATATGAAACAAATGGAATGATTCAGGCTTTTTTAGAAAAGGGATATGAATTAGTTGATTTTTCAGAAAAAGCAGATATTTATATAATAAATACTTGTACAGTAACCAGCATTTCAGATAAAAAATCAAGACAAATGATTAGAAGAACAAAACAGCTAAATCCAGATGCAATTGTAGTAGCGGTAGGTTGTTATGCACAAGTAGCGGCAGATAAATTAGAAGAAATAAAAGATATAGATTTAATATTAGGGATAAGTGAAAAAACAGAAATAGTTAAGTATGTAGAAGAGGCATTAGCCAATAAACAACCACAAGAACATATATCAGATGTAATGCATCAAAAAGAATTTGTTGATTTTGGAAGTGTGAATTATACAGACAAAAATAGAGTAGCAATAAAAGTTCAAGATGGATGTAACCAATTTTGTACATATTGTATAATTCCATATGCAAGGGGACGTATACGTAGCAGAAAGATAGAAAGTGTAAAAGAAGAGGTTATAGAACTAGCTAAAAATGGAATTAAGGAAGTAGTAGTTACAGGAATTCATGTTGCATCATACGGAAAAGACTTGGAAGAAGATATTGGCTTAATAGATTTATTAGAAGAAATAAATAAGATAGATGGCATAGAAAGAATTCGTTTAAGTTCATTAGAACCAACATTAATTACAGAAGACTTTGTTAATAGATTAAGCAAATTAAATAAAATTTGTGATCATTTTCATTTGTCATTACAAAGTGGTTGTGACGAAACTTTAAAAAGAATGAATAGGCACTATACTACCGCAGAATTTAAAAAAGCAACTGAATTGTTAAGAAAAGCATATCCAAACGTTGCATTAACTACAGATATAATTGTTGGATTCCCTGGTGAAACCGATGAAGAATTTAATACTACTTATGAGTTTTTAAAAGGTATTAATTTTTATAAAATGCATGTATTTAAATATTCACCAAGGCATGGAACAAAAGCTGAAAAAATGCCAAATCAAGTTGATGGAAATATAAAAGAAGAAAGAAGTAGAAAATTAATAGAATTATCTGATAAAAATGAAAAAGATCAAAATAAAAAATATATAAATACTAATTTAAAAGTGTTAATAGAAGAATTCGAAGATGGTTACTATAAAGGTCACACTACAAACTATATAATGGTAAAAATTAAAGAAAATGCAGAAAATTTGCAAAATAAAATAGTTACAGCCAAAATTATAGGCGATGAAGGGATAGATTTAATTGGAAAATTAGAAGAAGCCTATTGATAAAAAGAAAGAATTATAGTAAACTAAAAAAGAAGTTATACAAAGGAGAAAGCAATGGAAGAAAAAGATCCAAATAAATTTTATTTAGTTGTCAAAGTAAGTAGATGGACTAAAATTAGGAATTTCTTTATTTTAAAATTTAAAAGAAATAGGAGATATGTTAATGAATAAGACTAAAAGAAAAATATTTGAGACAGCTATGCAATTATTTGCAGATAAAGGATATGAAGCTACAAGTATAGAAGAAATTACTGCTACAGTAGGGGTTGCAAAAGGTACTTTGTATTATCACTTTTCTAGCAAAGAAGAAATATTTAATTTCTTAGTAGAAGAAGGTATGAAACTTTTAAAAAATAGTATTCAAATAAAAACAGACAAAGTTTCTAGCTATATAGATAAAATAAGGGCAATAATTTTAATACAAATTAAAGTAATAGTAAAATATGAAAGTCTAATTACAATAATTCTTAGCCAAATGTGGGGTAAAGAAGAAAGAAATAAAAGAAGTAGACAATATGTATTTGAATATTTAAATATAGTAGAAAAAATTGTTAGGGAAGGAATAGAAAAAGGAGAAATTATAGATAGAGATCCAGAAGTTATTGCTTCCGAAATATTTAGTCTTACTAGTTCTTGTTTAATATATAAATTAAAAACAGAAAAGAATTTAGATATTCAATCAATGTATAAGGAAATTGAAAAGATAGCTATATCAGGTATAATGAAGTAATATTACACAAATATTACAAAAATATTACGAAAATGAAATAAATAATTAAAGGTAATATTATTGTAGAATTATGAAGAAAGATGTATAATAAACTTAGTTTTTGGAATTTACGTATGATGAAGGAGGGAATTTACATGTCTAGATCTGGCATAGTAAATGTTAGAATGGTAATAACTGAGGAGAAGATATTATCAAATATAGAAAAAGTACATAAAATGATTAATCCTAAGAGTAAGAAACAAATCATTCAATTAGATGATGATACTTATTTTAAGGATTTAGTAGAAGCTATAAAAACATATTTGGTAGAGTATCCAAAGAAACAAAATTTCCCTGCAAGTGTTTATAATGCTGCTTTTAATTTAGTTGAATTTGCTACAAGCCAATTTGAAGATAATACTAAACAAATAGAATCTTTAATAAGACAAAGAGAATTGAATATAAGTTTAGGTGGAAAATTAAAAGAACTTTTAAAGAAGGTTGAAACAAAAGAGAAAAATTGGAAAGAAGCAGTAAAAGAGGCTCAAGACGATTTTGATGAAGATATAATAAATACTTTATTAATTATAGGAAGAAGTAGAAGCAAAGAAACAGATCATTATAAAGATGCTTTAAAACTATTAAAAGCAAGAATATCTAATTTGGAATCAAACTTACATATTGAAATAGATATGGAAAGAATAGAAGACAGATCAAAAGCATTAAGTTATATTGGTCTTGAAATAGCAGATGCATTAAAAGAAATACCAGCACCTGCAGAAGAAGTAGTAGAAGAACAAGTAGAACCTATTGTAGAGCCAATTCAAAAAGCTAAGAAAGTAAAAGCAAAGAAAGAAAAGAAAGTTAATGTTGCTGCAATTGCTGAACCATCAAATGTAGAGAAAGTAGAGCAACCAAAAGTAGAAACAATTCAAAAAGTGGAAGAACCACAAGAAGAGCAATATGTATCAGAAACATTTGAGGCAAAACCAAGCTTATGGCAAAGATTTAAAAATAGCAAATTTGTAAGAACAATTAAATATATTATGAGTATAAGAGTAGTTCTTGAAGTTCCAGCACTTCCAGAAGGAAAAACAGAAAACTAAATTGTGATAAAATACTATATTGCCTAATAAATAGGTAATATAGTATTTTTGAATATAGATGAAATATTTTTAGTAAAAAAATAAAAAAATAGTAAAAAAAGTATTGACATATTATATTAAAAATAGTATACTAAATTTCGTCGACAGGCTCCCTTAGCTCAGTTGGTCAGAGCAACCGGCTCATAACCGGTGGGTCCAAGGTTCGAATCCTTGAGGGAGCACCAACGCAAAATTTTTTTATAACTAAATATGGGTAGGTGGCCGAGTGGCTAAAGGCGGCAGACTGTAAATCTGTTCTCATACGAGTACGATGGTTCGAATCCATCCCTGCCCACCAACTAAAAAAGTCATAGTAAAACTATGACTTTTTTTTAGTTACTTATAAATTATAGAAATATGCTTGACAAAAAGAGAAATAAGCGGCATCAGTGACCATGTCATTTGCATATTTATGTAAAATATTGTATAATAAAAAACAGCATAGGCAATATCCTATGTGCCAATTCTTTTTTACACTGATTAGTGTGAGGAAAATCCTCTAACTTTTTGGTTTCACATATAAAAAATATCAACAAAAAAAGTACTTAAGGAGGAAAAACAAAATGGTAGAAACTTGGAGAACATGGGCAATAATAGCACTGACTTTAGTAATTTGCATATTGTGGATAACGGAAATGCTTTTGAAAAACCAGAAGGCAAAGAATGTTATTTCAATAATAATGCTATTCGGCTTTATGGCATTATTTTGTATCATTGAGCCTAAACTGGCAACATTATTAAGCGTTTATTCCACTGCTAGCCTTGACAGATGCCTGTATTATGTAATACATATTTGTTTTTATATTGTAATTGCAACTACAGCTTTAAAAATCAATTGCCAGAAGAACAAGAAAGACTAAACTACCACAAAGAGCAAC
>ENA-OOWZ01001612-OOWZ01001612.1-human-gut-metagenome-genome-assembly--contig:-NODE-1612-length-10599-cov-8.211210_pt1 | contig 10599 bp, 9 predicted proteins | sample MGYA00241580_ERZ501329 | MGnify/ENA primary metagenome ERZ501329 (study PRJEB25962, sample SAMEA2042923) | human gut metagenome | biome: human gut; feature: human-associated habitat; material: faeces... | reverse complement strand
CATTTACAGGAAGTGTAGGACTAATGTATCCAAGTGACTATGGATATGCAGTACTTTCAAGTGACTGCGCAAGAACAATAGAACCGAAAAATTATGCTGAACCAGCAGCATGCCACGATAACAACTGGTTATACCAAGGAAGTTCAACTTGGCAATGGTTAATAAGCCCGCATTCCTCTAATGCTAGCTTTGCGTTTTCTGTTGGAACTATGGGGTACATGAACAACGGTGACGGCATCGTCACTCTCTCTGGCTTTTTCAGTCCAGTTATGGCACTAAAAGCTGATGTAACAGTAACCGGAAGTGGTACACAAAGTGATCCATATGTAATGAATTAGGGACTAAATAAAGTACAAGATAAAGAATTCAAGAAATTGGGTTCTTTTTTCTTTATTGTTTTGTGTTTTTATGGTATAATTTTAGGGAAGAAATGAGTGATGTTTATGTTTATAGATGAAGTAGTTATAACTGTTATAGGTGGACACGGAGGAGATGGGTGTACTAGTTTTAGACACGAGAAATTTGTTGAAATGGGTGGACCAGATGGTGGCAACGGTGGAAAAGGTGGAGACATTGTTTTTGTTGCCGAAGAAGGCCTTAAAACTCTTATTGATTTAAGATATCAAAAGAAAATCAAAGGAGAAAAAGGAAATAACGGAAGTGGTGCACTTAGAACTGGTGCAAGTGGAAGTGATACCTTTATTAAAGTTCCTGTAGGTACAACTATTACCGATATTGAAACTAATTTAATTATAGGAGACTTGACTAAGCAAGGAGAAAAATGTGTAGTAGCTAAAGGTGGAAAAGGTGGAAGAGGTAACGCATCATTTAAGAGTAATAAAGATAAAGCACCTAAGATAAGTGAGCACGGGATGGCTGGAGAAGAAAGAAAGTTAAAGCTTGAGTTAAAACTTCTAGCTGATGTTGGACTAGTAGGCTTTCCAAGTGTAGGAAAAAGTAGCTTAATCAGTGCTATAAGTGCATCTAAACCAAAAATTGCGGACTACCATTTTACAACATTAACACCAAACTTAGGTGTAGTATCAACTAAGAGTACTAGCTATGTAGTAGCAGACCTTCCAGGTATTATAGAAGGAGCTTCTAATGGCGTTGGTTTAGGAGATAAATTCTTAAAGCACGCAAGTCGCTGTAAAATTGTTGCCTATGTAATAGACGCTTCATGTATAGAAGGAAGAGACTTAGTAAGTGAATATCAAATTTTATTAAATGAAGTAAAAAAATATAGTGAAAAACTATATAATAAGAAAAGCATAGTAATAGCTAATAAAATGGATATCTTTGGTAGTAAGGAAAATCTAGAAAACTTTAAAAAAGCCTTCCCAGATGTAGAAGTACTAGAAACAAGTGCAGTTACGCATCTTGGAATAGAAGAATTAAAAAGTCGTCTAGGAGAACTTGTTATTTCTACTAATGAAGAAAGTATGTATAACGACGAAGAGTTTGAAAGCTATGTATTATATGAATTTAAAAACGAAAAACCATATAACATTACAAGAATAGATGATCACACTTGGGTATTATCTGGAGAAAAACTAGAAAATTTACTTAAGAAAACAAGATTTAATAGTGATGAAGCACTACTTAAATTTGCAAGAAAACTAAAGAACATGGGCGTTGATGACGAGTTAAAAACTATGGGTGCCAAAAGTGGGGACACAGTTAGGATATTAGATGTAGAGTTTGAGTTTAGTGAGAAACTTGACTATTAAGGAGGAGTTATGATAGATAAGTTTGTACCTGATATGTTTTATCAAAGTATTTATAGAGTTGACTATGAAAAATTAAAAAATGTTGGAATTAAATTAATAATATTTGATTTAGATAATACAATTGCAACTTATAGTGAAAGTATTCCTAGAAGTGAAGCTAAAGAATTAATTGATAAACTAAAAGAGATGGGTTTTAATGTAATACTTATGAGTAACTCAAACAAATCTAGGGTACTTCCTTTTAGAAACGCTTTAGAAATAGATTCATGCGCTAATGCTAAAAAGCCTTTAACAAGTGGATACAAAAAAATAATGAAAGTATATCATCTTGACGCAAATAAAATAGCTTGTATAGGAGACCAATTAATCACTGATATATGGGGTGCTAATAAAATGGGAATGACTAGTATTTTAGTTAATCCTATGTCTAAAAAAGATAGAAAAATAACTTATATAAATAGATTTTTTGAAAAGATATTATTTAAAATAATGGATAAAGAAGAACTATTTAAAAAGAGGCAAATGTATGAATAAAGTATGTATAGGATGTGGTAGTAAATTACAAACTTTAGACAAAAACAAAGAAGGTTACATTAACCCTAAAGTCTATGAAAAAGCTACACTTTGTGAAAGATGTTTTAAAATAAAATACTATGGAGAAGCTTATGTAACAGATAATCCTAAAGATAAAACTTCTCTTATTAAAATGATAAATGACTCTAAAAAAAGTGTAGTCTATTTAGTAGATACTCTAACTATTAGTAAAGAAACTCTAAGTGTGATAGACTCACTTTCTAACAAAGTATATTTAGTACTCACTAAAAGAGATTTACTACCAAAAAGTGTTAAAAATAGTAAATTAAAAGAATACATAAGTAACCTAACATTAATAAAAGATGTGTTTGTAATAAGTGCTTTAAAAAATAATGGAGTAACTGAGTTATATAATGAACTTATTAAAAATAATGAAAAAAGTGTCTATGTAATAGGCTATACTTCTAGTGGCAAGTCTACATTTATTAACAAGTTACTTACACTTAATGGTAAAAGTGGTAATATTACTACAAGTAGTTTACCTAACACAACGCTAGAATGTATTAATATTAAATTAAATGACAAACTTACACTAATAGATACTCCTGGATTTGTAAGTGAAAACTCTTCATATAACTTTATAGATGTTGATATATATAAGAAATTGCTACCTAAAAGTGTTATCAAACCTAAAGTATACACTATAAAAAAGGACTTCATGATAATTCTAGGAGATATACTTAGAATAGAAAACAATAGTAATGAAGACGTTAATTTAGTGTTTTACTTTAAAAATGAGATTAAACTTAATAAAATGAGAAGTATTAGAAATAAACTTCTAAAAGATAAAGATAAACTTGATGTTAAAGTGAGTGATAAAGACATTGTTTTAGAAGGCCTTGGATACATAAAAGTAGTAGGGTATGCTAATTTAACAATGTACACTTTAAATAAAAAAATGATTAGTGTTAGAAATAAAATGATATAGAGGTAATTATGGGACTAATAAAAGTAATGGATGAAAACTTATCTAACAAAATCGCAGCTGGTGAAGTTGTAGAAAAAGTTAGTAGTGTTGTAAAAGAACTTGTAGAAAACTCTCTTGACGCAGGCAGTACTAATATTGAAGTAAGCCTAGTGGATGCTGGAATAAAAGAAATTAAAGTAATAGATAATGGTAAAGGAATGGACAAAAGTGACGCAGTGCTTGCTTTTACACCACACGCGACTAGTAAGATAAAAAACGAAAATGATTTGTTCTTTATTAATACTCTAGGCTTTAGGGGAGAAGCTCTTCCTTCAATTGCAAGTGTAAGTGAAGTACTTTTGGACACTAGTAATGGAATAGATAGTACTTTAGTTAATATAAAAGGTGGCAAACTTCTTTCTAAAACAGAAGGCACAATGACTAAAGGAACTAAAGTAATTGTAAAAAACTTATTTTATAATACTCCAGCTAGACTTAAATTTTTAAAAAGTTATTATACAGAATTAAATGGGGTAGTTAATTTAATAGAAAAGCTTGCCTTAAGCCACCCTGGAGTTAGCTTTAAACTTAATAGTGATAATAAAGACATGATTAGCACAAGTGGAAGTAATGACTTACTTAAAACAATTCACGAAATATATGGATACAACGTAAGTAAAAACATGGTTTACATTGAAGGAAGTAACAATGACTATGACATTAACGGATATGTTAGTAATATAAATATAGTTAAGAGTACAAAAAAAGATATGATTATCTTAGTTAACGGAAGAATTGTAAATAATAGCTATGTAAATAAAGTCATAAAAGACGCATACCATACATACTTAGCTGTAGACAAGTACCCTATAGTAGTAATAAACATATTAGTAGACCCAACTATAGTAGATGTTAATATCCATCCTACTAAACAAGATATTAAATTTAGTAAAATGGATACACTAGAAGATATACTATTTAGTACCATAAGAGACAGGTTAATGAATATAAACAATATATTTAAAGCATATGACGAAACAGATAACTATGTTAGTAATGAATACTCTTCTCATGTAGACTACTCTGTAAACGAAGACTTAGTAGTAAATACTCCTAGTGTAGAAAAACAAGTAATAGAAGAAAACAAAATGAATTTCTTTATGAATGAAGACACCACTGGATATGAAACTGTACTAGATACTAATTTAGAAGAAGAAAAACCAAGTTTACTTCATCCAATTGGACTTGCTATGGGAACGTATTTATTTGCAACAGATGAAAGTTGTGTTTACATGATAGACATACATGCAGCTAATGAAAGAATAAATTATGAAAAACTACTAAATGCATTAAAAGAAGACACTGTTAGTACTACTAGTATGTTATTTCCTATTACAATAGAATTTACTAAAAATGAATACATGATTATAGAAAGAGAAAAAGACTTTATACTTAGTTTAGGTATTAAATTTAGTGAGTTTGGCGTAAACACAATAAGAGTGTATGAACACCCTACATATTTTAGAGAAGGCTATGAAGAAGAAAGTTTAAGAAGAGTATTTGACCTTATTGTAAGTATGGATAAAAAGTTTGACAGAGTTAAATTTAACGAACAACTAGCAATAAACTTATCTTGCAAAATGAGTGTAAAAGCAAACACCTTCATCGGGCCACTTGAACAAGAAACACTATTAAAAAGATTATTTAAGTGTGAATTTCCTTATACTTGCCCTCATGGAAGACCAACTATTATAAAATATACCAAATATGAATTAGAAAAATTATTTAAAAGGGTAAATCCATAAAAGAATGATGTATAAAATAAAGTACTTGATTTAATTAGTAAAATTTGTTATAATTAAATTGTCTTAAACGACATATAATATTAATGGACATACAAAAAGAGCAATACCTAGCTTTTGGCTGTTAGGTATTCCTCAGTCCAATAAGTTTGGTTAGGAACACCGTTTCAGTTGATACGGTGTTCTTTTGATTTAATCCCCTGAAAAACTTATGAATTATATCATAAGTAGTTTTATTATTAAAACTAAAATGATAATTAAAGCTACTAGGTAACTCATTATTATTCCTTTCCATCGGACACCACCTCCATTCCTAAATTAATAATAATTTTCGGACTGAGGTAAGAACACCTAACTACGAGGTATTACTCTGGTACTAATTATACCATTTAGTAATAGGTGAAACAAGCATACAATGTGAAAATATTTAAAAATATTTTACAAAATATAGTTAACCAAGTGAGTAAACTTTGATATAATTAAATTGTCATTTCAATATTTGTACGGTGTTTTTGTGTGTTATAAAGAACATTACAGTATAGCCAAGCAAAAAACAACTCTAAACACTTGAAAATACAATACTTTTCGTATATAATTTAAATATATTATTTAATTAGGTGGTGTTATCATGTTTAATTTATTTAAAAAGAAGAAAGCAAATAATCCGGTAAAAGATGAAGCATATTATAGAAGTTATGACGCTTACGAAGAGGAAGAAGATATTTACTTTGAAAAAAGAAATAATCAAAAGGCAAGAGTATTTCTAGTTATGGGTCCAACTTGTAGTGGTAAAACTAAAGTGAGCATTGAAATAGCTAAGAAGTTCAACGCTGAAATAATAAATGCAGACAAAGAGCAAATGTACAAGCATCTTAATATAGGTACTGCCAAAGTAACTAAAGAAGAAATGAAAGGTATAAAACATCATTTGATAGATTTTCTTGATTTAAGAAGTAACTATACAGTAAGAGATTATCAAAGAGATGGAAGAAAGATACTAGACGAGTTATTAGACCAAGGAAAGAATGTTGTTGTAGTAGGTGGCTCAGGACTATATATAAAAGCACTTTTATTTGACTATAGATTTCCTGAAGAAGACCCGGAATTTTATCCTGAATGTGAAAATTTTGGTAATGGATACTTAAAAATGAAAGCAACACAATTTGAGCCTTTTACTGAAGTGCACGTTAATAATAGACGTAGACTTGAAAGAATATTCACTCGTGTATTTGCATCTAAAGAGCGAATTTGTAATAACTGTGGTAAAAATCTTCCTTTATATGATATTGACTATGTAGAGTTATGCCCAGAAAGAGAAGAGTTATATGATAGAATTAATAAAAGAGTAGATAAGATGTTTAAAAGTGGTCTAGTAGAAGAAGTCAAAAAATATAAAAGATATCCAAAACTTAAAACAATAATTGGATATAAAGAAACACTACAGTATTTAAAAAATGAAATAACTTTAGAAGAATGTAAAACACTAATAAAAAGAAATACTAGACATTATGCAAAAAGACAAATGACATGGTTTAGAACACAATTTATGGAAAGTGCGTCCTATAGTGTTGACTACAAACATTTTAATTACACAATAGAAAGGATCCTAAGATGCTTAGGACCCCTCAACAAAAAATGAGTTATCAAAGTTATGCTCTTTAGTATCTAAACTAAAGAGTTTTTCTTTTGTTATTAAAAAGTAATTATCTCTATATCTATTATTTTCTATGTCATCCCAAGTAAGATCAAGATGTAACCAATTATTATCTAAATAAACTAAATTCCACACATGATTAGCACTGCTTATTTTTAAATTAGGAATATTAAATTTATCAAGAAAAAGTGCCATCGCATCAGAGTACCCACTACAAACTGCATGACCTAGAATTAATGAGCCATAAGCACTAGTAGTATCTAAATTATCACTTTCACTATCATATATAGTATTACTCAAAATATAATCATGTACTTTCTCAATTTTTTCTCTATCACTTAGTTCTTGAACATTTAACTCAGTAATAACTTTATTTACCTTATTATCTAAAACTTTAATCATCTCATCGTCATATTTAGGTGTAACATTTATCTTAATCTCTCTTGTACTAGAAATGGTGGTTTTAATATTTTCAAAACTATTAAATGGACTAACATAATTATTAATGTTACTCATAAGTGTATTGTCATTACCAACAGTTTCAACATCATCCATACATGTTTTATATTCCTTAGGACAATAGAAAGCAAATTCTTTCCAACCATTATTTAACACATTAAAATAAATATTAATAATATCGTCTTTAGTATAAGGAATGTAATTAATGTTATAGTTAAAATTAACATAATTATATTTTCTCTTAAAGTTATTTGCTTCTTTTATAGTAACTTTTTCATTGCTAACAAGTAAATCAGTAAAAAATTCGCTTATAGTATCTATATTTCTATAAACTAATAATATGACTAAAATTAATAAAATTGTATATATTATATCTCTTATCTTTCTCATAATTAAATTATATATTAAATTTACAAGTATATCAAGTAAAAGTGTAAAACTTCTTTACTTTAAGTATAAATAAATATATAATTAAAGTGTGAGGTAATAAGTATGAATGAGGTATTAAGTAAAAATAATTATAGGAAGTTATTAGTAGAAAATGATGTAACAGTTATTAATAAGAAAGAAGAAGTTACTTTTAATGCTGATAATAAAGAGAAAGAAGAAGTGGTTGATTTCTTTTTAAGAAACCATAGAGTTAATGTTATGAAAGTAGGTTTAAAAGACTATACTTTTACATCAGTTAGTGCTTGTATAGATAATTATAATAAAAACTTAGTTAATCTTATAAGTGATGCTAGTATGGAATTAGGTACTAGTACAAACATATCATTAAAGATAAAAGCTATTAAAAAGTTTTATAACGATAGATTATATAGTTTATATAAGAGTAATGCTAGTAAAGTAAGAATTGTAATGGGTTATAACACATCAAAATATATTATTTTATTTGATAAACTATTAATAGAAGTATTAAATAACAAATTAGATTTATCTTTTATATATGAATATATTTCTAGCTTAACAAAAGGAGATAAATTAGAAATCAAATATAAAGAAACTTATTGGTTTCCACTTGAACCAGATAGAACTAGAGGGTACAGTAACATGCCATACATAACAGGTTTAACAAAAGAAGTAGAGTTTGATAACATATTACTTCCATATATGGAAAGATTAGTTAATGAATATAATAGCGAATTAAATAAATTTAATAAATTACAATTTAAACTAAAAGAATTTTAAAAGGGTGTGAATTTATGAATATACTAATGGATTTTGTATTTTTTAGTATTATTGGTTTTATAAGTGAAGTTATTTACTGCAGCTTAAACAAAAGAAAAAGTGGTAAAGCTCTTTATGGTCCATGGTGTCCATTATATGGTTTAGGTGGTTTATTAATTATAAGTATAGTTAGTCATGTGCCTGAAAATATGTTCATCATATATTTAGTAAGCGTACTAGTGGCAAGCTTTACTGAATACTTAGTAAGTGTTATATTAGAAATGATATTTGATATGAAATGGTGGGACTATAGTTTTAAAAAGTTTAACTTAAATGGTAGAATTTGCCTAGAAAATTCACTATTATTTGGTGTCTTAGGTATTCTAATATTTTACTTTTATTTACCACTTAAAGTTTATATGATAAGTATATGTGACCCACTTTTATTAAAGATTATAGTGTATTTACTATTTACAGCAATGTGTATTGATGGCGTTATAACTATAATTGAAGCATTTGAAGTTAAATATAGGTATCAACTTATAAAGAAAATTGGACTTAATAATAAAGATAAACTAAAGAGTAAACTTATTAAATTAAAAAGTTCATTTAACTTTAAAAGACTTATCTATGAATTTGATTTTGATAATAAAGAGAAGATTAAGTTTTTGAAGAAATTTTATAAGAAGAAGTAATAAAAAACTAAGTTTATACATAATTGAATGGACTTAGTAACTTAAAATTCTAAGCATTGTGACCTATAAATTATATCAAAAAAAATATTTAAAATTATACTTGAAATATAGTGCTTTTTTTGATAAGATTATCTTGTAATAAAGATAGAAAGTGAAGTGCATGAAAATTAACTCTTTAGTACAAAATAAAGTACAAATGGGGGAGGGGTATTTAAATAGTATAAATAACTATAGTTTTCATGTGCAATTAAATAGATAGAATAAGTCTACACATTTTTTCATGTTTTTAAAAAGAAGGGAATGATATATAATGAAAAAAATAGATTTAGGAGTAATAGTAACAACTTTAATTATAGTAACAATAAGTTGTAGTCTTGCATTTTTCGCAGCAAGAGTTGTAGGAGAGCCAAAAGATATAAATCTTGTAGCCAAAAATGTTGCAATAACTTTTAATGACACTTCAATTATTGCAAATGGTGTTGTATCTCCGGGTTGGAATACTACCAAAACATTTACAATTACAAATAATAGTAAAGAAGAATACAAATATAATATTTCTATAAAAGACTTGATAAATACCTTTGTAACAGAAGGATACTTACAATATAAGATAACTAGTACAAACGATGGATACAATATGACTGAGTTTAAAGATATTCCAAAGTCAAGTGTAGCAACAGATACAATACTAGCTTATAGTGTTAGCATTCCAGTAGGAGTAACACAAAATTACACAATTGAATTTAAGTATGCAAATGATGAAAGTGTAGACCAAAGTGATGATATGGGAAGAAAACTAAGTGGAACACTATTTATAACTGAGGGAACAGAAGAGCCAGTTACATTATTAAGTCAAATACTAAATGATAACCCAACAAGAAGTACAAGAAGTAACAATAATAATGGCACAAATGACTTTGCAACACCTTTAACTGCAACTACAACAGGAACATTATTTACTTCAACAGAAAGTATTACAGGAATAACAGACTCACCAAAAGAAGTATATTATTATGCTGGAAATACAACAAATAACTGGGTTAAGTTTGCAGGATTCTACTGGAGAATAATAAGAACAAATCATGATGGAAGTATAAGATTACTTTATGTAGGAATAAGTCCTGATACAACATATAGTTATATAGTATCAAGTACATTTAATAATCCAGACAAAAGTCCAAAATATGTAGGATATAAATATGGAGAAGATACATCGCTTGATACAATAAGAAACAATACAACAGATAGTAATATTAAAACACACATAGATACATGGTATAAAGATAACTTAATAAACTATACAAAATACTTAAGTACAAGTGCAGTATATTGTAATGATAGAAGTTTAGGAACAGGCCAAACATATAGTACAAGTTCAAAGTTCAACTTCGCATCATACTATAGAATGGATTATGATACAAAAGGAGCAAAAGCAAATCCATCATATAATTGCACAGACATAAGAGACGCATTCAGCGTAGATAATACAAGTGCAAAATTAGATTATCCAATATCGTTAATGACAGCAGATGAAATAGTGTTTGCTGGAGGAGTTGCATATACAAAAATGAACACTCCATATGCATGGTTT
>ENA-OOWZ01001611-OOWZ01001611.1-human-gut-metagenome-genome-assembly--contig:-NODE-1611-length-10600-cov-2.145851_pt1 | contig 10600 bp, 10 predicted proteins | sample MGYA00241580_ERZ501329 | MGnify/ENA primary metagenome ERZ501329 (study PRJEB25962, sample SAMEA2042923) | human gut metagenome | biome: human gut; feature: human-associated habitat; material: faeces... | reverse complement strand
AAGTATAATCGTTTGGACTGCCGCATATTTTTTGGCTTTTTTACAAAGATACCAATTGCCCAGTTACTTTAAACAAATTTGGAAACAATTGCTTAATTTCATCTTTGCTAAAGTCTTTGTTCATGAAAATTCTTTTCCCATCCACTATAGTGCAAATACTATAATGATCAGTTTTTGCAAAGGACTTAGCAACATATGTAATTGTTTCATAAGTGTTCCATATGTCGTTGTTTTCTAAAAATTGCCCTGATACTACCCACAGATATAATGGATTTTGCATCAATGGGCTTTCAAGCGCTGAAGCTAAAGAACAAATTCTTTCATTTTTTCCAATTTTGTTTAAAACATGTGAAGGTTTCATAGCAGTACTCCTTATCATGATGTGTTATAACTCAGGCAAACAAAAAGCTAGATATTACTAGCCAATATACTAATATTATATACTGTTTTATGTAAAATGTCAAACAAAAAAGTTATTTTTGACTATTGACTTTTAAAATAGTGATTATTATAATACTAATAGGTAATAATAAAAGAAAAGGAAGGTAATTATTATGAATCATGAAATGTATGAAATTATGAAAGATGGAAGAGGATTTATTGCAGCACTTGACCAAAGTGGTGGAAGCAGCAGTAAAACATTAAAAGCTTATGGAATTCCAGAAACTGAATATAACTCAGAAGAAGAAATGTTCAATTTAATTCATGAAATGAGAAAAAGAGTATTTACAAGCAAATCATTTACAAATGAACATATAATAGGAGCAATCTTATTTGAAAAAACAATGATGTCAAAAGTAAATGATGAATTTACAGCTGACTATTTATGGAATCAAAAACACATTGTTTCTTTCTTAAAAGTAGATAAAGGATTACAAGAAGAAAACAATGGTGTAAAATTAATGAAACCAATTCCAGAACTTGCAGAAGAATTAAGAGAAGCTAATGAAAAGCATGTTTTCGGAACAAAAATGAGATCAGTAATTTATGAAGCAAACAGAGAAGGAATTGCTGAAATTGTAAAACAACAATTTGAATTTGCAAAAATAATTTGTGATGCAGGATTAGTTCCAATTATTGAACCAGAAGTTGATATTAATTCAGCAGAAAAAGAAAAATGTGAAGAAATATTAAAAGAAGAAATCAAAGAAGTATTAATGTCTCTTCAAGCTAGAGAACAAGAAGTATTAGAGTTAAGATTTGGACTTATTGATGGAACATGCCACACTCTTGAAGAAGTTGGTAAAAAATTCAATGTAACTAGAGAAAGAATAAGACAAATTGAGGCTAAAGCTTTAAGAAAACTACGACATCCATCACGTGCTAAAAAACTAAAAGACTTCTTAGAAGAATGAAAAGAATAGAAACTTTAGCATCCTTAGTTGATAAGGATGCTTATGTTTTAGATATTGGAACAGACCATGCTTACTTGCCAATATATCTATATAAAAATAATATTACAAAAAGCATCGTAGGTAGTGATATATCTAAAAATGCTTTAGAGTATGCCAAAGCAAATTTAGTTAAGTATGGTTTAGAAAATAAAATAAAATTAATAGTTAGTGATGGATTTAAAAATATAAATGAAACTTTTGATATAGCAATAATTTCTGGAGTAGGAACACAAACAATAAAAAAAATACTAGATTATAATAATTTGCCAAATAAATTAATTATATCTAGTCATAAAGATGTTTTAGAATTAAGAAAACATATGCAGAATATTGGATACAAAATAATTGAAGAAAAAATAGTATATGAAAATGAAAAATATTATGATCTTATCAAATATGAAAAAGGTTATGATAATCTAGATGAATACAGCTTACTTGTAGGGTTAAGTAACAATATAGAATATATAAATTATTTAAAAGACAAGTATAAAAAACTTTATAATAAGTCTCATGATAAAAAATATCTAGAATATTTAAGTATTATTGAAAGAAAACAGGATTAGAATTATTTTTAAGAGTAGCAGAACTTGTAGTTACAACATTTTCTGTTTCTTTTTTTGGTTTAACATCAATTGTTTTACTTGGACTTTTACTAAATTCTTTAGCAATACTCATTATTTTTTTGACATTTGATATCATTGGTTTAACCTCTTTGTAAATGGGAATAGCTTGATTGACAATTCCTAGTCCCTTAGAAATACTTGATAAAATCTTTGATAAACTTAGTGAGCTTTTTACAACATTTGTACCAAACATATACAATCACCTATATAATTATATGTAAAAATATCAAATAATTGATTGTAATTACACAGTAAATTTGATATACTTAATAATAGTAGAGGGTGTTAGATATGAGTGAGAGTGCCAAAAGAAATAACATGTTAGATATTCTAAAAAGTCCTTTCCAAGTCATTATAAATATTTTTAAATATGCTTTCATGGGTTTAAAATATATTTGTTTTGATTTGTGGGTTGATATATATAATAGTGCTAGTTATGGAGTAGATAGAACCTATCAAAGTACCAAGCAAGCCTTTATGACTCAAGAAGAAAAAATATATGAAAGAACTAGGAAGAAAGTAAAAAAAGAGAAAGTTTATAAATATAGTGCTAGAACACTAGCAAAATTAGAAGAAGAGAAAAAAGAGTTGCTCGTAGATTTACAAACAGCGGGAGCAACAAGAAGTAGAGAACCACATGTATATTATTATAAAGTTCGTGATAATACTGGTAAGATTGTAACTGGAACAATGAATGGGTTAAGTAAGTTAGATATTAATGCTTATTTATTAAATGAGGGTTATGATGTATACGTTATAAAAACCTCACCGTTTATTGATTTTGTATATAAAGATTCTTCGTTTTTAGGAAAGAAAATGAAAACCAAAGATTTAATATTTTGGTTAACTCAATTATCTACCTATTTAAAAGCTGGTTTAACATTAAATGAAGCGGTTAAAATACTTACTTCCCAAATGAAAGGTAATAAAGCAAGAACGACAGCGTTTAAAGCGATTTCATATGAATTAACATTGGGAGAAAATTTTTCTGTGGCATTAGAAAAACAAGGAAATATGTTTCCAGCTTTATTAATAAACATGATAAAAGCTGCTGAAGCCAGTGGTACATTAATTGAAACATTAGATGACATGGCATCATATTATACAGAAATAGATGATACAAAAAAACAAATGAAAAGTGCTATGACATATCCAACAATAGTTTCGGTATTTTCTTTAGCGGTTATAGTATTTATAATGTTATATGTAGTACCTCAATTTATAGAAATATATGACCAACAAGGTGCAGAAGTAACAGGAATTACTAAAGTAGTAATAAATATAAGTTCATTTATTCAAAATTATTGGTATGTAGTGATAATAGTTTTAGGATTAATTATACTACTTATTACATTTCTTTATAAAAAGGTAAAAGCATTTAGAACAAGTATTCAAATATTATTAATGCATATTCCAGTTGTAAAAGATGTAATCATATATAATGAATTAACAATATTTTCTAAAACATTTGCATCATTATTAAAAAATAATGTCTTTATTACGGAAAGTATGGATATATTAAGTAAAATAACTAATAATGAAATTTATAAAGCAATTCTTTATAAAACTGTTCAAAATATTGTTAAAGGTGAAAAAATTAGTGAAGCATTTAAAGATCATTGGGCAATACCTGATGTAGCATATTATATGATCGTAACTGGAGAATCAACCGGTGAACTAGCAGAAATGATGCAAAAAGTAAGTGAGTATTATCAAGGATTACATAAAAGCACAATTAATAGCTTAAAAGCTTTTATAGAACCAGTAATGGTAGCATTCCTAGCCATAGTAGTTGGAGGAATTATTGTAGCAGTAATAATGCCAATGTTTGGTATGTATTCACAAATTCAAAATAGTTAGGGGGATTAAAATGAATATATTTTGGTTTATATTAGGAACTATATTAGGTTCCTTTTATCTAGTAGTGGGAACAAGATTACCTAAGGATGAAGATGTAATTAAATCAAGAAGTAAATGTGATTCGTGTCAAAAAAAATTAAAGTGGTATAATTTAATACCAATTTTCTCATATATATTTCAAAAAGGAAGATGTTCATCATGTGGACAAAAAATAAGTATAGATCACTTTTTAGTGGAACTTATAACAGGTTTATTATTCTTATTTGCATCTTTTTATTATCCAATGGGCTATAATTTTTACATATCCCTAATAGTTATATCATTAATGATTATTATATTTATAAGTGATTTTAAATATATGGTTATTTTAGATTCACCCCTTGTTGTGGCATCTATTCTAGTAATTATATTAAAACTAATTTATTTTGATATTCATGAAGTTATAATTAGTGTTGCCTCTGGTTTAGGAATGTTTACATTAATGCTTTTAATAGAAAAAATTGGAACAGTAATTTTAAAAAAAGATTCTCTCGGGGGTGGAGATATTAAATTTTCTTTTCTTATTGGATTGATTCTCAATTTCAAACTTGGTGTTGTAGCCTTAATATTATCAACATTCTTGGCATTACCATATGCTGTTGCAAGCCTCAAAGTGATAAAAAGTCATGAATTTCCTTATGGCCCTTTTCTTGCCGGAGCATTATTTATAGTATTTTTTCAATTAGATAAGTTTAACAATCTATTGATGTTCTTATTTAATATATAGGTAAATGTTAGCTTTTGCCTTATTTTAAATTTTGTTCTATAATACTTATAGGGAAGTGAATTAAATGAATAAAAAAATTATAATAATAAGTATAGTTTCTGGAATTGCTTTATTACTAATTGGATGTTTAATTGGAATTACTTATGCAAATAAGAAAAATGAAGAAGTAAAGGAAGAAATAAAAGAAAAAGAAGATAATAATAAAGAAGAAATAAAGATTGATAGAAAACTAAATGATAATGAGAATAAAAAGACAATAAAAAATGATAATTATAATGAAAAAGATAATATTGTTATTGATGAATTAAATAATACTTTAAATAATATTGAAAAAAGTACACAAGATGAAAATTTTAAAGATAAGGCCTCTTCAACATTTATAAGTATTGTTGACTTTTTATTTTATGATGGCACAATTAAAGGAATATCTTTTGATGAATTAACTGAAAAAGGAAAAGAAAAAGTATTAGAAATTGCTAGTAAAATAGATGTAAAGTTAGAAGAAAAATGTCCAGGATATAAAGAAAAAATATCAAACAATACAAGTAAAGCTTATCAAAAAGCTAGCGAAATCATAAAAAAAGGTGCTAAAAACATAAATGATTTTGCTAAAAGTGCCCTTGGAGATGAAAATTATCAAGCAATAATAGATGCAAAAGATGAGCTAGCAAAATATAGTAAAGAAGCCTTAAACTTTGTAACTGGGGCTGGTAGTAAAGTATTTAATGAAACTAAAGATAAGTTAAATGAATGGTATCAAAACTTTAAAAATCAATAGGGTCTTGTAAGACTCTTTTAATATGTGGTATAATCTAATTATATTACGGAGGTAAACATGGAAGAAGAAATATTAAAGGAAATAGAAGAAAAAGAAAATAATAAACCTATGAATGAAATCGTAGAAATTGATGAAAATGAAGAAATAACTAATACTCAATATGATATGGAAAAAGTTATACCGAAAAAAGATGAAAAGAAAAGCAAAAAGCCAAGTAAATGGAGTACGTTAAGTAAGAAAACAAAAATTATAATTATTGTATCTATAATACTTGTATTAATTATAGCTATAGTGTTAATTTACTTTTTAGTATTAAAAAAAGATAATAATAAGAATGATAATAATGATCCAGTCGTAGTAATTGAAAAAGATAATTATAAATATGAAGATGGAAGATTAATATTTATAGATAAAGATAAAAAAGAAATTGGCAGTTATGAATGCATAAATAAAAATGAAAATTTATGTTTCGTAGCATATTTTAGTAATGAAGATAATTTTGATGTCAATAAAAAAGTATATGAAAGTGGTCTTCCAATAAATATTAGAACAGATATTATAAAAGATAAATATGTCTTTATTTATGATGATGAAACCAAAGAAAAAGGTAATGTAATATTATATGATATGGGTAGTAACAAAACTCTTGAAGAATACTCATTAGTAAAAGAAGTAAAAGATAATTATGTAATAGTAAAAAAAGATAATGATTATAAATTAATTTCTTTAGATAGTTCTTTAGAAGATATAAGCAAAAATACATATGATTACATGGGATATATTGAAGATACAAACTATTTGGTGGTAGCATCAAATGGAAATTATAAATTAATTGATTTTGAAGATAAAGAAGTAAGTAAAACAGTACCCGGTAATATAATGTCTTTTGATGATAAAAACATAAGTGTAAAAGTAGGTAGTGAATACTATGTATACGATTATTCAGGTAAAGTGGTAGTAAATGATAAATACGATTATATCAGATTTGCAAATAATTATATTATCACCGCATCTGGTAAGAAATTGTTTGTTTATGATGTAAATGGTAACAGAATGAATATCGAAGGGATAAGAATAACGTCTGACTCATATAACACAAAATTAATATTTAATGATAATCTTCGTCAAGTAGGAAAAGAAGAAGCATTTAATGTAGTGGTAAGTAGTAATATAATGCGCATAGAATATGGAGAAGACTATACTAAGATTAATTTAAGTGATGGAATTGTAAGCAAGAACATCCCTTATATAAGTTATTTCGCAGGCAAGTTATATTTTTATAGTGATGAAGAAAAAACCAATCTAATTGGTTCATACAAATGCGAATATGCCAATGATACAGACGAATCAACAAAAGAATTGCAAAATTGTTTTATAGCCAAAGAAAGTAATATTTTTACTCCAGACAAAGAAGTTAAAAATGGATATTTACCAATTTATAATAATAACTATGTCTTTATTAGTGATACAAAAAGCCCAAATGCAAATGATAATATAATTTTATGGGATTTAAAGAATAACAAGAAACTTGCTACATATAAAAGTGTAGATGCAGGATTTCATGATACAGAAAATGTAGTTAATTTTATTACAACAGGTGGAACACAAGTCGTCGCTAAAAATACAAGTGATTCCTATGGCTTAATAAATATTCAAACTAGTAAAGTAAATGGTATAATTCCATTTAAAGATCAAGATGATGCAAAATTAATTAATGTTTCATTTAAATTACTTCAAGACAATTATTTAATAAAAAGAAGTGATGAAACATATCACTTATACAATAAAAAAGGAAATGAAATAGCAAGTAAAGTAAGTACTAAATATGAAATAGTAGAATATAAATATAACCATTTAAAAGTAAAGAATAATAATAAATATTTAATATATGATTTAAATGGCAAAATAGTTAGTGATGAATTTAAAAATATATTTATGGAAAATAATTTTTATTTAAGTATTGATAGTAGTAGCATCTTACATGTATTTAAATATGATAGTAAAAAGGATTTAATGAGTGAAGAAGTAACTATTAGTGATGTTGAAAAAGATTTAAATTATGAAGTAAAAAATGATTTACTAATAATCACTAATCCAAATGATGTAGGTAGTACAATAAAGGTCTTCGTAGGTTAGGAGATTATTATGAAGGATAAAAAGACATTAATAACAATAATAGTGTTGCTAGTAATATTTTTACCAATCGGGGTCTTTGGCACAATAAAAAGTTTTTCAATAACTAAGTCGGATGTAAAGGACGATAATCCTAATAAAGAGTTTAAATATAATAATAAATTATACTTTTACTATAATGATAAGTTGTTATCTACATATGAATGTAGTACATGTACATTAGCAACCTCAAGCATAGATGATATAAATTATCACACCAATTATTATAAAAGTGATGATAAAGAACTTGCCGGTGTATTAAATGAATATTATGGTCTATTCAAAGAAAACGATAACATCATACTTTATAATTTAGTAAATAATAAGAAGATTGATTCTTATAAAAGTATTAAAAATTATAATATTGATGCAACATCAAAATTTGCAATAACAGAAAAAAGTAGTGGAAAGGGAGTTATATTCTTTGACTTATCAAATAGTCCTATTCCAAATGTATATGAATATATAACCGTTCCATCTCACATTATAGATAATAAATTAGATACATCTAAATTTATAGTAAAAAAAGATAATATGTGGTCAGTAATCAGTGCAAATAAAAAAGTAGATGTGGCTCCAGTTTTGGATGAAATCGTAGACTTTAATGATAATTATTATATCACATTTGCAAATAATACTTATCATATATATGATAGAAATAATATAGAATATTTAGAAAATTTACCAAAAACAAATGTCTACGGAGTAGGTAAATACATATTCGTATTAAATAATAACCAATTATTTATATATGAAAATTGTTTAAATCCAGTAGTTAAAATTATGGAACTTCCAAGTTATAATAGTCTATATTTCTATCAAAATAATAATAAGATTGATATAATGATTGATGGAAACTTACAAGAAACACTTGAATTATAGTAAATAATTTGTTAAAATAAACGTGTATTTCGATGATTTTTGAGGAGTAATGCAAACAGATTTTAAAGAGAGTTAGCACTTGGTGAAAGCTAATAATGAAGTTGCATGAAGGTTGCTTAAGGAGAAATAATGCAGAGATGCTATAAAATCAATTAAGTTAAATAAAGGATGGTACCGTGCTAATGCACTCCTTGGTATCATCTTTTTTATTTTAGAAAGGTAATCATGATAAGTTTTAAGTATGAAAATAATGGATTAAATGATGAACAATTAAATGAGTTAAATAAATTTTTAAATGATAATATCAAATCGATTATGGATTTCTTTAATTTTGATAAAAATATTATTATTACAATAAAAATCTTTGAATGTAAAGATAATTTAGATAACTATGTTCTTAATCATATGGGAAATAAACTTAAAGATTATACTGTGGGACTGATAAAACCTGAAAACGATACAGTCCTTTGCTGTAGTTATAATGATTATGACAATACAGTTCACAAAAAAGAAAGCTTCATAGATTACCAAAAAATGATATTGCATGAATGTGTTCATATATTGCATACCTACTACATGATTCAAGATAGTTCTTATTTCTATTCATATTTGTGGGAAGGTATTGCTTGTTATTTAACTAAACAATATGAGCAGTGTAATATAAATAATGTTGAAATAAAAGATGTTTTATATGAAAATGTATCATACCGAGTCTATTATTCCATTGTTAAAAAAATTGTAGAAAAATATGGAATAAAAAAGTTAAAAGAAATATTAAAATTTGATAAAGATAGTATATACATATTAAAAGAAATAATAAATAAAGAATAGGATGTGAAAAAAATGTTAGAAAAAAAATATGATCATTTAAAAGTTGAAGAAGGAAAGTATAAGGATTGGGTAAATCATGGATATTTTGAAGAAAAAGAAGGATTACCCCCATACGCAATAGTTATTCCTCCTCCAAATGTAACGGGAAAATTACATTTAGGTCATGCTTGGGATACAACACTTCAAGATATAATAATTCGTTTTAAAAAAATGCAAGGCTATAATGCTATATGGGTTCCAGGAATGGATCATGCTGGTATAGCAACTCAAGCAAAAGTTGATGCAAAACTAAGAGACATGGGAATTAACCCTCGCGGAATAACACGTGAAGAATGGCTAAAATATGCATGGGATTGGAAAAATGAATATGCCCAAAATATTCATGAACAATGGGCAAAACTAGGACTTGCATTGTGTTACTCTAAAGAAAGATTTACCTTAGATGAAGGACTAAATAGAGCAGTTAATCATGTATTTAAAACTTTATATGATGAAGGTCTAATTTATCGTGGAGAAAGAATAATAAATTGGGACCCAGAAGCTATGACTGCTTTATCTAACGAAGAAGTTATTTATAAAGAAGTAAAAGGTGCATTTTACCATATTAAATATTTTATCGAAGGAACTAGCGAATTTTTAGAAGTAGCAACAACTAGACCTGAAACATTATTCGGAGATACAGCTGTTGCAGTTAACCCAAATGATGAACGTTACAAAGATTTAATTGGTAAAAATGTTATCTTACCTTTAGTTAATAAACTAATTCCAATTATTGCTGATGAACATGCTGATCCTGAATTTGGAACAGGAATTGTAAAAATTACTCCAGCTCATGATCCAAATGATTTTGAAGTTGGAAATCGTCATAATTTAGAAAGAATTGTGTGTATCAATCCAGATGGAACAATGAACGAAAATGCTTTAGAATTCAATGGACTAGACAGATTCACAGCTCGTGAAAGATTAATTAAAAAATTAAAGGAAGAAGATTTATTAATTAGTATTGAAGAAATAACTCATAACGTTGGACATAGTGAAAGAAGTGGGGTAATGATTGAACCATATCTTTCAAAACAATGGTTTGTTAAAATGCGTCCTTTAGCAGATAGAGTGCTAGAAAATCAAAAAAATAAAGATACAAAAGTAAATTTTGTACCAACAAGATACGAAAAAATTATGAATCACTGGATGGAAATTACTTATGACTGGTGTATTTCTCGTCAACTTTGGTGGGGACACAGAATTCCTGCTTGGTATAAAGGTGATGAAATATATGTTGGTGAAAATGCTCCGA
>ENA-OOWZ01001609-OOWZ01001609.1-human-gut-metagenome-genome-assembly--contig:-NODE-1609-length-10605-cov-3.803697_pt1 | contig 10605 bp, 10 predicted proteins | sample MGYA00241580_ERZ501329 | MGnify/ENA primary metagenome ERZ501329 (study PRJEB25962, sample SAMEA2042923) | human gut metagenome | biome: human gut; feature: human-associated habitat; material: faeces... | reverse complement strand
GTCGAACCTCTTTTTATACTTATAAATGAAGTCTTTTCAAGTTAATATACACAAAAAACAAAACTGTCATGTTGAAACTTTATGGTGAGTTTATTTGCAAAAGTGGATAATAATCAAATCGCTTTGATGATTTTCTTCAGCTTGTTAAGCGAGTGAATAACAAATGGAATCTTATGAACACTTTATTTTTTTGTAAATTGTACTCAAACAGCGTATAGAAACAATCAAATGTTTTAGATATAATAATCAGGAAATGAATATTGATTATAGTTTTGTCTAATAATGATGTTTTTCTAAAAATAAATCAATAATCAGTTAGTGAGTTATTTATGTGGATAGTAAGTGAGAGGCTGTGTGTTTTTTTGGGTGTTGAAGTATTAGATTTAAAGTGCCGTGGTTGTGGTGCACCTATAACTATTAACGATACAATTTGTAAATATTGTGGAGGACCGGTTGCAATTTCGACTTTTAATAGTGTTAATAGTATGCCTCTACCTATGGTAAATAAATATGCAAATTCATACAGAAAAGATTTACAAAATAATCCATTTGATGTCAATGCAAACAAAGCAACTGCATACTGTTATTTGAAATTGAAAATGTATGACAAAGCATTAGATTGCTTTGAAAAAGCAGTAGAAGATAATTTTGATGATTCGGAAGTATATTTTTATGCGGCAATTTGCTGTTTAAAAGGCAAAAAAGCATTTTTGGCGCAAAGAGCAGAGATTGATAAAGCGGAAGAGTTTTTAAATGCTGCGCTTATGATTGAACCGAAAGGCATTTATTATTATCTATGGGCCTATATTAAATATGATTATTTTAAAAGAAAGTTTTTAAATACAACTCCTAATTATTTGGATATGTTGAATTCTGCAGAACAATTTCAAACATCTGAAGTAGATAAACTCAATTTGTTTGAAATTTTAAATATTGAAAATCCCTTTGAAAAATAATGGTAAAACAAAATTTATACTGGAGGTTAGAATATGGTAGGAGAAATTGCAGGACTCATTGCCGGTACAGCAGTGGATGCCGCACAAGCAAGAAAAGCCCTTGCAGATGCAAAGAAAGGAAAGTCTAAGGAACAAAAAGATATTATAGATTTTTTTGCTTCTGAATATGGCGGCGCAGGTTGTGGATGTCTTAGAAAAGGTTTTAAGTCAATGTCGATGGACGAATATCAAAGAAAAATCGGAGCGCGTTGCAATTCTTTAAACTTAAAAACTAAAGCAATGGAAAAAATCGGACTCGATGAAAGTGAAATTTCGGAGATATCTCCTATTTGTTTAAGTTCATATGTATTTGATGATGATGCGTGGGTTAAGGTTGAAGGAAATGTTGCTGTTTCTTCAAAATACTGTGTTTCATGGATATTCTTTAGTGCTACTCAAATGTATACATATTCATATACATTTGATATGACGAGTGATAATACTTGGGAAGTTACAAATGACTTCTTTTATCAGGATATTACTTGCTTTACAACGGAAAATAAATTGGTTGAAAGAATAATGACTGAAACAGGTAAAGGATGTTTTGGTAAGGGCGAATCTTCTTATAAACAAAATTATATAGTAGATACCTTGAAAATTACTGTTCCGGGTACATCATATATTGTTTCATTGCGTGATGCCGGTGCACAAGCTCAAAGTATTCAAGCTGCAAAAGCAATGCTGAGAGAAAGAAAGTTTGTTAAATAAAGGCAAATGCAAACGGCAACGCAACTGCGTTGCCGTTTTGAGGTTAGTATGGAAGAATTTGAATTTGATGTTGGTGGTGCTCCGGTAGTTTTTTCTAATAAAAAATCGGCACCATATAATCCACTTAATCGTCCTAAAATCTGTTTTAAAAAATGTATTCTGTGTTTGATTGGCTTCGGAATGTTGATAACTGTGTCGATATTTATATCTAAATTTATATTTTGTAAATGGTGGCACAATTATATTTCTTTAGATGAAAAATATTTTGTTATTATTTTTACTCTTATAGATTCGTTGATTTATTGTTCGATATTTTTAAAGCGTTCACTTATTTGGTTTGTTCATTTATATCAGCATTATGCGCCTGACAGAATAAGACTTAAGTGTGTATTTGAACCAAGTTGCTCTGAATATATGATTTTGTCTATTGAAAAATATGGAGCGATTAAGGGATTGATTAAAGGTTGTATTAGGTTATTAAGGTGTCATCCGCCAAATGGCGGTAGAGATGAACCATAAAATAAGAAAGGTGTTTTAGTATATTTTATTTAGACGATAGAAATAAATTTGGACTACTTTCCTCTTTAGTATATTTTGTTGTTGCATTTATATCTCAAATTATTGATTTTATTAACAATATACGAGGTATGCCTTGTTCACTTGGATATAGTAGTGCACCAATTCTTTCTTTTTTAATAATCCCTGTTATTGCCTTATTAGTTGTAATTTCATTGGCGAAAGATTTTTTAAAAGATAAAAGTGTTATCACATTTTTCATAGGATTGTTTTTATTTATCGGTTTTTTACTTGCTTCCATTTTTAAGTATTTTAGACAATTTGGGATTTCCGAATTTTTTGCTCTTGTTGGAATTGTAAGTTGTATTTTACTCATGTCAATAAGACTTATAAAATCACAAAACATAGGAAAAAATTGTAGGTTTTATAGGAATATTGTTTATTATTGCATATTTGGTTGAGTTTATTGGCGTATACTTCGGAAATGTTTATATTGATAGTTTGCGTGCAATGCTGTCTGTAATACCATCCGGTATTTTTTCTCATATTTTATGTTTTATGAAAATGTATAATTACGGTGAATAGTATGATAAAAACTACATTATTACAAAATGGTGAATATGCAGGAATTTGTACACTTGAAATAACTTCTATACCTCATATTTCTATTTTAGAATCAGAATACAGTAATAAAACAAAAGAAGAAATATTGTTTAAGTATAAAGTCGATATGCAAGCATTGATTTCCGAACTTTATCAAAACTACAAATTAAATGATAATAATGATATTTCATATGAACTGTTATGGGTTACTACTCCTGTAGAGAATCAAACATTTAAAGCGAAAATTAAATTGTTTATAAATGTAAGAGTTGTTAACAAAAGTAATGATGCATTAAAAGCTTCAATTCAATCATCAATTCAGTTGATAAAAAACAGCCTTACAAATAATAAGTATGATGTTGAATCTGTAGTTGATGATACCGAATATGATCTGTTAAGAAAGAAAAATAATATATTTTCTCTTTCAAAAGAAACAAGAGTTATCAATTTGCAAAATCAAATGGTTCCTTATTGCTATACTGCAGATCGTTTATTGGAAACTCAGTTAAGTTTGGATAAGATAGTTAATACTATTGTAGATTATCCTTACAGCATTTTATCACTTCAACTAACACCGATTTTACTTTCAGATGAAGAAAAAACAACGGTAGAACAAATGGGGCAAGTGCTTAATTCGCTTTCTCAGGGAATTATGGAAATGGGTAATATTAGTATTTCTGCTGCACAAAAACCAGCAGAAAATTATAAATATTATGCCGAATTGAAGGATGGTCCTTTATTTAGATACTCAATTAATGTTTTTTCTGATGATGTTGGTACTTCAAATATTTCATCAAGAGTTTTTGGTCAATTGGTCAGTGTTACGGAAGAAAAGAACTACTTAACACAAAATAGAATTGACAATTTATCATTTGATAATGAACAAAGCTATTTTTTGCTTCCGTGGTTAATTAATCAGAAGTTAGATGAAATAAATTCAAAAAATTCTATTTGGAGTATCGGGGTATTTTCTAAGATTCGCAGATTTCCTTATATTGTTACCGAAGAGGAGGCATCTGAATTTTTTAGATTGCCGATAGGTGATGAAAATGTTTCTGCCGGTCTCAATGTAAATGAATCCGTTAAAACCGCAAAAACTTATGCGGATAATATTATTAACGGTGGCGATATAGAAGTCGGTAAGCTTCGTTCGTCATCAAAAGGCGATACAATCGGCTTCAACCTTAAAGACCTTGCAAAACATATGCTGGTTGTAGGTACTCCGGGTTCGGGTAAAACCACGTTTTCCGTAGGTATGTTAGACAGGCTTTGGAAAGAACATCATATACCGTTTTTAGTAATTGAGCCTGCAAAAAATGAATACAGAGCTTTAGTTCAAAGCATTCCGGATTTACAGGTGTTTACACCGGGAAAGAATTTCATTTCCCCATTTGTATATAACCCGTTTGTGCCACCGAAAAATGTCAAGCTTGAAACATATAAATCTACATTGAAAACAGCATTCGCAGCAGGTGTTTCAATGACAACTCCGCTTGATAAAATTTTTGAAGAGGCAATTAATAACTGTTATTCAGATTTCAGATGGCTTGATACATATACCACGGATAACAAAGGAAAAATTTTTAATATAACTGACTTTATTAAATGCTTTCAGCAAACATTTGATGAAATAGGCTATACAGGCGATGCTAAAAACATAGGCAGAGCAGGTGTTGTAAGACTCAACAGTCTCGTTAATTTGTTTGATAATTATTATTCAATACCTATTGAAGATTTATTGTCAAAACCGACGATAATTGAATTGGCGGCAATAGAAAATGCTGAGCAAAAAGCGCTGATTATTTCATTGTTGTTACTCTCAGTTTTATCTTATGTTAATGCTAATTATGTTGGCGAAGGCGGATTGAAAAATGTAATTCTCCTTGAAGAAGCACATGTGCTTTTGGATTCTAATATGAATTCGGGTCAAGGTGAAGCTAATCCGAGTTCAATTGCTCAGGGGTTAATAAAGAGAATGCTTGCAGAGATTCGTTCATATGGTGTTGGATTGGTTATTGCGGATCAATCGCCTAGAAAAGTGGGGACCGATGTAGTAGCTTTAACAGACATGAAGGTTATATTCAGGCTTGTAGAAGCGGCAGATAAACAAATTATTGCTGATAGTTCTAATATGTCTGATGCTATGATTCAGCGTATGTCAAAGCTAAAACCGGGTGAAGCATTCTTGTTTTTTAATAAGCTTGATGAGCCGGAGGAGGTTATTACTCCTGATTATCGCTTGGAAAATAATATCAGCATTTCTCTTTCGGATGAAGGAATAAAAAGCCTCTCGACATATTGGAAAAATAAGCCGGAAATGCTTAAGCCATATCCTGAATGTAATGTGATTCATTATTGTAAGCAAACTTGTGATTATTCGCAAAGAATTCTTGCCAGAGAAATAGCAAGAAGAATATATGTAAAAAATTTCAAACCTGACTCAACAGATTTTGAATTGGTTAAAAAAGTATTCTCAAGAATAAGTTTGCTTATTAAAAATGAGCTTAACGATGAACCGTTTACACCTGAACTCTTATCTTGCGTTAAAGTGCATTTGTGGAGAAAAATTAAGTATTCAACAAAAATTAAAATTAACGAAAAACTCATTGAAAATTCATTGAGAAAATAGAGGTGATCATATGTGCGATGACTTAGGAACGGAATTTTCTTCAGATATCGATACAAGTAATACCGGAGATTTTTCCGATGGCCTTGACACTGCCTCGGATGCTTCTTTTTCAGATGAAATAGAAGACATACCTGAAGATGACTTTTCAGACGATATGGTTGATGTGTCCGACGATCTCCCGGAAGATGATTTTGAGGACGATATGCAAGACGTATCGGATGACATTCCTGAAGATGAAATCGTTGACGATATGCAGGATATATCGGATGACATTCCTGAGAATGAAGCTGCAAATGATCCGGAAAACACATCAAATGATATTTCTAATGCGTTGCATGATGATTTTAATGATTTTTCAACATCAAACAATGAAAATGATAATACTGGACAAAGTGAAATCAAATCATATGATAACTTGTCTGACTATATGAGTGATCATAATTATGGAATAGATGATTTTGACACATATTCTCAAGATCCGGTTTGGCGTGATTTGCAAAAGAAAGAATTTCCAGATTATGAGCTTCCACCATTAACTCAAGAAAGTGCTAAAAGTCAGTTGTACGACTATATGAGCAAACATAATTATGGTCAAGACGACTTTAATACATATTCACAAGATCCTAAGTGGCGTGAACTTCAAAGTGCGGCGTTTCCTGACTACGAATTGCCACCTTTAAATAATCTTGATAACATTGGCAATTGGAGCGACATACCTTCAGATTATTCATATCAAGACAATTTAGATATGGCTAATCCGAATTATGAAAATGGAACAGAATGGCAAATTAACTGTCAGCGATGTGTTCCAACATATGAGATGCGCTCTAGGGGATATGATGTTACTGCATTACCATGTACAGATTATAATGATTATTTGTCATATCGTCCATATGATGTTTGGGATGACCCTGTAATATTAAATGCAACAGGCAACGGTATGGATGATATTAGAACATCAATGGGTGATTGGGGAGATGGAGCAAGAGCTCAAGTTTGTTTACAATGGAACAATGAAATGGGCGGACATACATTTATGGCTGAACAACGAAATGGAGAAACATGTTTTGTTGATCCCCAAACTGGTGAAACTGATGTGGGATGGTATTTTGATGAAGCATGTCCGAATAGTGTTACATATTGTAGAACAGATAGGCTTATGCCTTCGTCTAAAATTTTGAATTGTTGTAAAGGAGTGAAAAAATGATTGATTACAAATCGGCAATTGAAATTGCAAAAAATTATTATCAACAATATGGAAATATGACTTTGACAAAAATATTCGATTCCAAAGATATGTGGATCATATATGCCAAACAATCAAAACAACCTATATTTAATAGTGTTGCTGTTTCAATTAATAAAAGTAATGGTGAAGTAAGTAGCTTTGTTCTCCCGTCTCGTAAAAACTTTGAAATACTTAAATCGGCTAAAGAGATTGAATACAAGGAGGACTAATTATGGGATTATTCAATAACAAAAATCCAAACGAAGCGGCTTATGTCGGCGAAAAAAAGCATTTTACCGATGTAATTAAAAATTCAGGCCCTGGTGAACTTCTGCTTTGGCGTCAACCAGAAGAGGATTTCAATACAAATTCAACTCTTATTGTAATGCCGGGTGAAGAAGCAATCTTTATTAACGGAGGAAATATTGAGCAGGTTTTCACCAGTGGTACATATAAGCTTAACACAAACAATTATCCTTTTATTAGTAGATTACGAAACGCTTTTTCAGGTGGAATTTCTACTTTTAATTGTGTTGTATATTTTGTCAGAAAAGCTGTTTCAATGGAAATCTATTGGGGAACAGATTCTCCGATTCAGGTTCGTGATTCTATTTTTCAAATTGCTTGTGATGTACAGGCTCGTGGCTCATATAAGGTTTCAATCGAAGACTCTGCAAAGTTTTTGACCTTAATGATTGGCAATAATGTTTTTTTGACAACGCAGGCTGAATTAACAAACTTTTTTAGAAGTCAATTCTTAATGCATATCAAATCAAATCTTGCCAAAGCAATAAAAAACAGCGGTGAAGAATTAATTGGAATCAATGCACAACAGGAAGTAATTGCAAATGAATTGTCAAAAATCATCTCAGGTATTTTTGATGAATATGGAATATATCTGCAAGTTTTTACAATTGAGTCGATTGATGTTGTTGATAATGAAAATAGACAAAAACTTGAAGATGCAATTTCATCAAAAGGAGTTATGGGAATTCTTGGTGATAATTGGGAAAGACAAAAACAATTTGAATTGATGAAAGATGTTGCCAATAATCCTACTAATCTTGCCGGAATGGGAGCAGGAATCGGAGCAGGAATCGGAATGGGAGGAGCATTCAGTTCAATGACAAACGGAATGTTTAATAATTCAAGCGGATTTAGCCAAGGATCAAATGTTGATAATCCTCTTGACAGAATTAATCAAAATAATACCCAACATACCAATACAACACAACAGCAATCAGATGAAACATCTCAGTCTGATCCGGTAGAGACATTAAAAAAACTTAAGCAAATGCTTGAATTAGATCTGATTACGCAGGAAGTGTATAATGAAAAATTGACTGAAATAATGTCAAAAATGTAGGTGGTTGATTATGAAAAGCAATATATATAAAATTATTTCGGGAATATTGTTTCCAGTTGCTTTTGTATTCTTGTTTTTTGTGATAGGAGGAACTGAACACGGAACCACATGTTGGATTGGGTTTGCTTCTATAATACTTTCATATGTAATGTTGATAGCCGTCCCGTTATTCATACCAAATTCACAAAGTTCGTATCTTTTTGGCACAACAAGCGGAACTGTTACAGGAATATTTTTTTCCGTGCAATTTGTAATCGGTTTGATTTTTGTGATTTGCGATTTTGATAAATGGAAAATTGCTTTGATTATTGAAATGCTTTTATTTGTGATAATGATATTTTTTACACTTCAGCTATTTCAAATAGACGAAGCAACTGCAAAAAAAGAAGTAAAGCATTCACAAGAAGTTTATTCGGTGAAAAACTTGTCGCTTAAAGCAAAGATGATTTTTAACAGTACAACTGATATTGAAATTAAAAAGTATGTAAAAAGTGTGTGTAATGAATTAAATTCTTGCCCGACTTCAAGTAACTTTCAAGTAATGGCAATTGATGATTCAATAGGCTTTAGTTTGGATGCGCTTAGCCAATCGGTTATGTCTGGTGATATAAACAGTGTTAAGGCATCTGCTTCGTCGGTGATTGCATTAATAAGAAAACGGAAGTTATTGTCAAAATAAGGAGAAAATATTATGTATAAAATGTGTGGTAAATGTGGATTCTTTTATGATGACGTAGAGAATCCTCAATGTCCTCAATGTGGTGAAGCAAGTGATGTGAAAACTACAATCGGAAATCAGCCTACAGATATCAATGAGGATTATAGTACAAAATGCCCAAATTGTGGAAATGTACAATCCAAAGATATTCATAGATGTTTAAAATGTTCTAAAATCATAGATGACGAAAAGCAAGAAATTTCAGAGCCATTTAAAGGCAATAATGACAATACTGATATTGAGTTGCCTCCTTATAGCGAGGCGGATGATATTTCTTCTTCAAAAAAAGAATTCACAGAGCATTCAAATAATAACGCTTCAACTGTTAATTCTAATAATGATAATCATAACAGCATTTTGAACGATTACAGAAAAGTTGCGGCAATTGTTTTAAGTGTTATTTTTGTATTGATAATCGTTGTTATCGTTATTGTAGCAAAATCTAATGGGCCGATAAAAATAAATTTAAATGATTATATAAGTAATAATATTTGCACAGATCAAAATATTCAAACTGATATTGATTACGATGATGAATATGATCAACGTAGTGAGGTGGCAATGTATTATTCAAATTATACGGAAGGTCCTGGATTGCGTATATATGGATACAACCAATATGCTTCATTAGAAACAAGTGATTTGAAAAATATTATAGATTGGGATTCTCTTAAAAGAGATATTGATGAACAATTAAGTCATAAGAGAAAGTATGAAAAAAGATATTTAGACTTTTATGATTTCTTTGATGTAGATTCATTTGACTTTTCAGTTGATAATAGTGACAATATAAGTAATGGCGACTCAGTATGTGTTACTGTTAATACTAAAGAAAATTATATGTTTAATAATGTTACTATTGAACTTTCAGGCTGTTCGTATACATATGAAATTGATGGATTAAAAACAGTGAAGGCTTTTGATCCGTTTGATTATGTAACATTTATTCATGATAATGCAAATGGATATGCAAGTGCCGGATGCCGAGTAAATGAGGATCTAAATGAAAATATAGAAGGATTGGATGGCTTTAAAGTTACATACTATAGTGAAGATACAATCGCTATTGAAAAAGATGATTATATTATTGCAAAAATTAAGTTTTATTTTGACGATGATACAAATTCATATCATAATTATAAAAACGGCGAAACAGTAACTATGTATTGTTCATGCTCAAATTATAAATTGACGGATGAGTATGATATTTATATAGGTGTATCTCAAAAAGAATATACATTCAGCAATTTAGGCGAATATGCAACAAAGTCATCAACTATTTCTGAGGAAGAACTTAGTAAATTTGCTGATTATGCAAAGAGTTTGATTAATAAAAAATATGGCGATTATGACTGTTATTCCGATTTCAAATTAAATTCTGCCTATATAACTGATCTAAAAGATAGAACAAAATATATTTCTTGTCATAATAATCTTTGCTTGATATATTCATATACATACGAGACTTGGGATGACAAAAAAGAAACAAAATATTTATATGTTATGTTTAGTGATTTGATAATATCAAGTTCAGGTGAAATTGAATTTACTCCTGAGGATTATTATGATAGAATAAATAATGATTATGACAGCGTTGATGGGATATTATCATATTGCTTTGGAGATAGTTATAATGTAGTTAAAATATGAGATTAGTTACAAATATTTAGAGGATTAGTATTTTTTGCATTTTCCATACTCAACAATAAAAAAACTTAACAGAGCTGTTACAAAACACAAAATTTTTCTCTTCATTTTTTCTACAAAAAGTTTGGGTTTATAGTTTCAATACAATTTTGAAACAAATTCTTACAAATCTTTCTCGAAAGGCACAAAGAGGAC
>ENA-OOWZ01001608-OOWZ01001608.1-human-gut-metagenome-genome-assembly--contig:-NODE-1608-length-10612-cov-6.487733_pt1 | contig 10612 bp, 7 predicted proteins | sample MGYA00241580_ERZ501329 | MGnify/ENA primary metagenome ERZ501329 (study PRJEB25962, sample SAMEA2042923) | human gut metagenome | biome: human gut; feature: human-associated habitat; material: faeces... | reverse complement strand
AGTGATGAAGCGCTGCAATCCTATATAGAACGAAAAATCCGCCCGTATCTTCCGAAAATCTCAAACAAACAGATTCTGGATGCTTACCGCGTGCTGTGCACAGAACAGAACAAGCCGCATCCTGCGTCGCTCAGAGAACTATATGAGGAAGAATACCGCGCACTTTGTGAAGAAACGGAAGATGAAAATGCGGATTTCAGTTCCAGACGAATTTCTCCTCCGAAAAAGTATCATATGCTGCTGGATAGTGTCACGGCAGTTGATTGCCTGACAGAAATTGTGACAATGGTTGGATTTACACGTTTGCAAGGCTGGGATGGAGACATGAATAGCCCTTGCTTAGCACCAATTTTTTCACGAAAGCAGCAACAATGGCTTCCGGCAATTGATATGCATGGTGAGGGAATTTTTATTCGGTTAAATGAAGAGAGAGTTTCAGATTGGGAAAAGCAAAACCAGCATATCTACCAGTTAATGATGGAGCGGATTCAAGAAAACAAAATCCACTGTGAAAATGCTTCGCCAAGGTATGTGCTGCTTCATACTTTTTCGCACTTATTGATTCGTTCGCTTGCAAAAATGTGCGGTTATCAATCGGCATCACTGAAAGAAAGAATTTATTCAACATATCCCAGCGGCGAGAATATGGCAGGGATTTTAATTTACACAGCTTCTTCTGATGTGGAGGGCAGCCTTGGCGGTCTTGTTGCGCAGGCTAAATCGGAGCATTTGGAGAAGATAATTGATGACTTGCTTGATGAGGCGGAATGGTGCTCTGGCGACCCGCTTTGCATGACATCAACGGGTATCAATGGACAGGGATTATATGGACTTAACTATGCCGCATGCCATCAATGCACATTATTGCCTGAGACTTCTTGTGCTATGCGTAATCTCCTGCTTGACAGGGCTGCGCTGATTGGGCGAACAGAAGATGGCACGGTTGGGTTCTTTAAGTCTATTTGATAGTAGAATACGAAAACGTCAAATAGCAAGAACCAATTCATGGGTGGAGAAAACGCTCAAGAATCGGAGCCTATTGCCGATGTTCTTGTGGACGTAACACTATTTCCGAATTCAGCTGCACCATCTACATGCGCCTTTTCGCATCCGGCGTCCCGATGTCGCGTTTCATTCGTCTTCGGCAGCTGAAAACGCGCCGTACATTTTGTCATATTTGAAGGCGGACTTTTGTATTTCAAGCGACGATGGCATTCTCCACAAAATTTGACATTTCACCTTGCCGAATGTCTGTAAGTGTGGTAAAATACACACGACGTAACGAATTATGCTATTTCAGGCGACGTTATCAGCAAAGGGGGCACACCATGATTATCAAGTGTAAAATGTGCGGTGGGGACATTGACTTCATTCCGGGCGCGACGTACGGGACGTGCGAGTACTGCGGCAGCACGTCGACGATTCCGCAGGCGGAGGACGAGAACAAGCTGAACCGCTACAACCGCGCGAATCACTTCCGGCGGCAGTGCGAGTTCGACAAGGCGGTTGCGGCGTACGAGAAAATTCTGGAGCAGGACGACACGGATGCCGAGGCGCACTGGGGCGCGGTCATCAGCCGGTTCGGCATTGAGTACGTTGAAGATCCGGCAACGCATCAGCGAATCCCAACGTGCCATCGCGTGCAGGTGGCGTCGATTTTGACGGACGAGGATTATCTCGCGGCGGTGGAGAACGCGCCGGATGAGGAGAGCCGCCGCATCTATCAGGAGGAAGCAGCACGGATTGCGGAAATCCAGAAGGGGATTCTGGCGATTTCTGCTAACGAAAAACCGTATGACGTGTTCATCTGCTACAAGGAGACGGACGAGAACGGTCAGCGGACGCGCGACAGCCAATGGGCGCAGGATGTCTATTATGGGCTGACCGAGCAGGGGTTGAAGGTGTTCTTCAGCCGCATCACGCTGGAGGACAAGCTTGGGCAGCAGTACGAGCCGTACATCTTCGCGGCGCTGAACAGCGCGAAGGTGATGGTCGTTATCGGCAGCAAGCCGGAATACTTTAACGCCGTGTGGGTGAAAAACGAGTGGAGCCGCTATCTGTCGCTGATGAAGCACGACCACAAGCGGCTGCTGATTCCGTGCTATCGCGGCATGGATCCGTACGACCTGCCGGAAGAACTGTCGATGCTGCAAAGTCAGGACATGAGCAAAATCGGCTTCATGCAGGACTTGCTGCGCGGGATTCAGAAGGTGATGCAGCAGCCGACGAGCGCGCCGCAGGGGGTGCGCGTGGAGACTGCAACGGCGGAAACCAATGCGCCGGGTGTGACGAGCCTGCTCAAGCGTGCCGCGCTGTTCCTGGAGGACGGCGACACCGCGAGCGCGCGCGAGTACTACGACCGCGTGCTGGACATTGACCCGGAGTGCGCCGAAGCCTACATGGGCAAGGTGTGCGCTGAAACGGGCTGCCGCAAGGAAAGCGACCTTGGCGCGCTGAATTACTGCGTGGACATGCGCGGCGACTGGCAGAAGGCGGTTCGCTTTGCGTCGGCGGGGCAGAAGCAGAAATACGAGGGCTATATGGCGAGCGTCCGGGCGCGGGTGGAGGAGCACTGCCACGAACTGGCGATTGACTGCGCCTGTGCGGTGGCGGCCGGAGATGCAGAACGCTGCGAGATGGAAAGGGTACAGGAGGCTTATCAAAAAAACTGCCTAATGCTTGGAAATGAGAATACAGACTATGAAAGTACACCCAATATGTCGTGGCATTTGTCGCAGTATCAGGCGAAACGAGCTAAATTTAAGAAAATGCATGGATTAATAAATATTGCATGCATTTCTGTCTCTGACTTGAAAAATGGCGCTGAAATGTTTCAGAAAATCAAGGGTCAAGAAGAGAACACAAAGAGCTGTCTCGAAATGGCGGAGAAAATTCAAAACGAAGCGTATGATAAGGCAAAACAGGAATGGGAGACAGCGAAGGAAAATAGCTTTGATTGGGAACGGGTTTGTGAAAAACTAAATGTACAACAATTGAATGGATATCGTGATGTGAATGAACTTCGCCAAAAAGCAGAACAGCATTATACAGAATTGCGGGAAAAAGAAAAACAAAAACAAGCATTAAAAGAAAAACATCATAATATCATTATAGGAAGCTCTGTATTCATTGTACTGATAACCATTTTCACTGTGTTTTACATTGTTCCCGTTGTCAAATATCATAGAGCAATTTCGCTGGCTGAAGCTGGACAGTATGACAAAGCTATTGCTATTTTTGTATCATTGGGAGAATATCGTGATACAAAACAGCAAGTTAAGGAAACATATTACGCAAAGGGAGAAGCAGAATTTTCAGCAGGGAACTGGGATAATGCTGTAACTGCATTTAGCAACGCAGGACGTTATTCGGATGCTCCTATTCGTGCGCGAGAAGCAAGTGATGAGAAAAAGTATCAGCAAGCCGTTTCGATGCGCGAAAATGGACAATATGAAGAAGCAATAGAAGCTTTTTCGGCATTGGGAAATTACAGTGATGCTACGGAACAAATTTCTGAAACGTGGTATCAAAAAGCAATGGTTCTGCGTCAAAATGGTCAATATGAGGACGCAAATACTATTTTCTGGTCATTGGAAAATTATAACGATGCAAAGACGCAGGTTAAAGAAACAAAATATCAGCAGGCAGACGATTTAACTAATTCTGGGGAATATGATGAAGCATACGCTATTTATGCAACGATTATTGACTACAAGGATGTTGATAATATACTAACAAATAATAAGAATCTTGCAGAAGTAGCAGCTGCTGTTGCACTTGATGAGAAGTTTGCGGTAGGAAACTATGTGACTTTGGGGCGATATCCACAGATGCAATCGGGCGAGGATTTAACTTCTATTGAGTGGTTGGTGTTGGCACGAGATAAAAACAAAGCACTGCTGATTAGTCAGTATGGATTGGATGCGCAGCCCTACAATGAAAGTGAGACTAATGTGACATGGGAAAAGTGCTCACTTCGAGCATGGCTGAACGATGTGTTTTTTTCAAGAGCATTTGATACCTCTGAACAGCAAGCGATTATCTTAACAACTGTGGCTAATGATAAGTCCCAAGGTTATAGTGAGTGGAACATTACTGGCGGTAGCACAACTAAAGATAAAGTGTTTTTACTGAGTTATGCTGAGGCTAAAATGTACTTCGGACTAAATGAAAATAGCAACACTAAGTCCTGTATACAACCAACAGCATATGCGATTGCGCAGGGTGTATTTGTAGACGGCGCAAGTGCCAGCTGGTGGTGGTTACGTTCGCCGGGACATGAACAATATGATGCGGCGCGTGTGGGAGCGGATGGCTCTCTTTACTATCATGATGTTCGTGACTCTTCTGGTGCTGTTCGTCCTGCAATATGGGTAGACCTTGATTCGCCTTTTTTTCAATAATATTCCACCGCTTTGCGGCGCTTCCCCTCACCCCGGAAGCCGCCGCGTTTTTGTCACATCCGGGCATAAAAACCCGCAACCCCCCTGTACCCCCCTTGCAAAGCGTGCACCTATGCAGTATAATCAAAGTGGAATGATTTCCTTTCACATGCGCAATTTCCAGCATGAGGAATGAGATAGAGGAGGAACTGCCGTTATGAGTAAATTTGTTATCGCCTGCCCCGTCTGCCACCAGTATGTGCAAGCCAGCACGGGTCTGTTCGCAAGCCGCCGCGTCCGCTGCGCGTGCGGCAATATCATTGATGTCAAAACCGAAAGGTTAGCCAGCCGCAAGTGCCCGTCCTGCGGCAATCAGGTCGTTTTCGACCAAGCCGACGGGGTGGATGCCCGCTGCCCGGTGTGCCAGTCGGCGCTGATGGTGGGGGAAGCCGTGTCGTTCCGCTGCCATCGGTGCGGCTGCCAGCTGAACGCGGACAGCACGGTGGATGAGGTGGACTGCCCCGTCTGCGGTGCGGTGAACGACGTACAGGCGGAGGTGAAGAAGGCGCAGGTGCGCGCGGAGGGCATTCCGGCGGTCATCCGCTATGAGGGCGACAATCAGACGATTGTTTGGAAGCATCCGCTGACGGATTTCACCACGGGAACGCAGCTGATTGTGCACGAAAGTCAGGAAGCCGTGTTCTTCCGCAACGGCGAAGCGCTGGATTCCTTCGGCGCGGGACGCTATACGCTGGAAACCGCTACGCTCCCCAAAATGAACAGCATTTACCAGCTGCCGACGCAGGGCACGCCCTTCCGCGCGGAGGTCTACTTCGTCAACCTGACGACGCAACTGGGTATCAAGTGGGGCACGCCGAGCAAAGTCGGCATGTTTGACCCGGTGACGGGCATCCATGTGGAACTGGGGGCGTCGGGCGCGTTTAACCTGCGGGTCAGCGACGCGCGGCGGCTGCTCATCCGCGTCGTCGGCACGGCAGCGGGGCTGAAGCAGGAGGAAGTCTTTAACCAGAACGGGCTGGGGTACTTCCGCACGCTCATCATGACGCAGGTGAAGGCGAATCTGGCGAAAATCATCAAGAGCAACCACATTTCCGTCCTGGAGCTGGATGAGCACCTTGACACCATCAGCCGCGGTCTGCGCGACGCCATCAACGCGGAACTGGCATCGTACGGGCTGGAAGTGCCGGAATTTTACGTCAGCAACATCGTCACGCCGGACGATGACCCGAATTTCCGCCGCATGAAGCAGCAGCACGCGGATTTGTACCTGAAAACGCGCGACGAGGAAATCCGCAAAGCCGAGGCGGAAGCCGCGTTTGAGCGCAAGGCGGTGGAGGCGCAGGCGGACATCTACCGGATGCAGGCGGAAGCTGAGGCGCAGGAGATGCGCATGAAGGGCTACACCTACCAGCAGGAGACGAGCCGTCAGGTGGGTCTGGAAGCCATGCGCAACGGCGGCGCGGCGGGCGGCATCAGCGGCATGGCGAGCGACGCGATGCAGTTAGGCGTTGGGCTGGGCGCGGTCGGCAGCGTCATTGGCATGACGAAGGACGCGATTCAGCCGGTGATGCAGAGCACCTTGACCCCGGAAGTTCCCGCAGTCGAGGGCTGGACGTGCACCTGCGGCAAGGCGGGCATCACGAGCAAATTTTGCCCGGAATGCGGCGCGAAGAAGCCCGAAGTGTGGGACTGCGCGTGCGGGCAGACGGGCATCACGAGCAAATTCTGCCCGAATTGCGGCGCGAAAAAGCCGGAAACGTGGAACTGCGCCTGCGGACAGGCGAACATCAGCAGCAAATTCTGCCAGAACTGCGGCAAGAAGCGGGAGGACTAAGCAATGAAACTGAGCAAGCACGCATGGACAATCTGGGGGATTCTTCTGGTGGTGTCACTTGTGCTGATGGTGCTGATTCCGTTCAGCCGGACGGCATCGTGGTGGATTGCGGCTATCTGCACCGTGCTGATGTTCCTGCTGGCGGCGTGGACGTTCTATGCCGCGTTCCGCAAGGATGGCTTGGAAAGCAAGATCCTGGGCTGGCCGATTTTCAAGGTGGGCGCGGTGGCGCTGGCGGTACAGGGCGTTCTCGGCTTTGCGCTGATGGGGCTGGCGGCGCTCTGTCCCGCGTGGGTGACGGTGCTGGCGGAGGTGCTGATTTTCGCTGTGACGGGCATCTGCCTGACGGTGAAGGATGCCGCGCGCGTGGTGGTATCGCAGAGCGAAGCGCACATGGCGGACAGCACCGCCGCGTGGAAGGTCATCCGGCAGAAGGCGAACGCGCTGGCCGCATCGGGGGATGCGGACATGAAGCGCCTTGCGGAGGAAATTCGCTTCGCCGACCCGATGCCCACGAGCATCGACGGGGAGATTGCAGCGCAGGTGGATGCGCTGGCGGCGGGGGCGAACGGGAAAAACGTTCAAAATTTACACTAATCATTTAATAGATTTCTAATTATCTCTTTAGATGTTCTTATATGCCGGTATAGCCCGTTATTCCGGGCTTTTCCGGCACATTTCATATCGGAAGAACCTCACAAATCTTTTTATTACCCCTCATGTTTTCGCTCTCAAAAGTAGTAAAAGCAGTAGTAAATTCTGCGTACTACTTATGCCGCCTTGGTTTCCTCGGCGCTTTCCGCCGCAGGCTCCGGCTTGGCCTCTGCGGTGGGTTTTGCCTTGGCTTGCAGCCGTTCCATTTCCTCCTGTGCGGAATGGAAAGTAGCGTGGGCGTAATAGTTCAGCGTCATTACAATGTTGGCGTGTCCCATGATGTACTGCAATGCCTTGGGGTTCATGCCCGCGTTTGCCATTCTGGTACAGAATGTATGCCGCATGGTGTGCGGCGTCATCACATCGGGCAGCGGCTCCTTGTGGCACTTGTTGTACTTCTTGGCAAGGCACTTGAACATGGCGTCATAGTTGACGGCGGTTTTGGGCAGGCCGTCCCGGTTCAGGAACAGGAAGTCCTTATAACCGTCAACCTCAATGCACCTGCCGTCCCTGCGCTTCTTCAACACGCGCTCAAACGCTTCATAGGCGGCTGCGCTCATAGGCACTTGACGGAATCCGCTTTCTGTTTTTGGCGCTTCGGTATAGTAACCGTCCTCGGTGCTTCTCAAAAGCTGGTGGTCTACATTCACAAAGCGCTTCTCAAAATTCAGGTCGGCTGGCGTCAGGCCGCAGAGTTCGGAAATACGAAGCCCGGTTTCCAGCAGGATCACCACCTCGTCATAATACTTGGCATAGACGGGATCGTTCTGCATGAAGTCCAAAAGCTCGTTTTCCTGTGTAGGGGTAAGCGGCACCTTTGGTACGGTATCGTCGTTGATAACCTCATTGATCTGGAAGTCAAAGGGATTCTTGCGGAGGCAATCGTCCTGTACGGCCATATAAAAGATGGCTTTTAAGGAACGCTTGCTGTTGCAGATGGTGTTGTAGGCAACGCCCTTTTCCTGCATACGCAAGGCCCATTCTTTCGCGTCAGACAGCTTCACGCTGTCAATGCTGGCCGCGCCCAGCTTATCTTCGGACAGAAGTTTCATCAACTGCTGGCGGCTCTTTTGGGTTCCTTTCCGCACATTCCCGCGCTGCCGGGTGTACTTTTCATAAAGCTGGCACACGGTCATTTTCTTGCCGATGGTGTCTATCCCGTCGTCAAGGTCTTTCTGTATCTGCTTGATTTTCTCGCGCAGGGAAAGACAGGGCCGTTTCCCGGCAGGTACTTTGTCGGTGGGTACTAACTTCCATGAGTAAACAAACTGGGGTTCTCCAAAGGTGTTAATGTATTTGTAAGCGTATCTTCCATCTGATCGCTGGCTCTCTCCAGACTTCAAAAGGCGGCCTTTGTTGTCCCGTCTTTTTTCATCTCGTTCTTTTCTTGGCATTTCGTCATGCTCCTTTCCATGACGGAAAGAGCCTTGACACGCTTATAACCTATTATAACACGCGCAAGGCCCTTTTTCACTATATTGTGTCAAGGGAATCAATGATTTTTTCAAACTGCTTCCGTTTGATCTGGATGCGGTTGCCGTTCAGGATCACCCAGCCAGCGGTGGGGTTTTCCTCGGCAAGCCGACGCAGTTTGTTTTCCCCGATCCGAAAATATTTGGACGCTTCCTCAATGGTAAGCGTGTATTTTTCCCAAATAGGCACATCGTTATTACTCATAACATGGCCCCCTTTCTTTTCAAAACAAAGGTTGTTTTTTGCGAAAGTGGGCAGAAAATAACGGACGGCTGCTGGCACAGCTCCACGGGAATCTCACCCCCGCGTGGTTCTCACGCGGCCCTGCTCGTTGCCTGCGACGCTTCAAACGCTCGGACTACGACGACAAGGGCGTATCATTGTCCTGCCTGCGCGTCATCGCCCGCAGGCTGCCACACCTGCTTTACGGCCCGGTAAAATCGCTCCGCTTACCCCAATGAGGGAAAGCCTCTTGGCGCACCTGCCGCCCGGCTCGGCACAGACAGAATGTATCCGTCTGCCCTATGACGCGCCGCCATTGTCCTGCGGGCGTATTTGTCAAGGAGCAAAGGGGCCGCCGGGAAAACAGGCAGGCGGGGAAAGGGAAAGCCGCCTGTCTATGGCCGGGGCCTTAACCGTCAGTCGCCAATGGGACTAACGATGGAATGGATCAGCTTGATTTGCAATCGGCGCTTCATATACTCGTCAATGCAGATATGAGGCTGGCCGCTGCCGTCATAGAGCGTCCGGGTACACAGCTTATTGATATAGCCGTCGTAATGCTGCAAGACACGCTCCACGGCTTCGGCGTTACCGGCGCAGGCCGCGTCGATCACAAAATCAGGCAGAGGGCTTTTGCCCTTGTAACTGGATTGCTTCATCCGCGTTTAACCTCCCTCCGGCATGAACGCCATCAATTTTATACGCAAGTCTTTCAGGGTGCTTGTCCTGTGGCGCTGTACTGCGCTGCGGGACATTCCCATCAGGCGGCCAATTTCTTCGTCAGTCAAATCCAGAACAAAGCGGAGAATCAAAATACTCTGCTCGTCTTTTGGCAGGCTGGCAAACGCTTCGGCCACAAGCTCGTTGTCGATATGTAGGTCATAGCCATGCGAACTGAATGTAAAGCTGTCGCAGGAATACCGATCTACGGTCGAGAGCTTGTCCCAATCAGCCGGGGAAACAGCGTCCAGCGACACTTCACGGTCGCGGCGGCACTTCATTTCCCGCAGATAATCTATCGCCTCATGGTACAGAACCAGCTTGCAATAGCGGTCAAACTGGCTCCATTCACCGTATTTGCGGGGGATCGCTTCCATCTTCTCACCCCCTTTCTATGGGGGATGTGGTGGTTCTCTCCCTTTCCGCCAATAGAGCGAATGGAATCTCTCTGGCTGCCCGCTAAATGCCTCCTTTTTTCACTATTTTGAAATTTCTTTTTGCGCCGGATAGCAGGCCGCAGGAAACAACAAAATTCGCCCGGCAGGTCAAAGACCCACAGGGCGAAATAAAAGCTAACCTATTTTCATTTAATAAAGTTGCATTAGTAGTGCATCCAAACCTTAATTCTATCTCTTCCATATCACACTTTGCTCTCAATTTGTAAACAATACTTTCCATACTTTTATATGCGAGCAATGGCTCACCTCCATGAAATTCGATATTCATTCTTTTGTCTTTCAATTCTTTTGCACGCGTCATCAAAAATTCAATAGCTTTATCTATTGTTTCCTCATTCATATACATTTTTTTCTTTTCGTTTCCTTCGTAACAATAAATACATTTCATATTGCAATCTGTTGTAAGCCAAAATACACCTAACATTCTATTCCCCCCAAACTGTGTTAAAATAAAAAGCTTTAACTTTACTACAATAATCATCCATAGCACCATTTTCAGTATTTTCTTTTATTGTAGCAATACAATTCCAACAAAATGGATTCACCTTACAAGTTCTGCACTTCGGATTTTGAGATAATAACTTTTCTTTAAGATTGTATAATTTACCATTCTCTACCTCAGACAAATCTGAAACTCTTAAGATATTATTTTCTTTCAATTCTTCATCTATAATAAGAGGACATGTATATATATCACCATTTGCTCTAATCATTCTTTTTCTATTTTTCTCTAAACAATTACCCCAAAAAACATATGGCCGCTCAGTATCAAAAAATTTATCAGGTATATATACTTCACCTTGAGACATTAATGATAATTCATCTCTTTTTTCTTTTCCCCTTCCAAC
>ENA-OOWZ01001605-OOWZ01001605.1-human-gut-metagenome-genome-assembly--contig:-NODE-1605-length-10622-cov-3.325636_pt1 | contig 10622 bp, 9 predicted proteins | sample MGYA00241580_ERZ501329 | MGnify/ENA primary metagenome ERZ501329 (study PRJEB25962, sample SAMEA2042923) | human gut metagenome | biome: human gut; feature: human-associated habitat; material: faeces... | reverse complement strand
GGCGCGACCCGACACCACGAAAGGAGATACACACACCATGCGCTACGCCAGCAAAGATTACCGCAAAGTCGCCCGGCAGATGCTCCGTCATCACCCGATTTTGCTGCTGCTGACCCTGCTGCTCGCGCTGGATGATATTGATACGCCGGAAGAAGCAGAAACCGCCGCACCGAAAGAAGCGTAAAGGAGAGATGCCCATGCGTACTGCCAAGGAATACCGCCGAATCGCGTGGAACGCCATCCGCCCACACTGGCGCGCCATGCTGCTGATTGCCCTCACTGCGGTTCTGCCGCAGCTCATCGAGTTCTTCCTGCAATTGCTCTTCGGGCTGATTCCGCCGATAGACATGCAGTTTTGGTTCAGCGACCCCAGCCGCTTTCTGGCAGCCTACGATGCGTTCGTCGTGCAGACGCTCGCGCCGAATCTGCTCTTGAACGTGCTGTTCAACTGTCTGTCCGTGCCGCTGACGCTGGGGCTGATTGGCGCGGCACAGCGGCTTCTGCGCGGGGAAGATGTGCAGGCGCGCCATTCGCTGACGTATGTTCCTTATTCGCTCCGCGCGATTGGGCTGGAAATCCGTATTGTACTCTACGCTTTCTGGCCGCTGCTGGCTCTCGCGGCCGTCACACTCGTCTTGCTGCTTATCTTCCATTCGCACGGCGTTTACCAGCTTTTCCGCCTTGCCTCGCTTGCGGCGATTGCTTTCGGGGTCACGCGGCTGTATTCGATGGCAGCGGCGAAATACCTGATGGCGAAAAAACCTACCCTGCGCGTGTCCGACCTCATGGAAACAAGCCGCACGATCATGGAGGACAGGCGGTTGAACCTCTTCCTGCTGGAATTGTCGTTCGCCGGGTGGTGGCTGCCAATGATCCTCGTCTGCGCGGCGGTGCTCTTGCTGGTGGGCTACAACGCCTATGTCGTCTGCGTCCTCCTGCTGCCGGTGTTCGTGCGGGCGTACATGGTCACCGCGCGCGCCGCTTTTGTGGATGATTGGGTCGGCAACCTCGTTTCCTCGGCGGATGACACTGCATCCATCACCCCAAAGTCCATATAAAAGGAGAAATGCTTATGCGTACCTCGAAAGAATATCGTCAAACCGCTTGGTCTGCCATCAAGCCTGTTCTGCCCATAATGCTGCTGATTTTCCTCGTGGCGAGCCTTCCGCAGCTTATCTTCATGTTTATCCAAACTGCCTTCGGGCTAATGCCGCCGATGGATACGGACTTGCTTCTCAGCGACCCGGATGCTTTTGTGGCGGCTTACAGCGCCTTCATGTCGTCGAGCAAAGGGATCACTTATTCGCTGCTGAATACGCTGTTTACGCTGATGACCATTCCGCTGTCGCTGGGCACTATCGGCGCGGCACAGCGTATTCTCCGCGGCGAGGGCGTGCTGGTGCGCCATTCGCTGGCGTATATTCCCTATACCTTCCGCGCGATTTGGCTGCAGATCTGCACGACGTTCTACGCCTTCTGGCCGATGCTGCTGGCGTATGTGGTAGCGATTCCAGTGCTGCTGACCGTGTCGTCGCCCGATATCATGCTGCTCACCGCCATTCTGTTTTTCATCGCGGTGATTGCGACGCTGGTGCTCGCCATCATGCGCATCTACTTGATGGCGGCATCCGACTATCTGCTGGCACGCAACCCGAACACGAGCGTCTCGGAGATTATGCGCACCAGCCGCACCATCATGAAGGGCAACCGCATGAATTTCTTTCTGCTGGAGTTGTCTTTCATCGGCTGGAGTCTGCTGATTGCCGTGCTTGATTCGGCCGTGCTGACGATGGCGGGCTACACGCTTGCAAACGTCTGCTCCATGCTGCTGTCGCTGTTCCTTGGCGTGTACATGACCACCGCTAAAGCTGCGTTTGTCAACGATTTGACCGCCGCCGCGCCTTCGGATAGCGCAAGCGGCAAAATGACGGAATAAAATTTGCATCATGCAAGTCATTTTCCCCGGCATCGCAAGACGTCGGGGATATTTTTTTGCATTTTGCAGGAAAGCCGCAATTTTATGCATTTTTATCGTTTTTCCTATTGCAATTTCGATGTAAACAGGATATAATTAACTTGTTGTGAGCATTCACGCACCATCCGCCGCATCCCTTTCAATGAGGAAACGGATGAAAAAGCACTGCGGATTGCATTTCATATCACTTGTTATTGCAGGAGGTAATCCTTATGGCGCTTACGATTTCTCACCGTTGTCAGAATATCGCTCCCTCCCCGACGCTGGCGATTGACGCGCGGGCGAAGGAAATGAAGGCTGCGGGCGTGGACGTCATCGGCTTCGGCGCGGGCGAACCCGACTTTCCGACCCCCGCATACATCTGCGACGCCGCGAAAGAGGCGCTGGACAAGGGCATGACCCGCTATACCCCCGCTGCTGGCACGGTTGCGCTGCGTCAGGCGATTTGCGACAAACTGGAGCGTGACAACCATCTGCATTATACGCCGTCGGACATTATCGTTTCCTCCGGCGCGAAGCACAGCCTGTACACCATCTTCCAGTGCATCCTCGACCCCGGCGACGAAGTGCTGATTCCCACGCCCTGCTGGGTGTCGTATCCCGAAATGGTGCGCATGGCGGGCGGCGTGCCGGTGTTCATCCCGTCGGATGAGCGCAATAACTTCATCCCCACCAGCCACGATATCGCCGCGCGCGTCACCCGCCGTACCAAGGCGATTATCCTCACCAGTCCGTCGAACCCGAACGGCTCCGTCTGGTCACGGGAGCAGCTGCAATTCGTTGCTGACCTCGCCGTCAGCCACCCGTTCTACGTCGTCAGCGACGAGATCTACGAGAAGCTGATTTACGACGGTCAGAAGCACGTTTCTATCGCCGAACTGGGCGAAGCCATCAAGAACCAGACGTTCGTGGTCAACGGCATGTCCAAGGCATATGCCATGACCGGCTGGCGCATCGGCTACGTCGCGGGTCCGCGCAACGAGATTTGCGCCATGACGAGTTTCCAGTCCCACGCGACATCCAACGCGAACTCCATCGCGCAGTACGCCGCCATGAAGGCGCTGCAGGGCGATCCGCAGTGCGTGACGGACATGGTGGCGCAGTTTGAGGCGCGCCGCAACGCAATGGTGGAGAAAATCAACAGCATTCCGGGCTTGAGCTGCATGAAGCCGCAGGGTGCGTTCTACATCATGCTGAACATCACGGGCGTGATGGGCAAGACGTACAATGGGCGCGTTATTGACAGCAGCCAGACGTTCGCGGAGCTGCTGCTGGCGGACAAGCACGTCGCCGTCGTGCCGGGCAACGCCTTTGAGGCAGAGGGCTTCTGCCGTTTGAGCTACGCTGTGGCAATGGAAAGCTGCATGGAGGGTCTGCGCCGCATCGAGGAGTTTGTCAGCGAATTGAAATAATCCATGCCGCAACGACGCGACAGTAAACCGAAAGGCAATACGTTCGCGTACTGCCTTTCTTTGCTATTACCTATTGTATTTATGAAGAAGGAGGCGCATTTCCATGCTCGAATTTGACAAGAAATCAAACCTGCTGATGACCAACCGCTATCAGTACAGCCTGCAAGATGTCGCAGAGCCGAACCTTTATCGCGAACTGTACGACTATGAATCCATCCCGAAGGTCGCTTTCAACATGCGCCATGTGCCGGAAAACATGCCGGACGAAATCTGGATGACCGACACCACCTTCCGTGACGGTCAGCAGTCTGTCAGCCCGTTCACGGTCGAGCAGATTGTCCACCTGTATTCGCTGATGCACCGTTTGGGCGGCCCGAAGGGATTGATTCGCCAGTCCGAATTCTTTCTGTACACCGATAAGGACAAGAAAGCGCTCCATGCCTGCCAGGATCTCGGCTACGATTTCCCCGAAATCACGACGTGGATTCGCGCCAACGAGAAGGACTTCGAGCTGGTCAAGCAGGCAGGCGTGAAGGAGACAGGCATCCTTGTCTCCTGCTCGGATTACCACATCTTCAAGAAGATGCACCTGACACGCAAACAGGCGATGGACAAGTATCTGGGCATCGTCAAGGCTGCACTTGACCGCGGCATCCGCCCGCGCTGCCACTTCGAGGACATCACCCGCGCTGACTTCTACGGCTTCGTCCTTCCCTTCGCCGAAGAATTGATGTACCTGTCCGAGGACTCCGGGCTGCCGATTAAGATTCGCGCCTGCGACACGATGGGCTACGGCGTGCATTACTATGGCGCTGCCCTGCCGCGCTCCGTCCCCGGCATCATCTACGGTCTGCACCACTACGCGCGCGTGCCGTCGGAACAGCTGGAATGGCACGGCCACAACGACTTCTACAAGGTCGTCAGCAACGCGGGTACGGCGTGGATGTACGGCTGCTCGTCGGTCAACTGCTCGCTGCTGGGCATCGGCGAACGCACGGGCAACTGCCCGCTGGAAGCCATGGCGATTGAGTACGCCTCCCTGCGCGGCACGCTCGACGGCATGGACTTGACCGCCGTGACCGAAATCGCCGAGTACATGGAGCGCGAAATCGGCATCGAAATCAGCCCGCGTCAGCCGTTTGTCGGCCGCCACTTCAACGTCACCCGCGCGGGCATCCATGCCGACGGTCTGCTGAAGGACGAAGAAATCTACAACATTTTCGACACAGCAAAGATTCTGAACCGTCCGGCGCTTGTCGCGGTGGATGCGACCTCCGGCACGGCGGGCGTGGCGCACTGGCTGAACAGCTACTTCCGCCTGAAGGGCGACGAGGTCATTCCGAAGACCGACCCGCTGGTCACGACGCTGCGCGACTTGGTCGCCGAACTGTACGCGCAGGGCCGCAACACGGTCATGGGCGACGAAGAATTGGAGATTATGGTGCGCACGATTGACACGGAACGGTATGAGCATCTGCTGTTCCATAAGAGCCACTGAAAAAAAGGGAGCCGGGCAAGTGATGTCCGACTCCCTTTTTATGCTATTCATTGCAGAAATTTAAGTATGGTTACTTTTTTCCTGCGTCTGCCGCGCGATGTCGTCGCGAATGAGTTGTTTTAAGTAGCCTTGCACATTCGTAATGCCTGCAAGATACTCAAATATATCCGCATCGGTATGCTTGTTTAACTTCATACCTATGCGTTTCGTGTTTTGCTTATCCCATTGCAAATCATACTTGCGCTTGTCAAACGTTTCATTGGTTTCAGCAGTGTTTTTGCTCTTCATATGTAGACGCTCCTTTTATTCAAGTAACGAAGGAGTTTTTAGCTGTCCGCTTAGCATTGTCCCTTCAGTATCAGCCTCTCCATCAGCCTCAACCCCATCTCCGTCCGGAAAATCTTTTCCCGTCCGCACTGAATCGCGTCCGCCTTCATCCCCTCTTCAATCATATTGACGAGGAAGTCCGCTTCCAGCAGAATCCGCCAGTCCAGCGCATCCACGCCGTCAAGCGTGTGGTGGTGCGCAATCATGAAGCATACCCGTTCCGTCACATCCGGCGCGAAGCCGAGCGAATCCAGCATCTTCTGGGCTTCGGGCGGGCCGAGGCGCTCTTGCAGCTTGCCGCCGCACTGCCCGTACAGGCGCTCTGCTTCGCGGATGCCAATGTCGTGCGTCAGGGCAGCTGCTTCCAGCAGGAACAGCGTGTCCGCGTCCAGCTGCTCCGCAAGCCCGATTTGCCGCGCGTAGGCGTGCACCTTCACGAAGTGGTTGATGCGCGCCGGATCGCCCGCGTAATAGTCGGTCATGGCGGAAAAGAGGTCGAACAGCTGCTGCGTCTGCTGCGCGGAAAATACGGCGATGCTCATGCGTTTTCCTCCAAGGACTTGCGCCCCTCGTCAATCGCCGCCTGCACCATGTCCGGCGCGGGCGCGCCCGGAATCCGCCGCTTCTCGACGCAGGAGAGCATCGACAGGTCGCCAAACACATCCGCCTCAAACGCCGGATGGAATTGTTTGAGTTCCTCCAGCGACAAATCCAGCAGCGCCTTGTTCTCATTCAGGCAGTGCGCCACCAGCCGCCCAACGACTGCGTGCGCATCCCGGAACGGCACGCCGCGCTTGACCAAATAATCCGCACAGTCCGTCGCGTTCGTGAAGCCGCCGGACGCGCCCTTCTCCATCACGTCCTTGCGGAAAGTGACGGTGCGCAGCATCGCGGTGAACACGGTCAGCCCCTTCACAAGCGTGTCGCGCGCGTCAAAAAACGCTTCCTTATCCTCCTGCATATCCTTGTTGTACGCCAGCGGCAGCCCCTTCATCGTCGTCAGCAGCCCCATTAAATCGCCATAGACGCGCCCGGTCTTTCCGCGAATCAGCTCCGCGACGTCGGGGTTCTTCTTCTGCGGCATGATGGACGACCCCGTCGCGAAGGCGTCATCCATCTCAACAAAGCGGAACTCATTCGTGTTCCACAAAATCAGCTCCTCGCAGAAGCGCGAGAGGTGCATCATGCAGATTGACGCCGCCGAAAGGTATTCTAATAGAAAGTCGCGGTCGGACACGCCATCGAGGCTGTTCATGCTGATGCGGGAGAAGCCCAGCAGTTCCGCCACGCGCTCACGGTTGAGCGGATAGGTCGTGCCTGCCAGCGCACCGCTGCCCAGCGGCATCACATCCGCCGCGTCGTAGGCGTGAGCGAAGCGGTCGAGGTCGCGCCGGAACATCTGGAAATACGCCATCATGTGGTGCGCCAAGGTGATGGGCTGCGCCTTTTGCAGATGGGTGTAGCCGGGCATGATGGTGTGCAGGTTGTCCTGCGCGATGTCCAGCAGGACGCTGAGCAGCTCGCGGAGCATCTCCTGCGTCTCCTGACAGGCAAGTTTGGCGTACATGCGGCAATCCAGCGCCACCTGATCGTTGCGGCTGCGCCCGGTATGCAGGCGCTTGCCCGCTTCGCCGATGCGCTCGGTCAGCAGCGCCTCCACGTTCATGTGGATGTCCTCCGCGTCCACCATCCAGTGGACTTTGCCCGCCTTGACGTCCGCCAAAATCCCGCGCAGGCCTTCGACAATCTTGTCCGCGTCTTCCTGTGGGATAATGCCCTGTTCGCCCAGCATCGTCGCGTGGGCAATCGAGCCGGTAATATCCTGCTCCGCCAGCCGCTGGTCAAAAGAAATGCTGGAATGGAAATCGTCCACCAGCCCGTCGGTTGCCTTGCTGAAGCGTCCTCCCCAGAGTTTCATTGCGTTCCTCCTGATGCGCGGGCAAGTCAACCGTCCGCGCGAAAAATTTCGGTTCAAAAATATTGTACCGTGTTTCCCGGCGCGTGTAAAGTCCCGCGCGTGTATTTTCTGCGCACTTATAGCAACTTTGAATGCTGTTTCACTGACATTTTCGTAATTTTCGACAATTTTCGTTAGGAATCCATTTCCTTTTCCATTGACTTTTTGGTACGAAAACGTTATAATAATAGCAATAGTGCGTAATGTCTGCTGGAAACACGCACAAAATTCTCGCAAAACAAAGGAGGAGTTTTCCCATGAAGCGTCTTTCCCGTCTGGCCGCGCTGCTGCTCACGCTTGCCATGCTGCTGAGCCTGGTCAGCATTGCGCACGCGGAAGAAAAGCAGTCCGCCACCGCGTGGCTGCTGTACTTCGCGTCGAACCATGAAACCGATTCCTCGAAATTCCCGTGGTGGCCGCAGCATAAGTCCGCTGACCAGCCCTCGTCCGAAACGGGCGTGGAAGCCACGAACGCCGAAGTTACCGGCCCCGGCATGTACACGGTCGGGCTCAAGTTCAACTGGCAGAAGGCGGAGGGCGCAATTCAGTTCAACCTCGTGCTGGACAACGCGGAGAGCCTCTTCCCCGGCTACTATGTGAAGATTACGGACATCCGCGTCAACGGCAAGTCCATCGACCACAAGCCGAACCTCTACGGCACCTTCCACGACGACCCGAACGCAGGCTTCGCACCGATTTACAACAACTACTGGGACAAGAATTTCTCCCCGGATTCCACCGGCCCGGACGGTCTGCGCGCCTTTGACAGTGCGGACGAAGCGACCTACGAAATCATCAACCCCGACGACATCGTTGCAGGCGACACGATTGAGGTGGACTTCATCGTTGCGGCGAACGCGGGCGAAATGCCGGAAGACATCGGCGAAAAGCCCGGTAAGCTGACCTCTCTGGTGGCTCCGCCGCCGGTGCTGGAGGACGGCGCGGAGGCGTGGCTGTTCTATCAGTCCGGCAGCTGGTGGCCTGCCAACACGAAGCCCGAAGGCGACAGCGCAGGCCATGCCAGCAGCACAACGGCAAAGATTACCGGCGACGGGTATTATACCGCCAGCCTGTCCTTTGACCGCGATGGCTGGTCGTCTCCTGTGAACGGCGCGAAGAAGCTGCTGCTGGTCGTCTCTGACGGCACGAAGAAGCTTCCGAACAGCTACCTCAAGATTACCGACATCCGCGTCAACGGCAAGTCCATTAACTTCACCGACGTCGGCTTCGGCGCGCACTACGGCGACCAGTACATCCAGGCAACGGACGATTACTCTATCATTTATGACGACTGGATGGTGGAAAACAGCTCCGCGCCGTGGAATCACAAGGACTGGAACGGCAATGTGACCGACAATGTTTCCGCCATCAATCCCGATGACATCAAGAATGGCATGACCATCGACGTAGACTTCTTCATCACCAGCACCGCCGGCAAGGCGCCCGCGAAGGACACCAGCAGCGACCCCATCTGGTTCCCGAACAACACGGCTTCTCTGGCGGGTCTGACGCTGAAGGATCTGGGCATTGCGGACGACTGGCACGCCATCGTTCCCGTTGACCTGAGCAAGACCGGCTGGCAGACTTTCCCGCTGCTGGCGGCGAACTTCAAGCAGGTCGGCACGGCGTATGTCGCGGTGAACAACGGTTCTGTGACCGTCACCTGCGAGTACAACGGCTTCTATGTGTTTGAAAAGAGCCAGTGCATCAAGTGGTTCACGAGCCTCGACCAGATTTCCAAGGCGGAACTGTTGGATATCTCGAACGGTCTTGCCTGCGGCAGCGTTGTGAGCATCGCGGACGATCTGGGCGGCGCACAGATGGCGTACCTGTCCATCAACAACAAGATTACTTGGCGCAATCCGGTCGATGATTTCGGCAACAGTCCAGCACACGCGCCGAGAAGCCCCAGAGATTCATCGACACGATGGTGTCGCCCGCCAGCGGGAAGAAATGCTCGCCGCCCTCGGTGTATTCGGCGTCCGCGCCTTTTTTGAAGATCTTCGTGCGTTCCGTCACACCGGTCAGCATCCCGTCTTCGATCTCGCAGACGCCGCGCGCCACGGAGCCGAACTCCGTTACTGTATTTTTCAGGCGGTAGCCGACCATGGCATACTTGCTCTCGTCAGTCTGTGCCGCCAGAAAATCATAGATTTCCGAGAATGCCGTGCGCCCGTAGAAGTCATCCGCATTGATGACGGCAAACGGACCGTTTACCACGCCCTTGCAGCAGGCCAGCGCATGGCCGGTGCCCCACGGCTTTGTGCGTCCCTCCGGAACTTCTATGCCCTCCGGCAGGCGGTCAAGATCCTGATAGACGTAGGACACATGGAAATACTGCTCCATGCGGTCGCCGATGCATTCGCGGAACTCCGCTTCCATCTCGCGCTTGATGATGAACACCACATCGCGGAAGCCCGCGCGCCATGCGTCAAAAAGTGAAAAGTCGATGATGATATGTCCTTCCGGATCAATCGGCTCGATCTGCTTGAGGCCGCCGAAGCGGCTGCCCATTCCGGCAGCCATGATGACTAGCGTTATTTTTCTCATGCTGACCTCTCTTTACAAAATGTACGCGCCGGATTTTGTAATCCGGCGCGTGTGTGTTTGACTTTATCACTCCAACGCAGCGCAAATTTGACTGTACCGGCCCTCTGTGTAACCGATTCCCCACGACGCATCGGATTTTTTCTTTCCGCCGTACCAGACGCGCAGCAGGTCGGCTTTGTGATCCAGAAGAAATGCCGTGCGGTACAGGCAGAAATCATCCCAGCTGCCGTCCTTGCCCTGCTCCATCAGAGGCTTTTGGAACGTTTTCCATGGCTGACCCGCCTGCTTGACTGCATAAAACAGCTTGCAGTAGTCGCAGTTTGTGCCGTTCGGGTACGCAGGATAGATCGCGTGCAGCGCGTCGGTTTCGGGGTCGTGCCAGACGGTCAGGTGCCAGATCTGGTAGCCGGGCTGCGACAGGTCTTCACAGGTTTCCTCTGCGCTCCAGTGAAGGCCATCTTCCGATGTGCGGGTGCGAACCTTGTTGCTTTGATTCTGATACCCCGTATTTCCAGTATCGACGTACCACATCCGCCACGTTCCATCCTGCATTCTTTGCACGCAGGGCGACAGAATGCTGTATTTCTGCACAGGATCATGCAGCACGATCTCGGGCTTTGTCCAGTGTACACCGTCCTTTGAGCGCATCAGCTTGACCCAGGACTGCACAATATCGTCCGCCTCCACATAATACAGCCACAGCTCATCACGCTCTTTGTTGTAAACAAGCTCCACGTCGCAGTTATGACCGGGCTTCGGCGCAGGGGTCAGCGGATTTGTCAGTCCCTCAGGAACGATCCACGTCTGCGCGTCATTGGAAACCAGAATGGACGGATCCTCCAATCCATCATTGTTATAGGGATACGGCGTCATTGCCATCCAGTACAGGTATCCGTGCCAAGG
>ENA-OOWZ01001602-OOWZ01001602.1-human-gut-metagenome-genome-assembly--contig:-NODE-1602-length-10627-cov-7.532350_pt1 | contig 10627 bp, 9 predicted proteins | sample MGYA00241580_ERZ501329 | MGnify/ENA primary metagenome ERZ501329 (study PRJEB25962, sample SAMEA2042923) | human gut metagenome | biome: human gut; feature: human-associated habitat; material: faeces... | reverse complement strand
CAACCTATACTAACTAAAGATAGCATAATAATCATCATACCACCCATAGAGGACATAACATTACCATAAGTACTTTCACCATATAAAGCAAGTAAAGTACTATTATAGTTAATATCACCATTATAGTTTAATTCTTTGGCTAGTTCTTCAGATTGTTTAATAATATTTTTATTCTTATTAAACATAACATATAAGTTTACATTTCCATTGTCACTATTTACATCAACTGTAAAGGCTGTATATCCAGAGGCAGAATAACTTTCAAAATTACTTCTATCAACTATACCAACAATTTTATAAGTATGAGTACCTCCATTAGTAAGAAACTCACCATCAACAAGTTCATTATTAGCTAAAGTAATATTTCCATCTATATTCCTACTTCCATAAGTAAAAGTAACAATATCTCCTACTTTATAATCAAGTCCCCCATTAGTTATAACATGATTAGATATAACAATTTCATTTTCATTCTTAGGAATATCTCCTTCTATTAACTTAAGTTCATCAAAATATTCCCTATTTACACTAGTAATATACATATAAGGCTTATATTCATTACTAGATTCAATTTTACTAAAACCAATAGGTTTTTCATAGAAGTAAGTAAAATTCTTATTCTTAATATCATTAAGTTTTATTAAATCTACATCATTATACTTAGCCTCATACTTACCACTATAACCTATAGTATCCCTAATCATCAAGTCTTGAAAAGAAGAAAAAAGTAAACCAATACCAACCATCAAAGCAGTAGATAAAATAATACCAATAATTGTAACAATTGTTCTTTTTTTATTAAGACGTAAATTCTTAATCGTCAATCTATTTAAAATACTCATTTTATCTTCTCATCCTTAACAATATGACCATCTTCTAAAGTAATAATTCTATTAGCCTCCTTTGCAAGATTCATATCATGTGTAATCATAATAATAGTTTGATGATATTTTTCATTAGAAAGTCTAAGTAAACCCATAATCTCTCTACTAGCCTTAGAATCCAAATTTCCCGTAGGTTCATCGGCAAGTATTATATCCGGTTTAGAAATAAGTGCCCTACCAATAGATACTCTTTGTTGTTGTCCCCCAGATAATTCATTAGGTAAATGATTAACTCTTCTCTCTAGTCCAAGTATATCTATAAGTTCCTTTAAATATTTTTTATCCACTTTCTTACCATCAAGTAATATTGGTAAAGTCATATTCTCTTCTACATTAAGAATAGGAATTAAATTATAAAATTGATAAATAAGTCCTATTTGTCTACGTCTAAATATAGCTAAATCATCATTATTTAATTTATAAATATCTTCATCATTTATGAAAACTTTTCCACTTGTTGGTCTATCTACACCACCAATTAAATGTAGAAGTGTACTTTTACCACTACCACTTGCTCCAACAATTGAAACAAACTCTCCTTTTTCAACAGTAAAAGAAACATTATCAAGTGCCACAACTTTACTTGCTCCTGTTCCATAAACTCTTTTTAAATTTTCTACTTTTAAAATTTCCATAATTTCCTTCTTTCAAATTAAGTATATTATAACAAAATGACTTTTAAGTGACAAAAAAAAGTAGCATTTGCTACTCTATTACTTTCATTATAAGAGGAAGTATCTGTTTTTTACGAGACATTATACCTGGTAAAAATATTCCTTCATAAGCATCTTGTAAATTAAAGGCATTTTTTATTAAATTTTTACTATTTTCATTATAAATTACATAGCTACCCTTTTTCAAAATATCAGTTATAAATATTAATACTGCTTTATAATTTATTTCACTCATTTCATTTAATTCATTAATATAACTATCTATATCTTTTTCAATTTCATCAAAATCCATAGTGGTAATAACTGCAATACCATAATCTTTATCATTAACTGAATAATTTTTAAAGTCTTGATGTATTAATTCTTTTACACTTAATCCCTTAATTGAAGATGCCTCTTTTAACATTTGAATTCCATATTCATTTATATCTACCTTTGCAAGTTTTGCAAGTTCTTTCGAAGATTTTATATCATCTTCAGTTGTAGTTGGGGAAGAAAACAAAAGGGTATCTGAAATTAATGCTGATAATAAAAGACCTGCAATATCTCTTGGTATTTTAATTCTTTCTTTTATAAATTGTTCATATATAATCGTAGCGGTACATCCAAGAGGTTTACATAAAAATGTAATTGGTTCTTTAGTACCTATATCACCAAGATTATGATGATCCACAATCTCTAATATTTCTGCTTCCTCAAGTCCATCAATAGATTGAGAATATGTATTATGGTCTACCAAAATAACTTTTTTCTTTTCATATTCATTCATATGAGTTACTTTAATAACTCCTAAACATTCATTATTATCTTTAACAACAGGATAATTTGTATAACTAATTCTTTTAGTAAGTGATAAAAAATCAGTATAATAAGAATGAATATTAACAGTAGTAAGACTTCCTTCATTATTACATAAATTTTTAATATAACCAGTATTTGGAAGTAAAAAGCATATTGTTGCAGTTGAATGATTACAAGTTATTATTGTTACATTATTTTTTCTAGCTTTTTTTAATAATCTTTCTGGAAGTACTCTGCCCCTTGTTAAAATAATTAATTTTACCTTTTTACTTATAGCATTTTCTATTATAAGATATCTATCTCCGACAACTAAAATAGTATTTTCATCAAGTTCATTTTTCCTTGAAAACTCTTCATTTGAACAAGTTATATAAATTGTTTTACCAAAAACTTCATTCATTTCACCACATAAAATAGTTCCATCTAAAAGTTCTAATATATTTTTAAGTGATGTATGAAGTGTAGTTTTATCTTCAAGTGCAAGATAGTTTACAACATCCTTTAAATTTATATAACCAGTTAATATCTTTTTTTCATCTACAAGTGGTATAGCATTTAAATCTTTATCTTTCATAAATTTAATAGTATTACCTATACTTTCATATTCATTTATAAAGGCACCTTTTTCATATTTTAAATCTTTTATTTGTACTTTAACATCATTTAAATATGAAGGAACTGGTGTATTAAAATAATTTAAAACATATTTTGTTCCATTATTAACTTGACCTATAACTTTAGGTGTTGCAGGTATTCCCTGCATATTTTTAAGGTATGCTAAAGCAATTGCACTACATACTGAATCTGTATCTGGATTTTTATGACCAAAAACATATATTTGTTTCATCTACTATCACCATATTAATGGTATCATATTTTTGATAAAATTTAAATAAAAAAATGGATTATACACCATCTATTGCATTTGTATAAATCCACTTTTTAATATTTTCATAACTATTTGTTTCATAAAAATTAATTAATTCATTAAAGTATTGTCCTATTTTATCTACTGGAATAGCAATAATACCTTGTCCATTTTTAATCATTTCTTTATTTGCCACTAAATTAGCAACTCTTTTATTACCATCTTTAAACATTTGGCTTCTTTGTATCCAACAAAATAAGGTAATACATCTATCAATTGGACTATCTATTTTCATAATATCAGCAAGTTCTTTGTCATAATCACACTCACTAGGAAGTTTTGGTCTCCAGTTTGTTCCTGTAATACCTACACCACAATCTCTATATTCTCCAAGAGGACTTACACTTTGACCTTTACAAATTTCAAAATGAACTTTTTTAATATAATCCATAGTAAGTGGTTCTTCGATACTTCCAAGAACCATTTCCCAAGAGTCTTTCAATCCTTTTAATTTTAACATATCATCTATAGAAATATTTCCAGTATTTACATTATTATAAAATGCTACTGTATCGGCAAATGTGATAGCAATTCCCTCTAAATTAGCACTTTTATATAAATTATCAATTATTTTTCTTTTAGCAAAAAAAATATTATCTTGAACACTCATATTATATTTACTTTTCATAATTACCTCGTTTTCTATATTAATAGTATCATATTTTTGATAAAATTTAAATAAAAAAATGGATTATATAGAATTCAAAAATATATAAATTAATAGTTTTGTTAAAGATTACCATACTAATAAAGATAATAATGTGATAAAATATGTTTGATTGGAGGAAGTATGTTTAAATTAGTTAGTAAATTCTCACCTGCGGGAGATCAAAATGAAGCAATAGATAAATTAGTGGATGGCTTAAATAATCATGAAAAAAATCAAGTTCTTTTGGGAGCCACTGGTACTGGAAAAACCTTTACAATTGCTAATGTTATAGAAAAAACTGGTAAACCTACTTTAGTTTTATCACATAATAAAACACTTGCTGGACAACTTTATGCCGAACTTAAGGAAATGTTTCCAGAAAATCATGTAGAATACTTTGTATCATACTATGACTATTATCAACCTGAGGCTTATGTACCATCATCAGATACATATATTGAAAAAGATTCCTCAATAAATGATGAAATTGATGAACTAAGACATAAAGCAACTTCTGCTCTTATTAATTATGATGATGTAATTGTTGTATCAAGTGTATCATGTATATATAATATAGGTCAAAAAGAAGATTACGAAAAAAATATGTTTGTTATAAATATTGGTGATACATTTTCAAGAAATTTTATTATTAATAAACTAGTTGATATGACTTATGAAAGAAATGAACTTGATTTTCATCGTGGAACATTTAGAGTCCGTGGAAATAGTATTGATATAGTACCAATAAATGAAAAAAGTGAAGCGATAAGAATTGATTTGGATGATGATAAAGTTGAAAGTATTACTATATTTGACCCTCTTACAGGAAGTGTTCTTAAAAGAAAACAAACTGTTATAATATCTCCAGCATCACTTTTCGTAACAAGTAAAGAAACTTTAGAAAAAGCAGTAGCCAATATAAAAAAAGAACTCGATGAAAGACTTAAAGAACTTCATGAAAATGGTAAACTTATCGAAGAACAAAGATTAAAAGAAAGAACTAATTATGATATGGAAATGCTTCTTGAAACCGGATTTTGTAATGGAATTGAAAACTATTCAAGACACCTATCTTTAAAGGAAGCTGGAGAAACTCCTACAACACTTATGGATTTCTTTCCTAAAGACTACCTTTTGGTGATTGATGAAAGTCATGTAACCATACCTCAAGTACGAGCAATGTATAACGGAGATAGAATGCGTAAACAAACTTTAGTAGATTATGGATTTAGACTTCCCTCTGCCCTTGATAATAGACCTTTAAAGTTTGAGGAATTTAATGAAAAAATTAATGAAGTTATATATGTATCAGCAACTCCTGGAGATTATGAACTATCACTTACTGGTGGTAAATATATAGAACAAATTATAAGACCTACAGGACTACTTGATCCTACTATTGAAGTTAAGAAAACCGAAGGACAAATTGATGATATTGTATCACAAATTAATTTATGTAAAGAAAAAAATGAAAGAGTATTAATTACTACTCTAACTATTAAAATGAGTGAGGAACTAACTGATTATTTAAAGAACCTTAATATTAAAGTTGCTTATTTACATAATGAAATAAAAACTTTAGATAGACTTAAAATTATTCATGATTTAAGATGTGGTAAATATGACTGTATTGTTGGAATAAACCTTTTAAGGGAGGGATTAGATATTCCCGAAGTAAGTCTTATTTGTATACTTGATGCTGATAAACAAGGATTTTTAAGAAGTACAAGAAGTTTAATTCAAACAATAGGAAGAGCTGCAAGAAATAAAAATGGTCATGTTATTATGTATGCTGATACTATTTCAGATGCTATGGATGAAGCAATTAAAGAAACCTCAAGAAGAAGAACTATTCAAGAAAAATATAATAAAGATCATGGAATTATTCCTCAAACAATTATAAAAAGTATTAAAAATATACCTACTACTGATGAAGAAAATAAAGAAGGCAAGAAGATGAGTAAACAATCTAAAAAAGAAATGCTAATTAAAATAGAAAATGAAATGAAAGAGGCTGCTAAAGCATTAGACTTTGAAAAAGCAATGGAACTTCGAGATATTTTATTTGAACTAAAAGAAAAGAAATAAATTACAAATAAGTTTATTTCTTTTTATTTTAAATTATTAGTAATTTCTTTGAAAAAATCTTCATTCCAAAGTTTTAAAATTTGTGTGTCATTAATAAAAGGCAATACATCCTTTTTAGCATCTTCATAATTAATTTCACTAAACTTTTTGTTTAATAAATCTTTTAAAACATCAATGTTAAAATCATCATTTTTTTCTAGTACACCCGAATCAATTAATTTATTTTTTATAAGTTCAATATTTATTTTTGCATTGCTAATTAATAAGTAAATATAATCATATAAATCTCTTCCTTTAGTTCTAAAACTCCAGTTTCTACATAGGATTGCGTGAACCTTACCCGCAAGTAAAGATGTTTCATCGTAAAGGTTTATTTGATGTAGGCATGGAAGTATTTTATATTTAATTTCGTAAGTTGCTCCAATTGGTGGATTAATATCTACTTCAAATTTAACTTTTATATTTTTTAACAAATTATTATAGGTAGTACTTTCCTCACAAGGAAAAAATCTTAAAATATGTTCTAATGTATCTCCCTTTAAAAATGCAGAGGTAATATTAGAATCAGATTTTTTTTGCTTTGTACTTATTTCCATATTGATTCCATAAGAATTCAGTTCATTTTCTATATATGAAAAGTATTTACTTAAATCGAAATTTTTATCTGGACTTATTAGAGCAAAATCCAAATCTTCGGAAAATCTGTCTATATTATAAAATATTCTTAATGCTGTTCCTCCATAAAATGCTACTTTATCAAAAAAATCACTTCGAGAAAGTCCACACAATACTACTTCTTGGATAATTTCTTTTAAAGCATTTATTTCATCATTAACATTTTTCGTTTCGTAACCAGCAAGCATTTGACTAATAATATTATTCATTTTTATTTCTCCTTAAAAATTTTGCTAATAATGACACATTTGTTGAATGATATAATTCACTTAATTTTTCAATTTTTTTAGCATCTAAATTATAAAATTCTTCTTCATCTATTCTTAAATCATCAAACAACATAATTTGCATATTTTTTAAATTATTTAAAGGTTTCAAAGAATATAATTTATCACATAATGCTTTTTCAGCAGTAGCCATAATGAAAGAATAGTTTCCCTCTTGTTTCAAAATTATTTCATAGGGAAATGCTCTTGGTGGAACATCTTCATAACTAAATGTACCAAAATGATTATTATATATTTTTCTTTTCTTTTTATTAAATGTTGCACAAGTAACTGCGTTAACTCTTTCTGGTATTAAGCCATAATATGACAGTGCATATTCAAAAGATATATAAGATGGACCATATATACTACTTGCAAGTAAATATGCTGAAGTATCACCATTTGTGTCATATAGACCATTTACAATTCTATAGAGATTTTTATCTTTAACTTCTCTACATATTTTATTATTTATATTTGAATAATCTTTTAAAAAATTCTTTAACATATTATTTGTAATTAGCATATTTTCACCTCTAAATACCATTTTATAGTATTTTATAAAGAATTTCAAGTATAAAAAAATACCTAGGCAAAACTAGGTATTTTAATTATTTTATTTGATTCATTACTTCTTCAGCAAAGTTATCATTTCTTTTTTCAAGACCTTCGCCTACTTCATAACGTACCATAGAAACGATTTCTCCACCATTATTTTTAACATAATCTTTTACAGATATGTCACCATTTTTGATGAAAGGTTGTTCAGCAAGACAAATTTCTTTATAATATTTTTTAATTCTTCCTTCAACCATTTTTTCAGCTATATCAGCAGGTTTTCCTTCATTAATAGCAATATTTCTTTGTACTTCTCTTTCTGCATCTAATACATCAGCAGGAACTTCCTGTGTAAATACATAAAGTGGTTTCATAGCAGCAGCTTGCATTGCAACTTCTTTAGCAACTTCTTCGCTTGCTCCCTTAACTACAGTAAGAACTGAAATTCTACCACCCATATGAATGTATGCACCAAAATGTTCATCATCAGTTTTAGTAATTTTTTCAAATCTTCTTAAAGAAAGTTTCTCACCAATTTTAGCTGTTTTTGCAACAATTAAATCATTTAATGTTTCACCAGCATAAGGTAAATTCTTAGCTTCCTCTAAAGTATTTGCATTACCTTCAAGAATAGTTTTTCCTAAAGCATCAACAAATTCTCTAAATTCAGCATTATTACTTACGAAGTCAGTTTCACTATTTACTTCAATAATAACAGCATTATTACCATTTACATAAATATTTGATAATCCTTCAGCAGCAATTCTACCTTCTTTTTTAGCAGATTTACTAATTCCTTTTTCTCTTAAGTAATTTATTGCTTTATCTTTATCACCGTCACATTCAGATAGAGCTTTTTTGCAATCCATCATTCCTGCACCAGTAATTTCTCTTAATTCTTTTACTAAACTAGCAGTAATTTCCATTATATCCTCCTTAGTTTAAAGCATTTATTAATTCTTCTTTTTTCATTGAAGAATAACCTTTAACACCTTTTTCTTTAGCAATTGCTTTTAGTTCTGCAAGTGTTTTAGAACTTAAATCATCACTTTTTTCTTCTTCGTCTTCAACGATATCATTAATTAGGTAAACATCACTTTCTTTACCTTCTTTAACTTTTTCATCGATAACTTCATCTTTAATTAATTCTTCCATTGAAGCATTCTTCTTATTTTTGTCTTCCTCAGTTACATAATCAACTATTTCTAAATTATTTGCTTCACAAATAGCGTTTGTAAGTACTCCAAGTAAAACTTTAATACTTCTTACAGCATCATCATTTCCAGGAATAACATAGTCAACTAAATCTGGATCTCCATTAGTATCAACTACACCAAATACTGGAATATGAAGTTTTCTAGCTTCTTTAATTGCATTGTATTCTTTTCTAGGATCTACAATGATTAATGCCTGTGGAAGTTTAGTCATTTCTCTAATACCACAAAGAAGTGTATTTAATTTGTCATATTCTTTCTTAATTTTAATAACTTCTTTTTTAGGTAGTGCATCAAATGTTCCATCACTTTCCATTTTTTCAATGTCTTCAAGTCTTTTAACTCTTCTTCTAATAGTTCTAAAGTTAGTTAAAGTTCCTCCAAGCCATCGTTCAGTTACATAGTATGAACCACTTCTTAGTGCTTCTTCTACAGCAACTTCTCCTGATTGTTTTTTAGTTCCTACAAATAAGAACTTTCCTCCATTACTAGCAATAGTCTTAATTTCATTGTAAGCCTCCTCTAGTAATTTTTGTGTTTTTTCAAGATCAATAATATAAATATCATCTCTTGAATTAAAAATGTACTCTTTCATTTTAGGATTCCATCTTTTAGTTTGATGTCCAAAATGAACTCCTGCTTCTAATAAATAACTCATAGAAACAACGGCCATAAAATATCCCTCCTTCGTTATTACACCTTAATGCTTCTTCCTAACATTTCACCCTCTTCGGGCACTCGAAACATTAGTCCACATTAATGTTTATTTGCTTTTAAAGCCAAGATTATATTATCAAAAAAAACACTATAAATCAAGTGCTTTCTCTTTTAAAATATGTATATTTAAATGAATGATTTTATTATATTAATAACCATATATGATATTTTATTATCTTCTAAAGTATTAATAACTTTATTTAATATACTTTCAGGAAAACCAACTTTATTATTATTAAGTATTTTATAACCAAATAATGAAGATATTATATTTGCATCATCACCATATACAGTACAAAATTTACCTTTATTTTTTCTAATTACTAATATTTTTTTATCATTCATTTAAAACATCCTTTATAATTTTATTGTTAGATTCATTATTTTGGCGCCAGCGGGGAGGATGATAGCCTCCTCGCGGGTCGTACAAAAGCTCATCCCCTTATCCAATTCTATATGCGTTATCCTTAGTACCCAAACCTCCCACAATTTTTAGGATACTAGAATCTAGATAAAATGTCGGTCGGACCGCAAACTGGTTGAGGTTGACATTATAAATAGTGCTAACAAAACCAGCCGAACTCAAACCAGAAGCATAAGCGGAATGCGAGGCACGAGGGGAAATTAACCATTCAGTTTTGTTAGACCCCCAACTTATTGATTGTGATTTATATACCCAATCATTATTTTTACAATCACTATATGATGAACTATTCCAATTATATAATGCTTGTGATCTACACCCTGTTTTATTTGTTGTATTACCCCCAACCGTGGCATAGCCATAATCACTTGGATACATTAGTCCTACTTTAGCAAATACATATTCCGGATTATCACTATATAAATTTTGTAGTGTCCCACTTGTAGCATACGGGCTTCTTTCTGCTTTATAATAGTTTTCTGTTGTTATTGTATCATATTTATAATTACTTCCAGAAGTACTATTTGCTCCTCCTAAATGCCATTTTGCATTTGCTATTCCACTAGATAATTTACCATTTACATTAGACGTACCTAACAAAGTAAGCAAGTAAGTTTCATTTAATTCTGTTTTAAGTGATGCCGTACTCCAATTACTTGTTCCAGCTGAATTCCACTTTTTACCACTTGTTCCTCCATAGTTATTTGTATCTATTACTTTTAATAGTTTTTTTGTACCACTACTAGAGG
>ENA-OOWZ01001600-OOWZ01001600.1-human-gut-metagenome-genome-assembly--contig:-NODE-1600-length-10641-cov-2.148970_pt1 | contig 10641 bp, 9 predicted proteins | sample MGYA00241580_ERZ501329 | MGnify/ENA primary metagenome ERZ501329 (study PRJEB25962, sample SAMEA2042923) | human gut metagenome | biome: human gut; feature: human-associated habitat; material: faeces... | reverse complement strand
TAGATGCCATTAAATCTGAATCTACTATTGCTAATATTGGAATATCATTAGGGTCAACACAGACCATTTTAATTTCTCTTTCTTCATCTGTTATTACATAATTTATTGTTACTTCTGCTGCTGTTCCTGATGTTGTTGGTAATGCTATTATTGGCATACCTCTATTTACTGTATTTGATAAACCATTTAATGATACTATATCTGCTCTATCTGGGTTTGTCATAACAATAGATATTCCTTTTGCTGTATCTATGCTTGAACCTCCACCAACTGCAACTATTACATCTGCACCTGCATTTTTGCAAGCTTCAACACCATCTAATACATTTTTTATTGTTGGGTTTGGTTTTACTTCTGAATATACTTCATATGCTATTCCAGCTCTATCTAAAACTTCTGTTACTCTTGCTGTTACTCCACACTCAAATAATGCTTTATCTGTTACTACTAATACCTTATTAAATCTTCTTTTACGGATTTCTTCTGGTAATTCCTCTCTTGCTCCTTTTCCAAAATATGATGTTTCATTTAAAACAAATTTGTTTACTGACATATTATTTCACTCCTTCTTTTGATTTTCTACACTTTAACTATCAAATTAAAGTTTTCTTTTGAAATTTATATAAAAAGTTTTTTTAACTTTATATATCCATCTTTAGTTTATACTATTTAATATATGTTATTCTAGTTTTCGGCATAATCTGCTGGGATTGCAAATATTGAATCATCAAAATCCTGTTCTAATTTTACTTTTAATAGTTCTTGTTCTTCTCCATATATTGTTTTAATATATGTTAAGTTACCACTTTTATCAAAATAAAATCTCGTTTTAATATCCGCTTCGCTAAGTTCTAAAGTATTTGTTATCATAAACATTGTACTTCCATCATACTCTTCATAATAGTATTTTTTCCCTTTGACCTTTTCTTCTCCTGTTGTATAATTTTTATCTATAATTTCTTTTATTCCATCTGTCAATATATTTTGTTCTACATTATTTTGTTCATACACATAATATTCTTTTCTGTCATGTAAGATTAAATATGTGTTATTATCTTTTACTAATGTTGTTGTATGGCTCTCAGCTTTTGTTTCACTATCTTTTGAATATTGATCAATTATTGTTTCTTCTCCCTTTTTAGCCATGATTATTTTATTGCTACTATTTTGCTCCATTTCAATTAAATATGTTTGATTAGAATTTAGGTTCTCATATATTTGAGCTAATCTTTGAGTGTGTGAACCTTTTTTACCTACTAATTTACATATAACAAAAATTATACCTATAATAACTAATATTAATACAATTAAAGAAATCTTTTTATCTCTTCTCATAATTTACCAACCTTTCAAAATTATAACAAATTCTGTATGTTATTATATCAATAATATTTTTTGTTTACAATATTTTTCGACAAATTTTATTTCTTTTCTTGTTCAACATATTCCAATGTGCCAGGTATCATTTTATCTACAAATACAATCCCATCAAGATGATCACATTCATGAGCTATAGCTTGGGCTAAAAGGTCTTTAGCTTTTATTATGATTTTTTTACCATTTCTATCTAATGCTTCGACTGTTACCTCTTTGGGTCTTATCATTTTTGCATATTGATTAGGAAAACTTAAACACCCTTCTTCTACTTCTTGTTCGCCTTTTGTTTTAGTTATTTTAGGATTTATTAATATTTTTACACCTGTCCCATCGTCAATATCTATAACAACAACTCTTTTTAGTATTCCAACTTGCACAGCAGATAACCCTACTCCATTATATTTATACATTGTTTCAATCATATCATCAATTAGTATTTGAATTTTTTCATCAATATTATCTACTTCTCTTGATTTCTTTCTTAATATTTCGTCTTTTTCATATCTTAGATTTCTTATTGCCATACTTTTACCTCACTTTTTATTCTAATTAATAGTTTATATCATATTATTTGGATTTACATCTACAGTAACTCTAGTATCTTTATAGTTTGCTTCATATACACTTTGTAAACATTTATTTATAAGAGTATTTACCTCTTCTGTTATATTACCTTTTATAATAATTCTCCATCTAAATCTATTTTGTATTTTATCAATAGGTGAAGGCATTGGTTTAAAAATAATAAAAGCTTGTCTATCTAAATTATTTTTCAAATAATTGTTATATATTGAAAATATAACTATTGGAAACATTAATAAAAGTGAATGACCTATGTAATGCGAAGAAATTGACCATCCTTTAAATCCTTGCTTAATGCTATGATTACCATATGTTAAAAGTGAGGTTTTAGTAATAACAGATGTTAAGTATAGTATTGACATTATTCCACACGCACAAACAATAGACATTATAATTCTTTTTTTCTCATTTTTATCAGATATTTTAAATATCAAAAAAACATTTATTAATTGTAAAATATAATAACCATAATTTATTAATTGCCTTGCTTCATTTTGAATGTTTCCGTAGGAAAGTTCAAAAAAATTATCTTTTACATTTAGTAAATGTAATATAAAATAAATACCAGTTATTGATAAATATATAAAACTATATATTTTTAAGCTTTTGTTGATTTTTTTGGAAAAAAGCAAAACAAAATAAAATAAAATAGCTATTAACGGCCTAATAATAGAAATAATACATAAATCTACTTGCTTAATTTCTTTTACCCAATAAACAAAAACATCAAAAATTGGCTGAAAAACTATAAATAAGCAAAACAAACTGACAATATTAATCTTTTTGTTATTCACTTTAACCACTCCCTCTTATGTATTTTATCAAAATGTAAAGAAACTGTCACTAATAATTTTGAATTATTAAATATAAATTAATGATAGAAGATATAGAATATATCTTTTTATAGTAAAATATTTCATAGATAAATAAAATGCTTTTCCTTTAAATAACTTACGCATTTTTTTCAATTCTTTTTTTATAGCTATTATTTCTTCGCTTGTCCATTCTTTTCTATTTTTATACAAATTTTTAAATTGATAGCAATACATATCAAAGAATTTAAAGTTTTTTAGTGTACTGAATCTGTTTGTTTTATTAAAAAAGTCAAGAACTTCTGCCATTTGCAATATTTTTTTTGAATTAATAGTTTTTGTTAAAGAATTTGGATTTAGTAAAACATTATTGATATAAAAATGCTTACTTGTATAATAGAAGTTTTTACATTTTTGTAAATAATTAATTAATGTATAGGCATCCTCAAAATTTTCTCCATTAAAAAACATTTCATCTGTAAGCAAGTCTCTTTTAAAAACTTTATTACATAAATTTGTTTCAAAGATGCACTTTTCTAATAAACTTATATCACAAATTTTATCTCGAATATCAAATTTTTTTATGACTTTTGAGATACTTTCGTTGTTACCTTCTTTTATAATTAAGTCATAAAATATAATATCAGGATTATTTTTTTCAAATATCTCTATAATATTTTTTAACACATTTTTATCATGCAAACAATCATCAGAATCATAAAAAAGTATTATGTCTCCACTTGATTTTTGAAAGCCTAGCTTTCTAGCAAAACCCGGTCCTGTGTTTTTTTGCGTAAATACTTTTACTTGTTTGTGGTTCTTTTCTATTTTTTTTAAAATACTTAATGTATTATCAGTTGAACCATCATCTACACAAATCACTTCATAATTTTGATATGTTTGCTCAAATATCATATCAAATATTTTTTCACAAAATTTTTCTCCGTTATAAAATGGAATAACTAAACTAATTTTCATTTTTCATCTTTCTCCTTAACATTTTTTTTATTCTGTAAACCCAATCGTTCATTTTTAATATTTTAAAGACCAAATATATAAGAACTGCATTTGCTATAAAAAGAACCAAACAAATAATAAACCAAATAAATATATTTGATGTTGTAATTTTAAATAAGTTATTTAGAAAGCAAAATAATATAAATGTAATGGAAACTATTATAAAATTTTTGTAAAAGTCTTTTTTTGATTCCTTTTTAAATACATTTTTATATAACACCCTTGGTTTAATTATATAATCTGCAATTATATAGGATATTGATGTTGCCAAAACTATTCCAGGAATTCCCAAAAGAATCATTCCAATTGCGGATAATACCAAATTAGATATAGCTTCTACAATTGTACAAATTTTGGTTTCTTTAAATAATCCTGTTGAATTAGTATAAACATACAAAGTTGAACTATTTATACTTAAAAATAACATTAAAATAAAACAAAATGCAAGTAACTTACTCGTAACTACTTCGCCTTCATAAAATATGTCTATAAAAGGATTAATTGCAAAAATTAAAGACGCACATATTACTATAGAAACAAATGACATCAATGAATTTAATTCAAGAAAAACTTTATAGTTTTCTTTTTCTGAATCACCAAGCATTTTAATTCCAACTAATGAATATAACGAAGAACTAAATTTACTTAATAATGTTTTAATAGCATTTATAACATACATATATGATGAATAAACAACTACTTTTGCTAAACCTGTAAAAGTTGAAATCATTATCATATCTACATTATTAGCAACTACTCCGCCAAGTTTATGAACAATAAGATGCTTCGTTCCTTTCCAAGCTGTGTAATCTTTTTCAACTTTTAAGTCAACTTCTGGAAATTGTTTTTTCATTGCATACTTTACTGCAAAATTAGTAATTATCATTATACATAATGAAACGATTAATATTTTAATTAAGTCGAAACCTATAAATAATAAAGCAATTTCGCTTATAGTCTTAACTAGTAAACCTATTTGATATATTAAATTTGGCAAATACTTTTTTTCTTTAGCATCAAAATATATACTGTAAGGTTTAAAGAAGTAACTCATAACATTAATCAATAAGAAAATTATAAATGAAGTAATAATATAACCATTACTTATTGTATTGTCTTTAATAAAATAATGAATAAAAAAAGAAAAGATAATACCTATAAAAATCATTCCAAGACCAATTATTTTGAAAATTCTATTAGTACCACTTAAAATACTATTTACCTTCTTTTGATCTTTATCACTTATTGGTTTATATAACGAATATAATGCAGCAGTTGAAAATCCTGCTTCGGTTAGATTTATATACGCAAAAAATTGACCAAACATTTGATAAAGTCCAAGAATGTCAGTGCCGAGATACTTTAAAAAGAATTTAATTCTAAAGAATCCCAGAAACATAATTAAAATTTCTGGAACTGTTTCAGTAATATAATTTATAATTGCCTTTTTAGTTCGCATTTTTGTTCCTTTCTAATTTTTAGACTTTTTATTTTTTTCTATAGGAAGTTTAATCATATCTCCCATTTTTTTAACAAAATCTTTTGGTGTTGATTCATTATAACCACCATTATGATAAAATGTCATTTCACTAAAATAAATCTTGCCGTCAATATTATACATATCTACTCTTACTTCAGGAAATGGTTTAGATAATCTTTCGGCAATTTCTATCATTTTGTCTAAATTATTTGGTTTTTCAATCAATTTAGGGTCAAAATTATCATCACTGAATCTAACATCAAGATAATTAAAATCTCTATCATAAAAATTTTTTTCAACTGTGTCTCTATGACTACCATCTTCGTGACTACATGATAATGTGACTGTAACAAACTCAACTTTTCCATTAAAGCAAAATAATTTATAATCCATTGGAGAAACTTTATCTTTTTCTACAAGTATTTTTTCACAAATTATTTTTGGTTCAATGTTTTTATATCCCCATTCTCTATGAACGTTAAAATAGTTTGTTTTTAAAGATTTGTTAAAAATTTTTTTGTATTTTTTGTAATCAAAAGGTTTATTTTTATCATAAATAATATTGGTTCCAGATCCATGCGTAGTTTTTATAAAAAATCTATCTGGCAATTTATCAAATTCTATATCTTCAAATTTATTATATACTGCGTATTTTTCAACTATCAAATCTTCATATCCTAAAAGTTTTAAATATTCACTAACCCAGTATTTGTCAGAGCATATCGTAATTAACGGATTATGGTAATTGATTTTTAGCCACCAAATTTTTTCATCAAATGTTTTAGGATTATCTAAATTAAGTTCTATTCCCATTCTCTTTTTATATTTTGTTTTAGCAAATTTTTCATCACTCATCAATCTATAGCGATAATTGTAAACATTGCTTAGCCCTTTGTAAATATACTTTGTAACTATATTCTCTTTTAAAAATTTTTTAAATTTGTTCATTGCTATTCTCCTTGTACCATTCTACAAATTTTTTGATACCATCTTCAAAACTTGTTTTTGGTTCATAACCAATCAATGCTTTTGCTTTGCTTATATCAGCGTATGTTCTTTCTACATCTCCTGGTTGCATAGGTAGTTGATTAATAACTGGTTCAATATTTAAAACTTTACCAATTATATCAATCATTTCTTTTAATGTTATAGGAGATGAATTTCCTAAATTTAGTATTTCATAAACACTTTCATGATTTTCTTCATATTTCATTGATTTAATTATGCCATCTACTATATCATCAACAAATGTATAATCTCTAGATGTTGTTCCATCACCAAACATTGGAATTTCTTTTCCTTCCAACATAAGTCTTGTAAATTTATTAATCGCTAAATCTGGTCTTTGTCTTGGTCCAAATACTGTAAAGAATCTTAGCATAATAATATTCATATCGAATAATTTATGATATACATGAGCCATAACTTCATTTGATTTTTTTGTTGCTGCATAAGGACTTATTGCAAAATCCACAATAAAATCTTCTTTAAAAGGAACTTCTTTGCAATTACCATAAACACTACTTGATGATGCCATCACTAAATTTTTAATATTATGTTTTTTAGCTTGTTCTAATACTACTTGTGTTCCAATTCCATTAACTTGTTGGTAAAGAATAGGATTTTCAATAGATGGACGAACTCCAGCCATAGCCGCTAAGTGAAATACACCATCAATTTCATTGTTATCAAAAACTTTTTCCAATGCTTTTTCATCTCTGATATCAACTCTTTCCAATTTATAATTTGATTTATTTAAATTATTTTTGACATTATTTTCCTTTATCTGAGGATTATAAAAATCATTAAAGTTATCTACTACAATCACTTTAAAGTTTTTTTCTAGCAACTTATCAGCTAATGTTGAACCAATAAACCCTGCTCCTCCAGTTATTAAGTATGTTTTCATACACTCACTCTCTTTTCCTATAAAAATTAATCCCTACTAAATACATCTCTTGTATAAACGATGTCTTTTACATCGTTTATATTATCATCTATACGATTTACAACTATTACGTCACTCATTTTCTTAAATTCATCTAAATCATGAATTACATCAAACTTTTCAAATTTATCAGTTTTTATAGTTGGTTCAAAAACAACTATTTTTACACCACTGTCATTAAGATATTGTATTACACTTTGAATTGCACTTGCTCTAAAATTATCTGAATTTGTTTTCATAGTGAGCCTATAAATTCCAACTGTTTTTGGATTCTTTTTCAAAATCATTTTTGTAATATGGTCTTTTCTAGTATCATTAGATTTTACTATTGCCTCTATTAAATTTTGTGGTACTTTATTATAATTTGCTAACAATTGTTTTGTATCTTTAGGTAAACAATATCCTCCATAGCCAAAAGACGGATTATTGTAATGATCTCCAATTCTTGGATCTAAGCATACCCCTTCTATAATATCTTTAGTATTTAAATTATTCATTTCAGCGTAAGTATCTAATTCATTAAAGTAAGCAACTCTTAATGCTAAATAAGTATTTGCAAATAATTTTACTGCTTCAGCTTCTGTTGAGTCCATATATTTAATTATAACATCCTTTTTATTACATGATTCTTTTAGTAAATTAGCAAATTCTTCTGCTCTTTTGCTTTTTTCACCCACTATTATTCTAGATGGATATAAATTATCATATAATGCATGTCCTTCTCTTAAGAATTCTGGGCTAAACATAATATTATCAATTTGATATTTTTCTTTAATTTCCTTGATAAAACCTACTGGCACTGTAGATTTTACAACCATTGTAGTATCCAAATCCAAATCTTTTACTTTTTTTATGACATCTTCTACAGAGGAAGTATCAAAAAAATTCTTTTCTTCATCATAGTTTGTTGGTGTACTTATTATAATAAATTTTGCTCCTTCAAACGCGTCCTTATAATCTAAAGTAGCCCTTAAATTAAGCTTTTTTTCTTTAAAAAATTCCTCAATTTCTTTGTCATTTATCGGAGAAATTCTATCATTTATCATTTTAACTTTTTCCGCCACTATATCCAGGGCAACAACTTCATTTTTTTGACTAAGTAAGGTGGCTAAAGACAAACCAACATAACCCGTTCCTGCTACTGCTATTTTCATTAATATAACCTCATTTCTAATTTTTATTTAATTCGTAAAGTTATTATAACATCTTTACGTGCTTTTATCAACTCACAATGTTGTTTTCTATTGTAAAAAGACAACATTTTTTGTTGCCTCTTATTTCTTTTTATGTTCGAATAATATATCTGTTCTAAGTATTATAAATAGTAAAAGAATCATTAATACAACATATATTGCTATTGCTAATTGATTATCTCCGAGTACATAAAGTATTGAAACGGCTGCAAATGTAATATCAATGGCATAAATAATTAATATACTGGCAACTGGACTATATTTCATTTTTAATAATTGGTGATGAAAATGTTCTTTGTCAGCTTCAGCAATACTTTGTCCTTTTAAAAGTCTTCTTAAAATAGCAAATAATGTATCAAATATTGGTATAGCAAGTACTACTATTGGGACTACTAATGATGTAAATGTTGTAACTTTGTAACCTAATAGGGCTATAACAGAAATCATAAAACCTAAAAATAAACTTCCTGTATCTCCCATAAATATTTTTGCTGGTGGAAAATTATGAAATAAAAATCCTAATGTTGCACCAAGCATGATTAATGATAATATAATATCTATTCCACCTATTTTATTAGTTATTAATGCTATTATGGCTATCGTTAAAAAATAAATAGCACTTATTCCACTTGATAAACCATCTAAACCATCAATTAAGTTTATTGCATTTGTAATTGCCACTATAAAAAATATCGCTAAAATATCATTTATAATCATTGGAAAATGAAATGATAATCCAAATACTGTTAATTCAGAGAATCCTAATTTGCCATATATTACAACAATTGCTGCTGCAACAATTTGAACTAAAAATTTGTATTTAGCTGGTACTGAATTTATATCATCAAAAATTCCCACTATTATAAGAAGAAAACTTCCTATTAAAATTGATATCATTTGCGTGCTTATTTGACCATATAAAATATAACCGAATAAAAAGGCAATATAGATTGCTAATCCTCCAAGCCTTGGCATTGGAACCTTATGAACTTTTCTGGCATTTGGAACATCCATTGCTCCAATGTGTTTAGCGACTTTTTTTACTATAGGAACTAATAATACACTTACTAAAAAAGTTACAAAAACTATTAAAAAAACATTATGATTATTTACTACTAAATTCATATAACTTTACTCCTCGTACAATTATTATAACCTAATTTTGATAAAAATAAAAGCAATATATGTGTGATAATATCAAAAGATAAATAATTATTGTAAATCCATAAAGTTCATTTAATAATATTAGCCATAATTGTTGACAAATATTGTCATATAGTGTAATATTAGATTACCGGAGAGAAATCTTGTCAGGTCGATAGTTAGATTTTGATTATTTATAATTAAGCGTGCTTTTATGTACGCCATGCTAACTGGGATTAAGCTACTTATGTAGCTTTTTTTTCATTTTACTTAAATTTGAAGAACGAAAAAACGGAAATTTTCGTTCTATAAAAATCTGAAGAACGAAAAAATGAAAATTTTCGTTCTATAAAAATTTGAAGAACGAAAAAATGGAAATTTTCGTTCTATAAATTCTTTATGATAAAAATATATTTACATATTCGGTAAACACAAATATTTGATTTTTTGAAAAACCAGTTGTTTCTTTAATAATATTGACTCTTTTTAGTTCGTTAACAACTCCATTAACTGTTGAATCTGGCATTTCCAAAGCGTCAGCTATTTTTTTTCGAGAAGAGTATGGTTCATTATAAAAATAATCTATTACTTTTTTTGCATTATCAAACTTAACATTTAGTTCTGTCAATTTTCCATCTATTTTTTTGGTAAGTTCTACAACATTTTTAAACTTTTCTTTTGCTATTTTCGCAGTTTCAATAACACCTTCCAAAAAAAACTTTATCCACCCTATAATATCATTATTTGTTCTAACATTATTTAATTTTTGATAATACAAATCTCTGTTTTTTTCAAAAAAGAATGAAATATAAAGACATGGATTATCTAAATATTTTTTACTTTGTAGGTATAAAGGAATTAATAATCTACCTATCCTACCGTTTCCATCTAAAAATGGGTGTATACTCTCAAATTGATAATGAATTATGGCTATTTTTATTAATTCCGGTGTGTCTATTTTTTCATTATTAATAAATAACTCTAAATCTGTTAGGCAGTTATTCAAATCTTCCACTAATGGTGGAACATATACTGCCGTGGATGGCATTGTACCACCAATCCAATTCTGGGATATTCTAAATTCTCCAG
>ENA-OOWZ01001598-OOWZ01001598.1-human-gut-metagenome-genome-assembly--contig:-NODE-1598-length-10646-cov-2.142857_pt1 | contig 10646 bp, 6 predicted proteins | sample MGYA00241580_ERZ501329 | MGnify/ENA primary metagenome ERZ501329 (study PRJEB25962, sample SAMEA2042923) | human gut metagenome | biome: human gut; feature: human-associated habitat; material: faeces... | reverse complement strand
CACGCTGACGGCGTTGCATCTCATTGCAGGCTTGTTCGGCGTACCGCTTTTGGCTGCAGCGGCCATTGTCATCGCTGTTACTTTGCTGCTGGTGTTTTTCGGTGGCCTCAGCAGCAGCGGAATGGCCGGGATTTTTAAGATTGTGCTGATTTTCGCCAGCATTTTCGTCGGCGGCGTGATGGCCTACGCCGATATGGGACATTGGCAGGGCTTGACGCAGAGCTTTGCGGCATATCCCTGGTTCAGCCTTTTCGGACGCGGCGTGGAGGACGGTCTTGTCAGCCTCGGTTCGATGATAGTGGGCGTTATTTCTACGCAGACCTATGTGCAGGCGCTGTTTTCGGCGCGCGATACCAAAACTGCAGCTGTTGGCTGCTGTGCTGCCGCACTGATAGTAATTCCCGTGGGATTGCCGTCAGTAATGATCGGTATGTTCATGCATCTGCACCATCCGGAGATAAATTCTATTGACGCACTGCCGCTGTATCTCGTTACCTATCTGCCGCAATGGCTCGGAGGTATCGGCCTGGGCGCCGTGCTGCTTTCGGCCCTGGGCTCAATCGCAGGCCTGGCGCTGGGCGTAGGTACGATGATTTCGCGTGATATCGTCAGCAAAATCTGGCTTAAGGCTACGGCTGCAGGCCAACTGTGGGCAAGCCGCCTGAGCGTGCTGGCCGTTTCTGTCACTGCGATGGTGTTTGTCTTTATGCACCTTGATTCGTCGGTGCTGGAGTGGAATTATCTCTCCATGGCGCTGCGGGGCAGTGGTATCTTTCTGCCGCTGACGTTCTGCATTTTCTTCCCGGGCAGGGTGCGCGCTTCAATGGGCGTGGCTGCTATGGGTGCAGGCATTTTTGCGGCGCTTTTCTGGAAGCATATCAGCCCGTGGGAAATCAACAGTCTGTTGCCGGCGCTCGTGTATAATCTGTTCTTTTTACTTATCGGTCTGGCGTGGGGTAAAAAAGGGGAATAGAAGCGAAAAAGCTGCTTTTACAGCAAGCGGTTTGCTTGCAAAAAGCAGCGTAATATGCTATATTATAGACAAAGGACAACCGCCCACGTCGGTGGGTTGCCAAAGCTTTTATTGCGGAAGAACCGCCCTGTCACTAGGCAAAGATTAAGGGCGGTTTTCCTATGTCTGGGTTATTTACTGAACTGAAAAATAAATGTCAGCAACGCCAGAATGAATACGCCAAAGGCCATCAGGTCCTTAAAGTCGTAGTTCTTCATAGGCATCACATCCATTCTGTTGGAGAATGATGGCAATGCCACCAGTAAGCACGATTGTCCAAAGTCTGAATATATTGTAACATAGATAAAGAGAACATACAACGAACGAATTGTGAATTCACGGTTGTATGTTTTTTCAGTTTTAGGCAGGAATTTTATCTGTAATGCTAGAATAGTTTTACATACATTTGCCGCAGATTTGCGCGGCAGCGGTCTTTTAATTTAAGGAGCAAGAGATGACAAAACGCTTTACTCATTTACATGTACATACGGAATACAGCTTGCTGGACGGCGCTTCGAAAATTCCTGAGCTGGTGGCCTACGCTAAGGAGCTGGGCATGGACAGTCTGGCGATTACCGACCACGGCGCAATGTACGGCGCAGTGGAATTTTATCAGGAGTGTACCAAGGCAGGCATCAAGCCGATTATCGGCTGCGAGGTTTACCTGTCCAAGGGCTCGCATCTGGAAAAAAATAACCGCGGCATGTACCATTTGATTCTGCTGGCGGAGAACGATACAGGCTACCATAACCTGATGAAAATCGTTAGCATTGGTCAGCTGGAGGGCTTTTATTATAAACCGCGCGTAGACAAGGACGTGCTGCGAACGTATCACGAGGGCGTTATCTGTCTCAGTGCCTGCGTTGCCGGCGAGGTGCCGCAGATGATTTTGCAGGACAACCTGGAGGGAGCACGTCGCTGCATTCAGGAATATATCGATATTTTTGGCAAGGAAAATTACTTTTTGGAAATTCAGGACCATGATCTTGATGAGGAGCACAAGGTCAGCGCGGAGCTGAAGCAGCTGGCGCAGGAGTTCGGTCTTGGCCTGGTAGCGACAAATGATTTGCATTATGTGCAGCAAAAGGATGCCGCAGCGCAGGATATTCTGCTGTGCATTCAGACGACCAGCACGGTTGATGAGCCGGACCGTATGCGCTTTAACAACGACAGCTATTATCTGAAAAGCTATGATGAGATGGAGGCGCTGTTCGGCGATTGTCCGGAGGCTTTGAGCAATACCAATAAAATTGCTGACCGCTGCAACGTGAAGATGGAGTTCGGCCATCTGCTGCTGCCGGAGTTCCCGGTGCCGGAGGGCTTTGATGCCGTGAGCTATCTGCGTCACCTGTGCGAGGAGGCCTTGCCTAAGCGCTACGAGGTTGTGGATGAGAAGGTCCGCAAGCGTCTGGATTTTGAGCTGGACATCATCAACACTATGGGCTATGCTTGCTATTTCCTCATTGTCTGGGATTTTATCAATTATTGCCGTAGCCATGATATTCCGGTCGGTCCGGGACGCGGCAGTGCCGCAGGCAGTATCGTGGCCTATCTGCTGCGCATAACGAATATCGAGCCCTTGCGTTACCATCTGCTGTTCGAACGCTTTTTAAATCCTGAACGCGTCAGCATGCCTGATATTGATACCGACTTCTGCTATGTGAAGCGTAATCAGGTGCTGGATTATGTAGTGCGCCGTTACGGACAGGAGCGTGTGGCGCAGATTATTACCTTCGGCACACTGCAGGCGCGCGCGGCAGTGCGCGACGTCGGCAAGGCGTTGGGCATGAGCTACGGCGAGGTAGACGAAATCGCCAAGCTGATTCCGCGTGAGCTGGGCATTACGTTGGAGAAGGCGCTGAACGGCAGCAAGGACTTCCGTCAGGCATATGACTCGCGCCCGGAGGTCAAAAAGCTGATTGACCTTGCGCAAAGCGTGGAGGGCCTGCCGCGTAACGCAGGCACGCATGCCGCCGGTGTTATTATCGCGCCGCATAATATGAAAAATTACGTACCGCTGCAGCAGGGCAGTGAGGGTGGCGTCATCACCCAGTACGATAAAAATAAGGTAGAAGAGCTTGGTCTGCTGAAGATGGACTTTTTAGGCCTGCGCACGCTGACAGTTATTGGTGACTGCATTCGCTTTATCCGCGAAACTACGGGTGAAGAGGTTGATATTGATAATATACCGTTGGCAGATGAGGCGACCTGCGCAATGCTGCGCCGAGGTGAAACGGCCTGCGTTTTCCAGCTGGAGTCGGCTGGCATCACCAAGCTGGTTATGGATTTGGCTCCCGAAAGCTTTGAGGACCTGATTCCGTTGGTGGCTCTGTACCGTCCGGGTCCTTTGGGCACCGGTATGGCAGAGGACTTTATCGCCGGCCGTCACGGACAGCGCACGGCGAAGGTATTACATCCGCTGATGGAGCCTATTTTGAAGGATACCTACGGCGTTATTCTGTATCAGGAGCAGGTTATGCAGATAACCTCCGCACTGGCAGGCTTTACGCTCGGTCAGGCAGATATTCTGCGCCGTGCGATGGGCAAGAAGAAGGCCAAGGAGCTGGATTCTATGCGCCAGTCATTTATTGACGGTGCCAAAAAGCTGCATGATATCCCCGAAGAGCTCAGCGACCAGATTTTCTCGCTCTTGCAGCACTTCGCCGGTTACGGCTTCAACAAATCACACTCCGTAGCCTATGCGCTGGTAGCCTATGAAACCGCTTATCTGAAGGCGCACTGGCGTCCGCAATTCTATGCGGCCTTCCTCAACAGCATTATCGGTGATGCGGATAAGGTGAGCTGGTATATCAACGTCTGTCGTAATGATAATGTCAAAATCCTGCCGCCGGATGTCAACGAAAGCGGTCACAATTTTACGGTACATAAAAATTCGTCTATCCGCTTCGGCCTGGCGGGCATCAAAAATACTGGTGATGCCGCAGTAGATGCCATTATCAGCGCCCGTAACGAGGGCGGTCCGTTCAAGAGTCTGACGGATTTCTGCTGCCGTGTGAATATGCGCGTGGTCAACAAGCGTGTTATCGAAAATATGATTAAATGCGGCGCAATGGATTCCTTCGGCGCCAGACGCTCGCAGATGCTGTCTATTATGGAGCAGGCGGTTGATTTGGGTGCCGCCTGCCAGAGGGACAAGGCTAACGGCCAGCTGGGGCTGTTCGGTGACGATAGCTTCGGCGTGACGGAAATCAAGCTGCCGCCGCTGCCGGAAATCCCCAAGCAGCTTATTCTGCAGAACGAAAAGGAAATTATCGGCTTTTACGTTACCGACCATCCGCTGAGCGATTACAAGCAGATGCTGCAGCGCTTCATGCCGCTGCACCAGTTCGGCGGTGAAACGCAGGTACAGGACGGACAGTTCGTGCGCGTGGCCGGTATTATTACGGACTGCACAATTAAAAATACAAAGCGCGGTGATACGATGGCCGTTCTGACGCTGGAGGATTTCAGCGGACGCTTCCCGGTTATCGTTTTCCCGCAGGCTTATCATACAAATGTCAAGGATATCTATGAGGACAGTATTGTGGCGATTGAAGGACGCTTCAGCGTGGATGAGCGTGAAAGCAAGATTATTGCCAACAGCGTGCGCGCTCTGCCGTCCAAGCCGCCTACGGAAATCCGCCTGCGCATCGAAGCGCATCTGGAAAATCCGCTGGTGCAGCGTGAGCTGATGCAGCTGTTTCAAAAATACAAGGGTGATGACTGCGTATACCTGCAGCTGATGGGCTCGCGTAAGCTTATCAAGACAACGCCTAACTTCTGGGTGAACAGCGAAGCACCGGGCTTTGCCGAGGATGTGGTCAAAATACTTGGTGAAAACTGTGTGGTAAAGAAAGATTGATGTAATTATTTGAGCTGTTTTTCATAAACTTTCATGATATACTTGCAAGTTTAAGTACAAAAATGCTAAAATAAAGAGAAGAATGTAAAAAAGCCGGAGCAGCAGCTCCTGTAATAATCTTAAGGAGGCAGCAAATGAATATTCTCGTTTGTTTAAAACAAGTGCCGGATACGGCAAAAGTAAAATTTAACCGCGAAACCAATACCTTAGACCGTACGGGTGTAGAAAATATTATGAACCCCTATGACCGTCAGGCATTGGAGGTAGCACTGTGCCTGAAGGATAAGGAAGGCGCTAAGGTAACTGTACTGACCATGGGCCTGCCCCAGGCAACCGATATTCTGAAGGAAGCAATCGCTATGGGCGCTGATGACGGCGTTCTGCTGAGCGACCGTGTTCTGGGCGGCAGCGATACTCTGGCAACCAGCCTGGCTCTGGCTGCTGCTGTAAAACATCTGGGCGAGTTCGACCTCGTGCTCTGCGGTAAGCAGGCAGTAGACGGCGACACCGCACAGGTTGGCCCGGAAATGGCAGAGCATCTGGGAATTCCTCAGATTACCGGCGCTCTGAGCCTGAGCTATGAAGACGGTAAATTTGTTGTTGTCCGCGAAAACGAAAACTATCAGCTGACTCTGGCTTGCGCCGCACCACTGCTGGTTACCGTAACCAAATCCGAAAAAGAGCCGCGTTTTGCCAGCATTAAAGGCAAAATGAAAGCACGTAAGGCTCAGATTCCTACTCTTACCGTTGCTGACCTGGATATTGATCCTGCAACCGTAGGCCTGAAGGGCTCTCCGACTAAGGTTAAAAAAGCCTTCACCCCGACCCCGCCTGAAATCAATGGCGAAATCATTACCGAAGCAGATGCTGATGCAGCAGTAGATATGCTGTTTGAAAAGCTGGTTAAGGCAGAGGTTATTACCCGCTAAGGTGAACCATGCTGATAAAAGTAAACAGGCAGCTTTGCTGTGGCTGTGAGGAATGTGTGGCGGTATGCCCGATGGGCGCTGCAACGCTGCGTGAGGGCAAGGCGCAGATTGATATGCAGCAGTGTGTCTGCTGCGGTGCCTGCATCCGCGAATGTCCCATGGAGGCTATAGCTATTGCCGAAACTGACGATACTGAAGATAACGAATAGGAGTGTGTAAATATGTGGGTTATTGCTGAACAGGAAAATGGTCAGCTGATGAATGTTACCTTTGAGCTGTTGGGCGCTGCCAAAGAGCTGTGTGCCAAGCTGGAGGAAAAATGCTGTGCGGTACTGGTGACCGCTGCTGCAGGCGAGCTGCCGCAGCAGCTGATTGCTGCCGGCGCTGATGTTGTTTATGTTGTTGAGGATGCTAAATACGCAGATTATGATACCGAGTTATATACCGATGCTATCTGCCAGCTGTCCAAAAAATATGATCCGGCTTCCATTATGTTCGGTGCTACCGATGACGGGCGTGACCTGGCTCCGCGTGTTGCAGCACGTCTGCATACCGGCCTGTGCGCTGACTGCACCGCTCTGGATGTAACCGATGACAAGCTCGTTGCCTGGACTCGTCCCGCACTGGGCGGCAATATCTGCGCTACCATCATCTGCGACGTTAACCGTCCGCAAATGGGTACCGTTCGTCCTAAAGTATTCAAACCGGCAGAAATGGACAACAACCGCACCGGTGAGGTTATTGCCTTCACTCCGGAAGCAGGCGCTGTAAGCCGTGTTGAACTGGTTAAAAAAGAAGCTCTGAGCAGCGAAAACGCTGTTAAGATTGATGAAGCTGATATGATCGCAGCAGGCGGCCGCGGCTTCGGCAGCAAGGAAAATTTCGACGTGCTGGAACAGCTGGCTGCTCTCTTTGAAAATTCCGCAGTAGCAGGCACCCGTGCCGCTATTGATGAGGGCTGGCTGACTCACTCCCAACAGGTTGGCCAATCCGGTAAATCCGTTACTCCGCATATCTACTTTGCCTGCGGCATCAGCGGTGCTATCCAGCATCTGTCCGGCATGAAGGACAGCGATATCATCATCGCTATCAACAAGGATGCAGAGGCACCGATTTTCACCGTTGCTCATTATGGCATCGTAGGTGATGTAAACGTAATCCTGCCGAAGCTGATTGAAAAAATCAAAGCTTACAAGGCTTAATACAATTACCTGATTTACAGGAGGCATTCTAGTATGTGGAAAACAATTTATATTGCCCACACTGAGGAACAAGCCCAAAAAATAAAGCAAATGCTGACGGAAAACGGCTTTTTGGTACAGCTGAAAAGTGCCGGAGGCAAGCATAATAAGGCTTATGAAATCTGCCTGCCGGTTTCGGAGGCAGAGGATGCCTATGAGGTTTTGTGTGAGAATAAGTTTCAGTACTGAGGAGGCGCAGTCCTGATGAAGAAAACGAAGATTATCTGTACAGTAGGTCCCAGCACGGACAATGTAGAGCTGTTGCGTAAGATGATGCTTGCAGGCATGGATTTGGCACGCTTCAACTTTTCGCACGGCAATCATGAGGATCATAGCAAAAGGCTGCAGCTGGTGCGCCGGGCAGCAGAAGAGGCCGGTAAGGTAATTGCTACGATTGCAGATACCAAAGGCCCGGAAATGCGCCTGGGCATGTTTGCCGAAAGCAAAATCGAGCTGAACGAGGGCGATGATTTCTGCCTGACTACCGAGGATTATCTGGGCGACCGCCATATGGCACACGTCAATTATGCCGGTCTGCCGCAGGAGGTAGAAATAGGCAGCAATATTCTGCTGGCCGACGGACTGCTTTCCTTAAAGGTTGTGCGCATTGACGGCTGCAAGATTTATACCAAGGTGGTCAACGGCGGTGAGCTGAGCTCGCGCAAACGTGTGGCCTGCCCCGGTATCGAGCTGAAGCTGCCGTTTTTGTCGGAGCAGGACAAGGCAGATATTCTTTTTGCTGTCGAGCATGATATGGATTACATTGCGGCATCCTTCGTGCAGAAGGCGGATGATGTTATCGCTATCCGTAAAGTGCTTGAGGAAGCAGGCTCTTCCATCGGGATTATTTCCAAAATCGAGAATGAGGCCGGTGTGCAGCATATCGATGAAATTATCGGCGTATCCGACGGCATTATGGTTGCCAGAGGCGACCTGGGCGTAGAGATACCTACCGAGGATGTACCTTTGGTACAGAAGGATATTATCGCGCGCTGCAACAAGGCGGGCAAGCCTGTTATTACGGCTACGCAGATGTTGGAAAGCATGATTAACAGCTATCGTGCAACCCGTGCCGAGGCCAGCGACGTTGCCAACTCTATTTTTGACGGCAGCGACGTTATTATGCTGAGCGGCGAAACTGCCAGCGGCAAATATCCGCTGGAGGCTGTGCAGACGATGGCTAAGATTGCCGTTCGCACGGAAAATGCGCTTGATTATGTTCATATCTTTCAGAAAAAGGGCATCAGCGAGCGCATCCATTCTACCGATGCCATCAGCCATGCTACAGTGCAGATTTCTCAGGAAATAAAGGCAGATACTATTCTTACGATTACCGAATCAGGCTTTACGGCGCGTATGATTGCCAAATATAAGCCTCAATGTACTGTTGTTGCTGTATCACGCTTGCCTGAGCGCGTGCGTGCGATGCAGCTTTATTGGGGTGTGCTGCCGCTTTTGGGGCCATACTCCACAAATACTGATGAAATGATAGAGCTGTCTTTGCAGTGTGCTTTGCATCACTCCGTGATTAAGGACGGCGCATCTGTTGTTATAACTGCCGGCGTGCCTATCGGTACTCCGGGCAGTACAAATCTGATTAAGGTGGTTACAGTGGGTACCAAACTTATCAGCGGTACCGGTATCGGCAGCAAGACTGTCACCGGCCGTATCTGCGTAGGCAGAACTGCGGCAGATTTCAAGGACAAGCTCCAAAAGGGCGATATACTTGTAGTTGATGTGCTGAACGATGAGTTTGTACCGCAGGCTGCTGCCAAGGCAGCAGCGATTATCGCCGAAGAGGGCGGCCTGACATCCTCCACCGCTATTGTTGCCGTAACCTGCGGTCTGCCTGTTATCGTAGGCGTGGAGAAAGCAACCTCCAAGCTGGCCGACGGCCTGCTGGTAACGGTGGATCCTGTTTCCGGTGACGTCTACGAAGGCGATATTAATCTGTAGGAATATGGTAACAGAACTTATTTTAGAAACATGTATTGCTCTGCGTGACGGCAGAGAACAAAACGCCTGCACAGCTTTTTCGGGTATTATTGCTGAAGCAGCAGATAATGAAGCATTACAAGCAATCAGCTGCTGTCTGCTGGTGGCCTTACGCCACCGGCAGCTTTTTGCGGCTTGGATGCAGGAAAGCAGGCCGCGTTTGGAGCAGCTGTTGGTCAATCCGCAGCTGGCACATCAGGGCGGCAGCGTTCTGCTGCGGCTGACGTTTGCCGTGTGCGACAGGCGCCTGGATGAAGTGCGTCCTATGCTTGCACTGCTGGTGCGGTGCTGGCTGCGGACGTACGCCGGCGATACTGCAGTGCTGCAGGAATTTATGGGCGAATGGCTCAGTCTGGCGGCGCGTATGGCACGCAGGCGGTGGCGCGAGGAGACGGCGTTTCTGCTGCGTGAGGCCGGGCGCTGGCTTTTAAAGCAGCAGGACCTGCAACGGTGGGCGTGGAGCCTGCAGCAGCTGCAGCTGCATTTCGTCGTGTACGCACGCTGGGATGGCTTTGACAAGGCCTGCAGAATTTACAGGGAGCTGACGCTTCTGTACCGCCTGCTGCTGCGGCGTGTGCCGAAGGCACAACCTGCGCGGCAGACAGCGCTTCTGCAGCTGCTTTTGCGTCACCTGCGTGATGTAACCGCTAACGTATCGCGTTCGGCGATGCTGGATGATGCGGATATCTTTCGCCAATGGTACAGCTTTTTCTGGCAGCTGACTGCCGACGACAAGAGCGCCAGAGAGGAGCTGCTGCGGCTGCTGCAGCTTGCTATCACCTATTGGCAGCAGACCATGCCCAAAACCAGCCGCAAGCAGGCAGTACTCCTTAAGGATTTGCTGCAGCCGAACCTGATTGACGGGCAATACGCATTGTTATTACAAAAAATTATATAAATCCTGAAGACAGGAGGTAGAAAATATGTCAAAGATTGTCGTAGTAGGTAGCTGTAATATTGATATTACTGTTGAATGTGACCGCTGGGTGCATCCCGGAGAAACTATTTTCGGCAACCGCCTGACCGTTTCTCCCGGCGGCAAGGGTGCCAACCAGGCTGTTGCTGCAGCCCGCCTGGGAGCAGATGTTATGATGGTCGGCTGCATCGGTGATGATGTGTACGGCCAGCTGGTATTGAAGGCTTTAAAGGAAAATAACGTTGATTCCACCTATGTGAAGGTGCTGCCGGGTGAAAACAGCGGTACCGCACACATTACCGTAGCGGAGGACGATAACACGATTATCGTTATCAAGGCTGCCAATGACCTGGTATCCCCGTCGCTGATTGATGAAGCGTGGGAGGATATCAGCAAGGCAGACATGGTGCTCTTGCAGCACGAAATTCCTGCCGCTACTAACGCTTATGTTATCGAAAAATGCGCAGCGCACGGTGTACCTGTGCTGCTGAACCCCGCACCTGTTGCTCCGGTGCCGCAGGCTCTGCTGGATAAGATCACTTATCTGACTCCCAACGAGCACGAGGCAGCAACATTGTTTGCCGGTAAGGGCAAGGCGGATATCCTTGATCAGAACCAGGGCAAGGTGATTATGACGCTGGGCAGCAAGGGTGTTGCCTATGCAGAAAAGGGACAGGTTATTACTGTTCCC
>ENA-OOWZ01001595-OOWZ01001595.1-human-gut-metagenome-genome-assembly--contig:-NODE-1595-length-10661-cov-2.706958_pt1 | contig 10661 bp, 9 predicted proteins | sample MGYA00241580_ERZ501329 | MGnify/ENA primary metagenome ERZ501329 (study PRJEB25962, sample SAMEA2042923) | human gut metagenome | biome: human gut; feature: human-associated habitat; material: faeces... | reverse complement strand
CACCTCATACGTTACTAATGTGTGGGTTGTAAGGTTAGTAATGTTACAGGTGAAAGATTATATATCCTACAAGCAATACATATAATGGATGTTTGTGATTGCCCCGCATCTATTTTGCAGAGAGCCATGAAGTGACTTTCTTCATAAAATAAAATTGGAGGAAAACAAGTCCGTCTTCCTCCAATGATTTTTAGATATCATCTCTTCCGTCTATTCTTTTGGGGTGTTTCTTCTATTATTGGCACCGGGCGTACCGTTCTTTTTCCCCTTATAATTGCCTTGTTTTCTGGAACTGCCACCTTTGTGATTGCTACGACCGGCGCCACTTCGCGGGTTGTATTCGGGCGCTTCTCCCAATTCCTCGGGAACCGGGATTTTATAGATATTCCTACCCAAGAAATTTTCAATAGCTTTGAATTGGGTCTGCTCTTTCTCACTGACAAAAGTAATGGCGCAACCATCATGGTTGGCACGAGCTGTACGGCCGATGCGGTGTACATAATCCTCGCTGTCATGTGGTACATCGTAGTTGATTACCAAACGAATATCGTCAATGTCTATTCCTCGCGAAACAATATCGGTAGCAATCAGGATATTAATTCTGCCACTTTTGAATTCACGCATAATCTGTTCCCGCTGGGACTGCTCCAAGTCTGAATGCATTTCACCTACGTTCAGTTTCATCCGCTTGAATGCTTGTGTCACCTCCTTTACTTTCAATTTGGAAGAGGCAAAGATAATGACCCGTTCAGGTGTTTGATCCTGGAACAGGGATTGAATAATTCCCAATTTCTGGCGTTCATAACAGATATAAGCCGTTTGGATAATCTTTTCCGCAGGTTTTGAGACCGCTAATTTTATTTCTACCGGATTGTTTAAGATCGTTTTTGCCAATTGTTGTATTTTAGCCGGCATAGTGGCCGAGAACATGATGGTCTGACGTTCTTTCGGCAGATATTTCACTATTTGCATAATGTCATCCGAGAATCCCATATCCAGCATACGGTCCGCTTCATCAAGAATAAAGAAAGAAACTTTAGACAAGTCTACGTAACCTAGGCTGAGATGACTTATCAGACGTCCCGGAGTAGCAATGACTACATCGGCCCCCAAAGTTAAACCTTTCTTTTCTTGCTCGAAGCGCACACCATCGTTTCCTCCGTAAACAGCTACGCTGGATGCCGGTAGAAAATAAGAGAAACCTTCCATTTGCTGGTCTATCTGTTGCGCTAATTCGCGTGTGGGTGACATGATCACACAATTGATGGCATCTTCCGGATATCCGCCTTTGCTTAATTGATTAAGAACGGGCAAAAGGTATGCGGCAGTCTTGCCGGTTCCGGTCTGTGCCACTCCGATCAAATCTTTTCCTTCAAGAATGACCGGTATGGTATGTTCTTGTACAGGAGTGCATTCTTCAAATCTCATGGCATCTAATGCCTGAAGCACCCCTTCTTCTAAATTTAGTTCTGAAAATTTCATATATATAGTTACTTCTTTCTTTAGAGTTTGCCGCGTTCTTCCAGGTAAGAGTCCTTGAAACCTAGGAAATAGAGGACGCCGTCCAATCCGATCGTATTAATGGACTGTTGTGCGTTAGCCACTACTTTGGGTTTTGCATGGAATGCTATACCCAGGCCGGCTTCGGACAACATGGGTAAGTCATTCGCTCCATCTCCTACAGCAATAGTTTGTGCTATGTCCACACGTTCTACTTGAGCGATCAGTTTCAGCAGTTCGGCTTTACGTTTTCCGTCAACTACATCTCCCAGATATCTTCCGGTTAATTTGCCATTTACTATTTCCAGTTCATTGGCATATACGTAATCTATGCCGAATTTATCTTTCAGATAATTACCAAAATAGGTGAATCCACCGGATAGGATGGCTATTTTGTAACCATATCTTTTCAACACGAACATCAGACGTTCCACACCTTCGGTGATGGGAAGGTTTTCTGCGATTTCTTTCATTACGCTTTCATCCAGTCCTTTCAGCAAAGCCACCCGTTCTGTGAAGCTTTCTATGAAATCAATTTCTCCACGCATAGCTCGTTCTGTGATTTCTCGTACTTGGTCACCCACACCGGCGCGTTCGGCTAATTCATCTATACACTCTGTCTGTATCAATGTGGAATCCATATCGAAACAAATCAAGCGTCGCATACGTCGGTACATATTGTCCAGTTGGAAAGAAAAGTCCATTTCCAGGTCACTGCTCAGTTTCATTAACGCCTGTTGCATTTCTTCCCGTTGGTGGGGGGTGCCACGGACGGAGAATTCGATACAAGCCCGTACATTCGCTTTCCGCTCATCCAATGGAATACGCCCTGTAAGACGTTTGATAGCATCAATATTTAAACCTTGTTCCGCTAATATTCCTGTGACTGCTGCGATTTGTTTGGCTGTCAGCTTGCGTCCCAGTAAAGTCAGGATGTACCGGTTCTTGCCTTGCATATTTACCCATTCCTCATATTCTTCCACAGTAACGGGATAGAAACGGATATTGATGCCTAATGCGGAAGCTTTAAATAGCAACTCTTTCATGATATTACCTGAATCTTTTTCCTGGCTTTTGAATAAAATGCCTAATGACAGGGTGCTATGAATATCGGCCTGGCCAATATCCAAAATGGTAACATCATACTTTGACAAAATCTCCGTAATGGAAGCGGTTAATCCCGGCCGATCAAGACCGGTAATTCTGATTAAAATAAGTTCAGTATTATTATTCATACTTTGTGGTTGCTATTTACATATTGCAAAAGTACGTAAATAAATCCTTATCAGCTATATTTTCTGCATTCTTTTTTCTCGATGAAAAGGATGATTTTATGCTATATAACATATTTTTTGAGAAAAAATCTTGGAGTTGATTTCAAAACTCCTTACCTTTGTCGCAGATTTCTAATTTAAATGGTATTGATTATCAGTACTAAAGATAATGTTCCGGGTGGAAATCACTGTTTAAGGGCAGTCTCGGATAGTATTAACTAAGATCGAATTACATGATTAAAAATGTAAAGTGGATTTTTGTTGTATTAATTATTAGTTCCTTGATTTCATTCTCTTTTGTAGGGAAAAACACGCCGACAGAAGGCTTGACCATAGGAGACAAGGCTCCTACATTTACTATCTGTGGCGAAAAGCAGTTGATTGACTTGAAGGATTTAAGAGGTAAATATGTACTGCTAAGTTTTTGGGCCAGCTATGATGCTCTGTCAAGGATGCAGAATGCTACTTTGAATCATGCCATCGCGCAGGCCGACAATGTAGAAATGGTTTCCGTTTCATTTGATGAATACAAGTCGATATTTAACGAAACCATTAAAAAAGACCAGATATCAACTTCTAATTGTTTTGTGGAATTGGCTGGTGTTTCATCGGATCTATATCAGACTTATCGCTTGAAAAGAGGCTTTAAGAACTTTTTGTTAGATGAAAATGGCGTTATTGTTGCCAAGGATATCACCGTATCCGAACTCTCTTCTTATTTGAATTGAGAGAACATTTCCGAAAGGAAGAAAAATACAACAAAAATAATTACCGTGGATTCTCAATGGAATCTGCGGTTTTTTTTGCTATATGGTATTTTATTGACTTACATCATTTATCATTCACAATCAAATGCTTACCTTTACGGCGGATAAATAAAAAGGTTATGAAACAGATTAAGAATATTGTGTTTGATTTCGGCGGGGTTATCATTAGCTTTGACCGTGAACAGGCTGTAAAGGCGTTTGAGCGGATAGGAGTGAGGGAAGCGGACAGTTTATTAGGGAAATACCATCAGCAGGGGATTTTTCAGGAAGTAGAAAATGGGAACATGGACGCTGAAACTTTCCGCTGTGAATTGAGTAAAATTTGTGGGAAAGAATTGACTTATCAAGATGTGGAAAATGGGTGGAAAGGATTTGTTACGGACGTGCCGCAATATAAATTGGATTACTTGAATGAGCTTCGTAAGAAGTACAAGGTATATATATTGAGCAACACCAATCCTTATGTGATGGGATGGGCGAGGAGTAATGCATTTACTTCTGCGGGAAAGCCATTGGACGCTTATGTTGATAAGATTTACACTTCCTACGAAGCCGGTTCCACCAAGCCGGATCCTGGCATCTTTAACTATATGATAAAAGATAGTAAACTGAATCCGGCTGAAACAATATTTGTAGATGACGGTGTGGCCAATATTGTTATTGGTAAAGAACTGGGCTTTATTACGATGCAACCGGAGAACGGCGAGGATTGGCGTCAAAAACTAGAAAAGCTCCTATAATTATTTAGGAGCTTTTCTGTATAAATAGATAGCAATAAATGTGTAAAGTATATTAGGAATCCATACCGCTATAATAGGAGGGGTGTTTCCGTTGACAGCAAAGGTTGCTGACACTGTTTGGAACAAAATGTATGAAAAACTAAGTGCTAACCCTACTCCTAAATGCAGTCCCATTCCTCCTTTCATTTTTCTGGATGATAAGGAAACACCAATGGTTGTCAAGATAAAAGCGGCAAAGGACATGGCTATACGTTGGTAATATTCAATTTCAAATTCCTTTATGTTGGCGAACCCGCGTCTTTTCTGCTTGTCTATATATTCTTTCAGTTCAGGGCTTGTCATGGTTTGTTGCTGCCCTTTCATAATCAGGAAATCTTGAGGCTCCATTTTAATGATCGTATCCAAACGGTCACCACGAGTGATTTTTTCACGCATACCTTCCATCTCACGTATCATATAGTTCTTGATTGTCCATTTGTGTACAGATGCTGTATCATAAGTGACACTTCGGGCAGTAAGGTGGGCAACTAGTTTCTTGTCATCAAACTTGTCTAAGGAGAAGCGGTATCCCGTTTTATTATAATTTTCATAACGTTCTATGTAGGCAATGACCCCGCTGTCTACTTCCAGTTGCACATTCCGCACATATTCCTGTTTCTTTTTTTTCTTATAACGATCCTCAAAATCCAAACGGGTTACATTTCCCTTAGGTATGACGTATGCTCCCAGTCCGAAAGTAACAACGGAAATGATTGCAGCCGAAATCATATAGGGCCGCATCATTCGTTTAAAACTCATTCCGGTGGAGAACATGGCAATGATTTCCGAGTTTTCTGCCAGCTTGGAAGTAAAGAAGATAACAGCGATAAAGACAAACAAGGGGCTGAACAGATTGGAGAAGTAAGGGATGAAGTTCATGTAATAATCAAATACAATCGCTTTCAGCGGAGCTTTATTATTGATGAACCTGTCTATATTTTCGTTCACGTCAAACACTACTGCAATGGAGATAATCAATGCAATAGCGAAAAAGTAGGTTCCCAGAAACTTCTTAATGATATATATGTCCAGTCTTTTCACCCATTTATCCAGTTTCAGCCAACTGATATTCGGCTTCCACCATTTTTTATCCTTTGGGGATGAATCTGTGTTTGTCTTGAACCAATTCTTCATTTCTAGTAATTTATAATCTTGTAGATAAGCGTTTTACCATCATTGGTTTCCACGTAGAGAAATCTCCTGCAATGATGTGTTTACGGGCCTCGCCTGCTAGCCACAGATAGAATGCCAAGTTGTGGATAGAAGCGATTTGCATGGCCAGCAGTTCTTGTGCGTGGAACAGATGGCGCAAGTAAGCACGGCTGTACATGGTATCTACATACGATGCCCCTTCGGCCTCGATAGGAGAATAATCATCCTCCCATTTCTTGTTGCGCATGTTCATTATGCCGTTTTTAGTGAACAACATTCCATTGCGTCCGTTCCGGGTCGGCATTACACAATCAAACATATCTACACCGCGTTCTATACCCTCCAGTATATTTACCGGTGTACCGACTCCCATCAGATAGCGGGGCTTGTCTTTGGGTAAGATTTCATTGACAACCTCTATCATTTCGTACATTTTCTCGGTTGGCTCACCTACGGCTAGGCCACCGATGGCGTTTCCGTCAGCTCCCTTGGAGGCAATATATTCCGCTGATTGTTTGCGTAAGTCGGGATAAACACAGCCTTGCACTATGGGAAATAATGACTGTTGATAACCATATTTGGGATCGGTTTCGTTGAAATGTTTTATGCAACGGTCCAGCCAACGATGGGTAAGCTGCATTGATTTTTTTGCGTATTCATAATCTGCGGTTCCCGGAGTACATTCGTCAAAAGCCATCATGATATCTGCACCGATAGTCCGTTCAATGTCCATCACCCGTTCAGGAGTGAACAAGTGCTTCGAACCGTCTATATGTGAGCGAAATTCCACACCTTCTTCTCTCATTTTGCGGATACCTGATAAAGAGAATACCTGAAAACCACCACTATCAGTCAGCATAGGACGGTCAAAACCATTGAATTTATGCAGACCTCCGGCACGTTCTATTATATCCAGTCCCGGTCGCAAATACAGGTGGTAAGTGTTTCCTAGGATTATCTGCGCTTTAATGTCCTCTTTCAACTCATGCAAATGCACGCCCTTCACCGTTCCCAATGTGCCTACAGGCATAAAGATGGGGGTTTCTATTTGCCCGTGGTCAGTCGTTATCAATCCGGCACGGGCATTCGATTTAGGGTCTGTATATTGTAAGTCAAAAGTCATATTTATTTCTTTTCTTCTGTTTTTTGATTGGTAATATTAAAATCAATGGCACCGTTTACTTTTTCATTGGTGAGAGCTAAAGCCAATACTTCCTTAATATCCGTGACATAATGGAATGTCAGTCCTTCTAGATACATCGGCTGAATTTCTTCAATGTTCTTGCGGTTTTCCTCACATAAAATGATGTCTTTGATTCCGGCACGTTTGGCGGCTAGAATCTTTTCCTTGATACCGCCTACGGGCAGGACTTTTCCACGTAATGTGATCTCGCCTGTCATTGCCAGGTTTGCTTTTACTTTACGCTGGGTGAGGGCGGATGCCAATGACGTCACCATGGTGATACCGGCTGACGGACCATCTTTAGGGATGGCTCCTTCAGGTACATGGATGTGGATATTCCAATTGTCAAAGATATCCTCCTGTAAATTCAGCAGTTTGGTATGTGCCTTAAGATATTCCAAAGCCAGCATAGCCGATTCTTTCATTACATCACCCAAGTTCCCGGTCAACGTCAGTTTACCGCCTTTTCCTTTGCTCAAACTGGTTTCTACAAACAAGATCTCACCTCCGACAGCTGTCCACGCCAGCCCTGTGACAACACCGGCGTATTCATTTCCTTGATATTTGTCACGGCTATATTCTGGCGTGCCTAGGTATTTGCGTACATCGGCAGGTTTTATTTCATGCATCACTTCATAGCCGTCACGTGCAAATTCCAACGCTATTTTACGCATTACCTTGTTTATCTTCTTCTCAAGTTCGCGTACCCCACTTTCACGAGTATAATTTTCTACAATACATTCCAAGGCAGCTTTAGAGAACTTCACATATTCTTTTTTAATGCCGTTGGCTTCCAGTTCTTTGGGGACAAGATGCCGGCGAGCTATTTCTACTTTTTCTTCTGTGATATATCCGCTGACCTCTATCAACTCCATACGGTCCAGCAGAGCAGGAGGGATGGTGCTCAAATTGTTTGCCGTAGCGATGAACATTACTTTAGACAAGTCGTAATCTACATCCAAATAGTTATCGTGGAAAGTGTTGTTCTGTTCGGGGTCAAGCACTTCCAGCATAGCGGAACTGGGATCTCCGCGGTGGTCACTGCCCAGTTTGTCTATTTCGTCCAAAATGATAACCGGATTAGAGGACTCGGCTTTTATCAAACTTTTGATGATACGGCCCGGCATGGCACCGATATAGGTTTTACGATGACCGCGAATCTCAGCTTCATCATGCACGCCTCCCAGCGACATACGGATATACTTACGCTTCAAAGCGGCAGCAATGGAACGCCCCAAAGAGGTTTTTCCCACACCCGGAGGGCCATACAGACAGATGATGGGGGACTTCATATCGCCCTTCAGCTTTAATACAGCAAGATGTTCCAGAATGCGTTCCTTCACCTTCTCCAAACCATAATGGTCTTTGTTCAGTGTCTTTTCTGCATTGACAAGGCTCAGATTATCCGTCGTATAAATGCCCCACGGTAAACTAAGCATCGTCTGCAGATAGTTCAGCTGCACGCTATAGTCGGGAGACTGGGGATGGGTACGTTCCAACTTATCCACCTCTTTCAGGAACGTAGCCTTCACCTCATCACTCCATTTGATGGTCTCCGCCTTCTTACGCATCTCCTCTATTTCCTGCTCTTGACCGCCGCCACCCAGCTCATCCTGAATGGTTTTAATCTGCTGCTGCAGGAAATACTCACGCTGCTGCTGGTCTATATCCTCACGTGCACGCATCTGGATAGACTCTTTGATTTCGGCAAGCTGCACTTCACGATTCAGAATCTCAAGCAGGCGGTAGGTACGCGCCCGCAAAGAGTCGATACGGAGCAGTTCTATCTTTTCGTCTTTCTTGAGTGGCAGGTTCGTACAGATAAAGTCTACCAAAAACATTGGATTGGTAATGTTCTTGATGGCAAATGCCGAATCCTGCGGAAACATATCGGATGACTTGATGTAGCGTACTGTCAAGTCTTTACACGCCTCTACCAATGCATGGAATTCCTTGTCATTCTTCTCCGGAAGTTCTTCATTCAGCGTAGCTATCCGTCCCTTCAGATAAGGAGTCGTATCCGTAATCTCCTTCAGTTCCATACGTTTGGAGCCTTGCAGAATGACTGTAGTCGTCTGGTCTGGCATTTCAAGCACACGTACTATCTTGGCAACTGTACCGATGGTATGTAAATCCTCAAACAGAGGTGTCTCTGTTTCAGCCACCTTTTGGCATACAACAGCTATATAAGAATTTTTCTTTTCTGCTTCACGCACCAATTTGAGGGAAGATTTTCTTCCTACAGATACCGGCATAAACACCCCAGGGAACAATACCATATTTCGGAGAGGCAATATCGGTAAAACCTCTTCTACCTCAATGTCCATCAATTGTTCTTCATTCCCCTCAAAATCAGCAATTACAGAGAAAGCGTTTCCGCTTCTATCTTCGACATCACTCAGGTAATTTCTTTTCTTCATTTCTTTCTTTTTAGTTTATGTCATATTGGCAGGCCAATAAAGCGCCTGCAAAGTTAAGCTATTTCTTCATAAATAAACGTTCTTCACCCTTTAAAAAGACAAAAACAGTGCCAATTTTATGACAAATATGCAGGCTTTGATTATTTTTGAGCCCAATTAAAGAAGATAAACATGCCAAAATCATCTTTTAAGTTTAAACAATTTACCATATTTCATGATAAATGCGCCATGAAGGTCGGCACAGATGGTGTACTACTTGGGGCATGGGCCCCGGCAGACAAAGCAAAGCGTATACTGGACGTTGGAACCGGTACCGGATTAATAGCCTTACAGTTAGCGCAAAGGAATCCGCATGCCCGGATTACTGCAATCGAGATAGATGCGGCTGCAGCCGGACAAGCCACAGAAAATGTATCTCACTCTCCATGGGCCGATAGAGTAGAGGTCATATGTCATGATTTCCGAGATTATCAGCCGGAAAACAGATTTGACCTCATCGTTTCCAATCCTCCCTATTTTATAGATGCGTTGAAATGTCCTGACGAACAAAGGTGCACAGCACGGCATGCGGGCAATTTGAATTACGATTTACTGTTTCATCGTTCGGCATCTTTGCTTGAAGAGCAAGGAGTCGTAAGCATCATTATTCCAGCGGAAGCTGAAAAAACGGTTGTGGATACAGCTTGGAACCATAAGTTGTTTCCATTGCATCGTGTGCAAGTCTTCACCAAGCCCGGAAAACCGTGCAGACGGGTATTGCTGAACTTTGGTTTTGAAGCAAAAGAGTGTAGAGAAGAGAAACTCTGTATTGAGGTGAATCACAATGAGTTTACCCCTGAATATGTAGCTTTAACGAAAGATTTCTATCTGAAAATGTAATTTTAATTGCATAAAACTTGCCTAAATGTTTGGTTGGTATCAGAATTGTTTTTACCTTTGCACTCGCTTTTCAGAAGTAAAGTATTCGGGGTGTAGCGCAGTCCGGTTAGCGCACCTGCTTTGGGAGCAGGGGGTCGTGGGTTCGAATCCCGCTACCCCGACAGAAATTAATAAGCTACTGATTTTTCAGTAGCTTATTTTTGTATATACCCTCTTTCCCACTTATCCAAATAGCAGCGTAAAGCAACTCCCTTTTCCCACAGCAGACTGCACCGTGATATTCCCTCCATGCCGGTTCATCACTTGTTTACATAAACTGAGCCCGATGCCCGAACCGGAAGGCTTGGTGGTGAAGAACGGTACAAAAATCTTATCTTGCACTTCCGGCAGAATGCCTTCACCATTGTCACTGACAGTGATTAGGCATTGCCACGAGAGGGCGGGTAGCATCTTCACTTCTATCCGGGGATGCTCTTTCCTGCTACATGCCTCTTTGGCATTTTTAATCAGATTAATCAGTACTTGTTCTATCTGTGTCCGGTCTATCTGGAGTATGCGGTCGGTCTCCGGAAGCTCTATCCGGATATACTCTTCCGAAAACAGCTTCTGCAAATCCTGCAACAGCTTTTTGGCTTCTGCGCCGTAGGTGGCAAGGTCGGATGGGATAATGTCCATATCGTACCCGGCGCGGACGGCTTTTTTCTGTT
>ENA-OOWZ01001589-OOWZ01001589.1-human-gut-metagenome-genome-assembly--contig:-NODE-1589-length-10713-cov-2.452712_pt1 | contig 10713 bp, 9 predicted proteins | sample MGYA00241580_ERZ501329 | MGnify/ENA primary metagenome ERZ501329 (study PRJEB25962, sample SAMEA2042923) | human gut metagenome | biome: human gut; feature: human-associated habitat; material: faeces... | reverse complement strand
CGGTTCTTATTTCTGCCATGTTGACAAGGCTTACCCATTTTTATACCATTGACCGAATCGTCGGAACATATCCATGCGCTACGTACTGCTTCTCCTGACCCTGTTAACCGCCGGATTTTCCGTCTGGTACTATCAAAACCGCATTTCCCCGGAAGGAAAGGAACTGGCCGCCCAAAAAACAACATTGGAACAGGAGGCCGCAATATTGGAAAAAGCCGTTATCCAATCCCGAAAGAAGCTGGATGATGCCCAGGATGCCACCCGGGCGGCGGAAGAAGACATAGAGAGATTCCAGCAAGCTTATCTCCAACAAAAAAGGCAACAGCATCAGGAAATCCAGGATGCCGCCTACCAAAAAAGCGTGGCGGACCAGCAGGAAGAAGTGAAGGAACACGACCAAAAGATTGACCGGCTGCGCCGCCGCATGAAAAGGCAAAGGGAAAACACCAAATCCGCCAGGGAGGAACTGCTCCGGAAAAAGGAGGGAATGAGAACCCAGCTTGACAGGCTGACCGATCAGCAGAGGAGCATTCAGGCGGAACTGGAACAGGCGGAACGCGAACTGGCCCAAAAACGGGAAGAGGCCAAAAGCAGGAAGAAATTGTCCGGGATTGCCCCTCAGAAGGGAAATATTTCCGAACTTCAGACACAGATGAACCTTATCCGCCAGAAAATCGCAGCTGCTAAGGAAAAAATGAAAGCCGTAGATGCGGCGCTGGAAACTCTGGAAGAAAAGTCTGGCAAACAGGAACGCCTGATGCAGAAGGCGGAGGAGAAACTCACCCAACAGAAAAACAAGGTTCTGGCCGACGATGACCGGGACGAATCCGCTGTCCCGGAACCGGGCGATGAAGACTTGCTGGCGTCTGCCGAATACAGGGAGCTGTCCAGAGATGTACGGAAAACTCTGGAACAGGCCCGTAAAAAAGAAGAACAGGCATCCCGGGCCTATGACGAAGCCCGCGCGGCCATGCGGAAAGTTTCCAGGGAAGAAGTGAAAAAGCTGGCAAAGAAGGAAAAAGACCATGCCTCCTTTCAGAAACTGTTCACGGGTGCAGCCTCCGTCGCGGGATTTATCCTGCTCCTGTTCACGGGTGCGGCCTTCCGCAGCAGCAACAGTTGAACGTCTGCCGGAAAATGAAATACACGGAGAACAAGGAAGCACCCGCCCTCCCTCAGGGAGTCGTTGACGGACGGCAGGGATATGATAGTCTCAGGCCAGCCTGATCATGCTCACACTGGCCCAGATTCACGGACAACCGGAAATTTTCCATTCCATTCAGGGGGAAGGAGCCTCCCAGGGAACACCCTGCGTTTTCCTGCGTCTGGCAGGCTGCAATCTGGCCTGTTCCTGGTGTGATACGGCGTATTCCTGGAACGGAACGGCTCCCGGAGTGCGCCTCGCGCCTGAAAAGGCGGCTGAACTGGTGCTCCATTATCCATGCCGCCGCCTGGTCCTGACCGGAGGGGAGCCGCTCATTCAGCAAAAGGCGCTTCCCGCCCTGCTGCGCCTGTTGCCGGATCATGCCGTGGAAATGGAAACCAACGGCACCATCATGCCGGATACGGAACTGCTGAAACGCGTCACGCAATTCAACGTATCTCCCAAACTCCCCCATTCAGGCAATAACGACGTTAAGACTTGGAAACCGGATATCCTGCGCTGTCTGGCGGGTACGGAGAAAGCCTGGTTCAAATTCGTCGTGGCGTGCGAGGACGATGTCAGGGCCGTTCTGCGGCGGGCTTCCGAAGCGGACATCCCCCCGGAACGAATTCTGATCATGCCCCTGGCCTCCACACGGGATGAGTTGAACGCCATGCGTGCGCAGGCGGTGGAATGGTGTCTCCGCTACGGTCTTCGTTTTTCAGACCGTCTGCATATCGCCATCTGGAACAGCAAAAAAGGCGTTTAAGCACGCTCCTGACTCATCAGGAAAGACAAATGCTTCCCGCTTTTCCGGCCGAAATTCCGCAAGCCCCCAAGGCTCTGCGCCATCGGGAAACCTACGCTTTCTGTTTCAAATCCAGCAGCATCTGGGTATTGCTGGGGTATTTGTTCAGGAAAAACAGGAACCGTTCCATGGCTTCTACGGGTTTATGCCCGGCTAAAGCGCGGCGAATCAGATTCATCTTGTACAGCCATGCTTCCGGCATAATGAGCTCTTCCCTCCGCGTCCCCGATTTCAGAATGTCCACGGCCGGGAAGATATATTGCTCCGCAATGCGGCGGTTCAGCACCAGTTCCATATTGCCCGTCCCCTTGAATTCCTGGAAAATCAGGTCATCCATGCGGCTGTTGGTTTCCACCAGGGCGGTGGCAATGATAGTCAGGGAACCGGCCTGGCGCGTATTACGGGCGGCGGCAAAAAGGCGCCGGGGCATTTCCAGAGCGCGGGCATCAATGCCGCCGGACATCGTGCGGCCGCTTCCCTTGTCAGCGTTATTGTAGGCGCGGGCCAGGCGAGTAATGGAATCCATCAGCAGGAAAACATGCTGCCCCGCCTCTACAAGCCGTTTGGCGCGTTCAATGCAAAGTTCCGCCATGCGGCAGTGATCGCGCACCCTTCCATCATTGGAAGAGGCGTATACTTCAGCTCCGGGGAGGGAACGTTTAAACTCCGTCACTTCTTCCGGACGCTCGTCTACCAGAAGCACCATCAGGTGAATGGAATCCCTGTAATTCTCCAGAATGGCTTCCGCCATGTGCTGAAGCAGCGTCGTCTTCCCTGCGCGGGGCGGAGAGACAATCAGGCCGCGCTGGCCGCGCCCGATTGGAGCAATCAGATCCAATGTGCGGGTGGTGTAACGCTCCGGCCGGGTTTCAAAGGAAATGCGCTTATTAGGATTGACCGCCTTGAGCTCTTCAAAGTGCGGGTTCTTGCGCGCTTTCTCCGGAGCAGCCCCGTTAACGGAGGCAATTTCCGTCAGAAGAATGCCGCGGTCATGACGGCAGGCCTGCCCATGCACCCACACGGCAGGACGCAGACCGAACCTGCGGATCATATCCTGCGGCACATAAACGGCTTCCGCAAAAGCGTCAAAATCATTATCCGGCTTCCTTAAAAAGCCGAACCCCTTATTCGTAATTTCCAGCAACCCGTCCACCGGTTCCGGCGGCGCCAGTTCACGGGGGGCGCTGTTCTGTGGGGTTCCGCCCTCCTGATTATTATTCCAGCGGTTTTTAACCCGGTCATTGCCATTTCTGCCATTTCTGCCATCCTGGCGGTTATTCCGGTTTTTGTTGAAACGGTCGTTGTTATTCCGGCGGTTCTGCCTGTCAAAACGCTGCCTTTGCGGCTCATTTGTCCGACGCGGCTCCCGGGCGGCATCTTCGGAAAAATCCGCCGCACCTTCCTGCACCACCTTGATGGACGGAACGGAAGCATCCGCCTCCGGCTCCTGTTCCCTCGGTTTCCTCACAAATCTCTGGCGAATAACCTTCGGCCTGCCTTCTGCGGGCTGCTCCGGAACAGAATCGGAAGAATCGGAAGCCGACTCGGCAGGCGCCGCATGAACGGCAATTTCCGCCTCAGGGCCGGCTGAATCACCGTTCTCCGGAGCAACAGCCTTGGCAGCACGCCTGCGCACCGGCTTGACGGCGGGGCTTCCGTTCCGGAGACAATCGCAGAGCCGTCAGTTTCCGGAACCTCCTCCACAGGCTTCTTGCGCGGGCGTCCGCGCCGGGGCCTGGCAGGAACATCCTGCGCTTCTTCTACCGGGATTTCAGCACTGCTCTTACGGGAAGTCTTCTTCCCCGGCACATCGACACTTTCCATCCCATCATCCGCCAATTCAGCAACCTTCTTCCTTATCGTCCGCTTGCGGGGCGCCGGGGAAGAATCCTGTTCCGTCCCGGGCACTTCCGCGGCAGTCTGGGGCTTTACCGGAGCTTCCGCCGCAGACTTGGTTTTGCGGATAATACGTTTTTTGGGCGCCGGCTCCGGAGAAACCTGTTCCGGAGTCAAATCTGGGGGGGTATCAGACATGGAAAAGAAAATTGAACTGCAACAACAGGCGTCTCCTGAAGGACAACAGCGTTAACCAAGCTGCTCAAGGATTTCTTCCGCCACATCGAAATTGGAGAAGACGTTCAGCGCGTCATCATAGTCGTCCAGCGCTTCATACAGACGCAGGGCGGCCTTCGCCGTTTCCAGATCATTAATCACGGAAGCATTCTGCGCCACGGAAATCAGTTTCATGGAAATTACCGTATGTCCGGCTTCACGCAGGGCGGCGCACACGTTGTTCAACTCCGTTGGGCTCGTAACAAACACCCATTCATTGTCGGAATCCCCCTGTTCCACATCATCCGCGCCGCATTCCAGCGCCAGATCCATGGCGGAATCCTCCGTAAGACCTTCCGCCATGATGCGGGCCTCTCCCTTGCGTTCAAACTGGTAAGCCACGGACCCGGGCGTACCGATGCTGCCTCCGTTTTTGGTGAACAGGGTACGCAGCTCGGAAGCGGAACGGTTTGTGTTGTCCGTCGCCACTTCAATCAGGAAAGCCGTGCCTGAGGGGCCGTAGCCTTCATAGGTAATCTCCTGGATGGTAGCTCCTCCCAGTTCCCCGGTGCCTTTTTTGATGGCGCGTTCAATATTTTCCTTGGGGGTGGACACGGCCTTGGCTCCGTCAATGGCGGCGCGCAGGCGCGGATTCAGATCAGGATCTCCGCCGCCGCTTTTGGCGGCCAGCATGATTTCATGGGCAAAGCGGGCAAAAACCTTGCCCTTCTTGGCGTCTTCCTTAGCCTTAACGTACTTGATCTTAGACCATTTATTATGTCCTGACATAGAATTGGGAATAATAGTAAGTGTAGGTGAAAAGAGACAAACTAACAAGTGGAACTGTTCTGCAACCCGGGGAACACATTGTCATTTGCAAATACCACGCAGGAAGGGAATCAGGGTGCGGCCATCCGTAAATATGTTACAGGTACCGGATACTCTGCCGGGGAACACGCCGCGCACCTTCAGGAGCTCCGGCTACCTCTTGGCAGTCACTCTCAACACACGCAAAATAACGTATTCCCCAGCATTGGCAATACTTTTTTAGGTCACGGCAACTGCCTTCCCCAAAATTATTCATAATTATTATTTATTAATTTTTAATATATTTCAACTATTTCCAACATAAACATTATTTTATTGATGACAAAAATAAAATAATATATAATCATATCGTTATAAATAGATTTTTCCTCCTTTCAAAAAAATATTCCGCCATTTTCACCTTTATTATTTCCTTTGTACCTCTTGGAATAGCTCAAGACATTTCTCTGGAAAAACGAGTTGAAAACTTGGAAAATGGGATCATGGAAATAAAAAAATTACTCCAAACAACTAACCAATCATCTTCTGTTTCTACAAATTCTTCTCCACAGTCTACTGCGCCTGCACAATCTCCCAAAAATATTGATCCTATCACTTTAACAAAGGGAGCGATGATGGAAATTTGGAAAGTTGATCGTGGCTTTAATAAAGACACGCCACCAGGACTTGCAGCTGGAGTTTTCATTGACAAATCAAACGTCATGAAGTTAACAAATTTCGGATCCAGAAAAGATCTAAAGAATTTTTTGGATAGCTTCTTTGCTGTAAAATGGACAGGATTAATTAAGGTTGAAACATCTGGAGACCATGCCGCTATACTTGAAGCTTATACAGATCGAGATCCTGCTGGTTCTTTCACTTCACATGTTTTCCTCCGTATTAATGGAGAATTGATATTAAGCATGAGCGATGCAAAAAATAACACTTATTTGAGAAAGTCTGCTATTGATACTAATACGATTAATTTAGAGCCAGGATTCCACAAAATAGAAATTTTTGCTTATGTAGACCGATGCAATCATCCAGCTCTTTCTCTAATATCTTATAAATTTTCGTTGAGATCGCAAGAAAAGGCTACCGCAAAAAATTATTCTCCTGCCGAAATGTTTCATATTAAATAATGTTGTATGGATATACAATCAGAAAATAAGAAAATCTCACACCCCGAAAAAAATATATCCCCTGTTTGCTCTATTTTAAGTGCTCTTGCTGCCGTATTATCATTTTTAAGCAATAGAGAAATAGAAACACAGATATTTTTCATATTATTTTCTTTTATTTTAATATTTAAATATTTTTCTTTAAAAAACGGATATACGAAAAATAAATTGCATTTATTTTGGAAAATTTCAGGAGTAACTATTGTTGTTCTTTTTATTTGCAACTCAGAAAAAACTGCTTCTGAAGATGAAAATATATCAAATGTAACCTATTCCGACAGAAGCGAATTTAAAAGTTCATACGATAACCATTATATTCCTCAGCAGAAACATCTAAATCCTACTCATCTTCATAATTCACTGCTGGATAACAAAGTTTTCGATTCTTCAACACCTAGTGAAAAAAAAGCTTCATACGACATACGACCCGTTTATATTGAAGAATATCCAGAAACTCCCATTATGAAAACTCCAAAGGATGCTGGAGATAAAAAAATTATCACTCCCGTTCTTCATTTTTCTACATAATACGATTACGTTACCTCGGTTTTCTCATATTATGCAGAAATATCATAAAGTCATTTTTGTCAATTCTGTTGTGGAATAAAACCGAAGTCCTAACACCGCCTCTGTTATCATTGACTAAGAAAGGGAGGAAGGCTTATATATGCCCTTCCTTCTTTTTCTCTGTCTTATGGAACAAGCAGCGCACCAGGAAAAATCACATGCGGCCCTTTCCTCCGTCCTGTGGTCCGCCTTTTTAACGGTCATCAAGCTCTGGGCCGGCATTGTAACCGGCAGCCTCGGCATCATTTCCGAAGCCCTGCACAGCGGGCTGGACCTGATGGCTGCGGCCATGACTTTTTACGCCGTAAAAGTAGCGTCCCGCCCTGCGGACGAAAGCCACCCCTACGGGCACGAAAAGGTGGAGAATCTTTCCGCCCTGGCGGAAACAGCCCTCCTTTTAGTTACCTGCGCCTGGATTGTCTGGGAGGCTGTGGACCGTCTGTTCTACAATGAGGCGGAGATTACCCTCACCTGGTGGGCTTTTGCCGTAGTGGCCGCCTCCCTGCTGGTAGATGTGAACCGTTCCGCCATGCTCCGCCGGATAGCCAAAAAGCACAAAAGCCAGGCCCTGGAAGCGGATGCACTTCACTTTACCACGGATATCTGGTCTTCCGCAGTCGTGCTCCTGGGTCTTTTCTGCATCTGGCTGGCCCATCTGGTCCCCGCGGAATCAGCCTGGCACGGCCTCCTGGAGAGGGCGGATGCCATTGCGGCCCTGTTTGTGGCGGCTCTGGTTTGTTCCGTGGCTTTCGGCCTTGCCAAACGTTCCATCCACGCCCTGATGGACGGCGGTTCTTCCTCCCTGACGCGGCAGGTGCTGGACGCCATGAAAAAGAATGCCCCGGATTATCCGGTCAAACGCATCCGCCTGCGTGACGGGGGCTCGCGCATCTTTGTAGAGCTGGATGTGGAAGCGCCTGCGGAACTGCACGTGGATGACGCCCATGATGTGGCGGAATCCATTGAAGGCATTGTAAAGCATGAATTGCCGGAAGCGGACGTCATCGTCCATATCGAACCGGCGCGGGAGAATCTTTCCAATATGGAGCCGGACATGATTATCCACCGGCTGGCCTTGCGCCACCATGTCCGCATTCACGGTTTTTATGCAGGCCACGGCAAACAGGCCCCCTGTTATTTCATGGATGTGGAAATTCCGGCGGATTGGCCCTTGGAACGCGGCTACCATGTGGTGGAGGCTTTCAGGGATTCCATTCTGCATGAACTCAAGCCGGAAAAGGTAATTTGCCGCATTGAACCGGATTGCCGCGACATGGAAACAGGCGCCATTGCGGAACAGGTTTCTCCGGAGGAAGTGCGCCTGAAGGTAAATCTCATTCTCCAGCAGCACAGAAACATCCGCAAGATCCTCAAGCTGGACCTGACCAGGGAGGCCAATTTCCCAACCTTGACCTGTGTGTGTTCCGTGGACGCCTCCCTGACTATCCGGGAATGCCACCAGATCGCCTCGCAGCTGGAAAACCAGATAGAAAACGCACTGCACCACCTAGGGCGCGTTACCGTCATTCTTAAACCGTCCAAGCAGAACAGAAATTGAATGACTGTTGCCGGATTCCCGTAAAAACATGTTCCGAATCCGGGAAGGAGAAACGGTGTCCATTCCGGGCATGGGAACCTCCGCCCGGACAAAGCGGAGCCAACGATTATGAATGGCCCGCAACGGAGACTCCGGGCATTTCCCTGTCCAGCTCCGCGCGAATGCGCTGGCGCTCGGAAACGATCTGTTCGTCGTCCGCACCGCCTTCCCGCAGGAAATATTCCGCCATGGACAGGGCTACTTCCGATTCCGAGGAAAAAACCTGGGAAGCGCCGGCTTCCTTCAGTATATCCACGTCCCTCATGTACTTGGTGTGAATCATCACGTCAATATGAGGGTTAAGCTCCAGAGCCACGCCTACTATCTCCTTGGCGTCCGGAATGGAAGCAGAGAGAATCAGGCTTTCCGCATATTCAATACCCGCATGGCGCAGAATTTCCCGCTGACTGGCATCCCCGTAAACAATATCCCCTCCCTGCTCCCGTATAGCGGTAACCGTGTCTATGTTCATTTCCACGATGATGACTTCCACCCCGTTGTCATTCAATATCCTCTTAAGAATGCGCCCCGTGGGGCCAAACCCTACCAATACCACGCGCCGCGCATCCGGAGCGGGCAAGGCCATGCTGTTCACGCCCCCCGGGTTCGCAAGCCCTATGCCGCGTTTTTGCAGCCATTTGACTGCAGGTCCAATCTGTCGGTACAGGATGGGATTTAAGGAAATGGAGACGACAGCCGCCAGAATGATGGCCTGATTGGCATCCGGAGGCAGAATGTTGTACATGAGACCTATTCCGGCAAGAATGAAAGAAAATTCACCCACTTGAGCCAGGGCCACGGATACGCTCAGCGCCAGCGGCACCGGCCGCCTCAGGCAACGAACAACCACATAAGCCGCCAGCGGCTTGCCGATCATCACCACCCCCAGCGTTGCCAGGGCCAGAGGCCAGCAATCCCCCACGGACATCGGATCAAACATCATCCCCACGGAAACGAAGAAGAGAACCGCAAAAGCATCCCTCATCAACATGGCTTCCGCCGCCGCGCGCGCGCAGAAGTCCGACTGGCCTACAACCATCCCCGCCAAAAACGCCCCCAAAACCATGGAAGCGCCAAAGAATTCCGCGGAGCACACCGCCACGCCCAGCGCAATGACCAGCACAGCCAGCGTAAACAAGTCACGCGCGCCCGTTCGGGCCACGTACCGCAGCACCAGCGGAATGACTTTTTTCCCAGCAAACAGCGTCAGGGCCACCAGCAGGGCCAGCTTGACGAACATCCAGCCAAGCTCGGAAAGAATGCCGCCCCAGTCTCCGGCGCCGCTCTGGCGCGCTTCCATCACGGCGGGGGTGAGAACCAGCAGCAGAATGGTAAACAGGTCTTCCACTACCAGCCATCCCAGGGCCACATGGCCGCCGGGCGTATGGAGGTTCTGGTTGTCTTCCAGCACCCGCGTCAGCACTACGGTACTCGCCACGGAAATCGCCATGCCAAAAACCAGTCCAGAAATCGCGGACCATCCGAACATCCACCCGACCAGCACCCCCAGCACGGTAGCCACGGATATCTGCACAACGGCTCCCGGCACGGCCACTTTTTGCACGGCAATCAAATCCTTCAAATGGAAATGGAGCCCCACCCCGAACATCAGCAGGATAACGCCCAGCTCCGCGAATTGTTCCACCGTATGGGAATCCGCAACAAATCCCGGCGAGTACGGCCCTACCACCACCCCGGCCAGCAGGTAGCCCACCAGCGGGGATAAATGCAGTTTTCTGGCAATAAGGCCGAAAAGAAGGGCAGCGGCCAATCCGCCGACAAAAGTGAGAATAAGGCTGAAATCGTGATCCATACGCGCGTGACAGGGATAAGGGGTATTCTTGACCGCCAAGTCGTTTTTACGCTATCGCGTTTTATTTTCCCTCACAAGAACGCATTGCGCCGCATGGAAATGCAGTCGCACTTTTTGCATGAAAAATGGTCCCGTCAAATTTTCATCATACCCTATTTGCGACCGCTTCTAATTAAATTTTCCCATACGGGATTCCTATCAAACGTGTTAGTAAAATTCGTCCTGTTCATTCCCGGGAAGCTGCCGGGTCATTGTCCCGCACTGGCGGTCGGACAAATACCCATACATCACCATCGGCAATTTTTACATCCTGCTGCCGGACAACGGAAATAATCCGCCGGCCCGGAAAATCCAAAGCAGGAACGCCCGCCGGGCAGACACTTTCGTTTTCAGGCTCTTCCATACTCCATGCCCATACCCCTGAACTTGGAAAAATTGATAAAATACCCCCAATTCCATTTGAATTTCCAGGAAATTAATTTATTTTATATTGGAAATAATTGATTTTTTCAAATCTATGACTGAAGATGCCATATTCAAGGAACAGTGGAACCTTCTTAAGAAGGAGATGGCAATGGGAGACGCTCATCTCCAGCAAAGGCTGGAACAGTTCATTTTCCGGCAATACGGCCGGGCGGTTCTGACGCATTACATTAAAGCCCTTTCCGTCCTGGGGCTCCGCCGCGAATTCGGGCTCGATCACCGTCGGATCGTCGGTAGCGTACGTGAGCGGGAGCCCGGCGG
>ENA-OOWZ01001587-OOWZ01001587.1-human-gut-metagenome-genome-assembly--contig:-NODE-1587-length-10715-cov-2.298030_pt1 | contig 10715 bp, 8 predicted proteins | sample MGYA00241580_ERZ501329 | MGnify/ENA primary metagenome ERZ501329 (study PRJEB25962, sample SAMEA2042923) | human gut metagenome | biome: human gut; feature: human-associated habitat; material: faeces... | reverse complement strand
TGGAGTGCATCGGTAATAGAGGGATATTGTCTCCAGTCAATAAACAGGCAGATTGGCGCACCAACTTTACAGGCTTTCCGCGCATCGTAGAGCCACTCTGCCATCCAATGGGTCCAGGAACGCTGATCCTTGTTATCCCCATCAAAATCCGGCAGTGCATTCTCTGCCTTCATACTGCTGTATTTCTGATTAGTCGTGCGGTTTCGCTCATTCTGTTTTGTTCCCCCAGACGCATAAGGCGGATCGGTAATCACTGCATCAAAGATCCCCGGCTGAAATGCTTTCACCAGTTTCAGCGTATCTCCATGTAAAATTGTCCAGTTTTTCCCTCCGGTATATTCCTCCGGGTATGTTCCTTCTTTCAATAAGTTCCCTAACTGCAGGGTATTTTCCATAGGCATCATCCTTTCTTATCAGCGCTCCGGCTGTTTTTTACTTTTTGTTTTTTTCTTGCTTTCATTCACTTTATGAATTGAATCACCTCCCCTGAAAACTAACAGCTCCTGTGTCTGATTCTCCACATTCCGGCTTGGCAGAACATTTCCTCTCACCAATACTTTCCCGCATACATTTCCAAAAACCAAGCTATTTCCGAGAATCAAAGGTGCATCTCCTGTTTCCTTTGCCGCAGTAATCTTGGCAAATCCTCGAATGTGTGCCATATTCCAAACCTCTCCAGCTAGAATACGGCAGGATTCCTCTGCAATACTCGTTTGATACATCACTGCAGTTCCCGTAAGAAGGGCATCACCCTTGGCAATCGCTTCTTGGAACAGTCCTGCACTCCTTTCCACTACCGCACGTTCACAGCAGATAGCCTGGTCATAAATCCAGCATGATCCTTCCTGGGAAAGATTTTGCTCATATTCTACAAAGCCACCCAAGGTTCCTTTGGGAACCGCTTCATTTACGTCTACCAATGCTCGGATTCTATGCAGCCATGGAAATTGTGGATGGGCTATGGAAGTGATTTCATATTTCTTCTGCGTTTCGCATTGGACTTCTTTTTGAGAGAACTTTTCTTTTGTATCTACTGAAAAATCAAAAACGACTTCTCCTTCCTCTACGGAATAGGTACGAATACGTGAGGTATCAAAAATTCCCCCTTCGTACTGCCTGCTGAGAAAGTTCTGGATCGCTTCCAGTTCCTGCTGTGTAAGAGGCTCTATTAATGCAAGGCTGGCACAAACATACAAACCATCTTGTTCTTTTTTCACCTGGATATCGAGGTTCTGCACTTTCTCCTTTACAGAATCATCCGCATCATAGTAATCCATCAGATTGAATGGTGCCGACTTTTTTCTGTAATACAATTTTTCCTGCTCCAGTGCCTCTTGGATGGCAGTTTCATAAAGAACAAGATCCTGTCCCTTCAAATCTACAGATTCCCCTTCTTTTGTGGCAAGCCATCCCCACACAGGACTCCATAATTGCAATCTTTTTTCCATAAGACCTCCCTTGTCAGTGTTCTGGCTGTTTATTCTCTTTTCAATCTGTTTCTGCTATTTTTTCTTCCCACATCTCCTTTGATGTGACAAAAGATAACTTCATCGGCATTCTTCCTTCCCACGTTTCTTTGGGGGCTTGGTATCATTCTGAGAAGATGCACTCAGTTCTGTTTCCACATATTCACTGATGATATGAAGTGCCTGATAATAGTTCTCTGATTTCTGGACACGTGCAATCATTTCTTTTGCCTCTTGTCCCTGCCCATTTTCCTGAAGCAGTTTACTTGCCCTGGCCATAACCGCAAACACATTTCCATCCATTCCCAAAAGCTGCATTTTCAGGCGTTTCGGAACATTTACCGGATTTTCTTGTTTCTCCGACTTTTCTTTTGAGACTTCTGATTTTGCCTGTTGAAATTCAAAATCTATGGGGCGCCAAAAGTGTATACACAGTTCACCACCCTCTACCGGAATCTCCTGCTGTTCAAAGCCTTCTCCCCATCCATCACTATATTGTCCGGTGAGATATTCACACAGTTCCGATAATTCTTCCGCCTCCAGATACTCTTTCAATTCTAAAGTTGTACAGCCATATAACACACCATCCGATTCTTTCACCGATGGAACTGCGGACACTACTTTTTCTTTAATGGCAGCACTTCCGTCAAAATAATCCATCAGATTATCGGTCCTATCATCGTCATGTCCGACACGGTTGTATTCTGCAATCTTTTCCTGAATCACAGAAGCATACTCCGTTAAATCATCTCCTTCAAAAAATACCTGCTCTTCTTCAAAGTCATTGTAATCCTCTTCTTCCCAATCTTGTTCCATCTCATTGGGAAGAAAGGTTCCTGTCAGCGGTGTCAATAATTCTATTTTGATCGTATCTTCCATTTGCCTCACCTGCCTCTTTCCTTTTGCTGTTTCTTCTGTTTTTCCACCGCCTGTTTTGCCAGGTCTCCATAGTCTGCACCTTCCATCTGTGGTAAGTTACAAACTACGGTATATTTTTCCTCATACTGCTCTTTTAACTGCGCACATGCCCATCGCCCGGCAAAATCGTTATCGGTGCAGAGCTCAATTTCTGTTACCTCCGGATGCTCTTTCAGAAAATATTCCAATGCATCCGGGCGCTTCATCTTTTTTGTTGCTCGTTCCGCGCCTTCTTTCGGCGCTGCGATTCCACCCAGAGACAGGCGATACTTATCGGTTCGTCCATCTTCCAGCGTCATATGGGCAAGGGCATCAATACAGGCTTCATACACCGCTACCCGATGGCTTTTCCCCAAAGGCGGAACACAAAAGCTATACTGTTTGTTGCTTCCTTCCTGTTCCATTCGAAAGCTCTTTCCCCGGCTGTCATAAATCCCACGCAGAAACGCATACTTTGCTTCTCCCTGTTCATCCATGCCAACAAAAACAGCGTTATGGTAGGGGGCGCTCTCATACAGGATTCCCAGCTGCACACAATAATCCAGTACCTCATCCCGGATTCCCCTTTGGTTCAAATATCTCCGTACCCGGTAAAAACTGTCGTTGGGGAAAGGCAGGGAAAAGGGCTTCTTCCTGGGGGCTGGTTCTGCTCTGGAAACATACACAGGCGTCTGCTCACACAAGATTTTTACTGCTTCCGTATACCCCATGCCATCTACCTGCATCAAAAACCGGAGAGCCGACATTCCACCAATACCCCTGGACTTCCAATGCCATTTGCTGGTAATCTCATTGATTTTGAAACTGTCATGGTCCTGAAGCTGCCATTCATTTCTTGTCCGTGTTTTTTTCAATCTCCCCGGCTGGTATGTCTGCAGATACTCGTAGGCTCTCACCTGCTTGGCTGCCTGATATTCTTCTTCAGTAACCCAAGCCATCAGATCACTGCATTGCGAAGAGCCTCGACCTTATCGGTGCGCTCCCACGGAAACTCTTTTCTTCCGAAATGCCCGAAGGCTGCAGTCTGTCGGAAAATAGGACGGGTAAGGCGCAGGGTATCCACGATCTGCTTCGGAGTCAGCCCAAACACCAGCGGGATTGCCAGCTCCAGACAGTCATCCGCACACACGTTTCCCGTACCAAACGTGTCCACCTGCACCATAACTGGCTGTGCCACTCCGATTGCATAAGCCAAAGACACTTGACACTTGCTGGCAAGCCCCGCAGCTACGATATTCTTGGCGATATATCTAGCCATATAGGCTGCTGAACGATCCACTTTTGAACAATCCTTTCCGGAAAATGCACCACCGCCATGGGGAACCATGCTTCCATAACTGTCTACCATCAGCTTCCTTCCAGTCAGCCCCGTATCTGCATCCAGTCCTCCACAGACAAAACGCCCCGATGGATTGATATAAATCTTGGTTTCCTCATCCGGTGGCAGGGGACGAAGCGCCGGCAATAACACCTTGTTTCGGATCTCCGCTTCCAGCTTTTTCAAATCTTTTTCTTCCGTATGCTGGCAGGACACTACCACACTATCCAGTCGGACAGGCTTCCCATTTTCATATTCTACGGTCACCTGGGCTTTCCCATCCGGTAAGATCCCCTGAATATAAGAGCTTTGTCTGCAGGCAGATAATTCCCGGACAATCCGATTGGCCAGCACCACAGGCATAGGCATGAGCTGCTTCGTTTCATCACAGGCATATCCGATCATCACACCCTGATCCCCTGCCCCTTGGAACCAGTCTATCTGATTGTCAGACACTCCTTCCCTTCGTTCTTTTGAAGTATCGACTGCCCCTGCAATATCGGGACTCTGTCGATGGACAAAAGTGTCCATTGCAATCCCTTCACTGGAATAACCCACGTCAGACAGTACTTTTCGCACAACTGCAAACACATCCGGTTCATAGGTGCTGGTGATTTCCCCTGCCACAATGATCGTTCCTTTCGTAGCAAGCACCTCACATGCTACTCTGGACTGTTCATCCTGTTTCAGACACACATCCAAGATTGCATCTGCAATCTGGTCACACAATTTGTCCGGGTGTCCTTCTGTTACTGCTTCTGCTGTATAAAATTTTCTCATATGAATTTCCTCTCTTTCATGCAAAAAAGGCAGGATACCTTCCTTTTTACGGGAACATATCCTGCCTGACGTTTCATATTTTCTTTTGATTTTATCATCTAACCTTTTAATCGGCTTTCAATATCTGATGCACTATATAATACATCTGTTACAATCACTTTATCTCCCTGGATTACAAAAAAGACCGAATAATTGTCTACCAACAATCTTCTCATCTCTTTGCTTCGTTCCGGCTCTGATTCCATAATACGGATTCTCTCAGCCATAGTATCCAATGTTAAAATAGCGTCTGCAATCCGGTTGTATTGATCCATCGCATTTTCTGGTGCCTGAAGAACATAAGCGATGTGATTATATAACTGCTCCATATCAGCCAATGCTTCATTTGTAATCTCAACCGTATAGTGTTTCATATCAATGATTCTCCCTGAATTTTGCGAACGCTTCTGCTGCATTTTGCACTCTTCCTGCAGCTATATCATTGTAACCTTTTTCCAATTTCTGATGGATTTCTTCTGTTGTCATGGCATCTGCATGAATCGATACTGGTGCTTTTGGTAAAGAAACAGAAAATGGAATTCCACCTGTAAGAGAAATTTGATTCAAATACATATCAATCGCTGTTGACATAGGAACACCTAACTGAGACAATACTTTTTCTGCCCGCTCTTTGACAGTTGGGTTTACTCTTAAGTTTAATGTTGCTGTTTTTTCCATGATCACACCTCCTTGTTTCTTATATTGTAACGCTTTTGTCGTTACAATTCAAGCACTATTTCTCACATTTTCTAAGTTTTATATCCGATTTTACATTTTCATTATACTCTCAGATTTTCGCTTAAAAAACACATTCCAGATAGATGGCAGATACATCCAGATAGCTGCAAAAGTCCCAGTCTTTAAACACTTTCTGACACTACATCACGCCACATTTCGTTGTACATCCTACATCCTCGAACACTTTTGTGTATGATGGTACTGTCCTTTTCATGCAGCCCTGTCTCATATTCTGCACTTTTGGGGTACTTTTGAACACTTTCTGACATTACTGACTCCGAAGCGTACTGGAGATATCCAGAGACCGGAAGAAAGTTCCCGTCTTTGAACATTTTTCCCCTTTAAGACCCCGCTTTTACTGCCACAAGAATATTCCGGGCTTGCTTCCACTCATAAGAGCAGGTCACCAGCGTCAGAGTTTCCTCACAACCTATGCCATCTACCCCTGTTTCAAACAATGCTACCTCTTTTGCCTGCTGTACATAAGCCTCCAATTCCTGTGGACTCTGAAAAGATGTCCTCTGAAAGTCGAACATGGACACATCGGCTTTCAAAACTGCCGCTATCCGGTACTCCTCCATTCCTTCCGGTGTCTGAAAGAACACCCTGGGATGTGCTTTCCAGTAATCATAGGAGGCGTACTGATCCAGATTCCCGAACATTGCCCCGCTGTTCATGTTGTGACCGTAGATGGTCAGATTTCCCGATTCTCCCAGAATACAGTCTGCCTGGAGGAACAAACTTCCATTGATGTCGTAGTTTCCCCGGTAATCCCTCGGCAGATAATACTCCGGTTCTTCCGGGCTGCTCTGCAGTACCGGATAATCGATGCCACTCTCCTGGATCGTAAGCCAGCCCCGAACATCCGGATACTGACTCTGGAGGGAGCGAAAGTCAACGGCAGGCACTTCCAGTTCTCTTCCAGCCTGTTCTTCTTTTTGTGTTGGAGAGCCCCCGCCCGGAGGAAATTCCTCCGGGAAGTGGGATTTTAAGTCCTCCACCAGTTCCCGGTTCTGCCGGGGGATGATAACAAAATCATAATAAAGCAACGCTGCACTCATTATGCAGATGACACACAACATCACCTGCAGAATCCACAGCCTACTCTTCTTTTTTCGTTTCATCTGCTTTTTCTGTCTTTCCATGTTTCTTCTTATAAATCATGGTTGCCATGAGTCCGGCTGCTGATGCTCCCAGGAGAACAAACAGCAGGATTGGTTTCCAGTGGTCATCCCCTGTCTGCGGTACACCCGGTGTTTCCGGTGTTCTTGCATCTTTCATTTCCACCTTCTGGATTTCCATGGTATCTTCCAATGTGAATTTCACATCTTCTGCAATCTCATAGCCTTCCGGCGCTGTGATCTCGCGCAAAGTCAGTTCTTCCCCTACCGGAAGTTTCTCTACCAGATGAGGCTTTCCATCCGTTACCCACTCTTCCAGAATCTCACCCTCTTTATTTAAGATCTGCAGCTTGGCACCTTTCAGTTCTTCGCCTGTGGTAATATCCGTCTTGGAAATTTCTACTTTGGAATAATCATCCTTCATCTCTACCTTGGTCACACTGCCATCTTCTTTTACTTCAAACTCGATATCTTCTGCAGATACATAGCCCTCTACATAAGGCGGCAGTTCTTCGTGAAGGATATACGTTCCTTCTGGCAGTCCATAAACTACGTGTGGTTCTTTTGCACTGATCCACTCTTCTACGATGTTGCCCTCTTTATCGATGATCTGAAGCTTCGCGCCTTCCAGTTCTTCCCCGGTTGTTGCATCGGTTTTCGTAAATTGGCTCTCAGTCGGCTGGTTTTCCACTTCTTTTGTCAGCTTGATTTCTGCAAGGTTCTGATCTGTGTAAGAGGCATCCATCTCCCAGATTTCTTCATTTGGAAGATATCCCGGTTTTCTCACTTCCTCTTTTACATAATATTTCCCATGATAGAGGTCGCTGTCAAAGGTAAGCTGTCCCTTCTCATCCGTTGCTTTCTTCTCCAGCAGAGTGTCCTTTTCCACAAGAACCTCACCCTGCTGGGAGAGGATATCTTCTTTGGCATACAATCCAAAGATCACGCCTTCCAGCTTCTCTTCTGTGACTGCATCCTTCTTTTCTACAGAAATGGAAATCTTCTGTCGCTCATTTTTATAAGCAACCCCTTCATAAACAACTGCCTGAGTATCATCCTCTACGGTCAGGGTAAATTCTTTCTGTTCCGGGTTCAATACGAAATGGTCACCTGCCACCGTTTCTTTCAGATAATAAGAACCCAATGGAAGATTATTTACCACTGCCTTTCCTTCTGAATCGGTCACTAAAGTTGCCACCAGATCGTCTTTTTCATAACGGATGACCGGATTGCCTTGCTCATCCTTTGCTCCGTCCGGGGAATAAATGGTGTCCTTGGCATACAGTTCAAAGGCTGCCCCTTCCACACCGGATTCTTCATAGACAAAATCATGGAACACTCCGGTATCGGTATCCTCTCCGGTCACTGCATCTTTGATCTTTCCAGCCAGTCTTTTTGCCTTTGCAAGCAGGGAATCTCCCTTCACCTCTACTGGCTGTTCCCCGGTTTTGGTCAGTGTCAGGCTTCCCACCTGCTCATCGTTTGGCTGCTCGACTTCCACAATGACTGCTCCGGTATCCGGATCGATCTGATGGGCAGTATCCGAGGAAACGGTGATTACGATTCCCTCTTTGGCATTTTCTTTGTAACTGCCTTTTTCGGTCACTTCTAGTGGAGAAATCACCGTTTGCCCTTCATACAAGGACATTTCATACCCCTGTCTTACAAATCCTTCCGGCGCTTTCACTTCTTCAATCCGATAGGTAGAACATTTCAGTTCTTCCGGTGTGACCAAATAGCCTTCCTCATTGGTCTTGAAAATGCTAATCGTTTCTTTCTTCGGATAGAATACCGTCTGCTTTACATATTCCTCTTTTTCCATATCAAAGATTTTATAGGAAGCGCCTGCTTTTAAAACCGGATTGCCTGTCTGTGCATCCTTTTTCACAATCTTTAATAAAAATTCAAACGGACGATCATCGAACACACGCCACACCATCGGCTCTCTGCTGTCCTCATCAACCTTCACCAAAAACGGATCGATGGCTTTCAAATTCTCCGGTACGGTGCTTTCCTCTACCACATAAAGACCATACGGAAGCTCCGGACTGAGAGCATATCCTTTTTTATCTGTAATAAGCTCCTGTACCGGGACAGCCTTGCCATCCACATAGGTCACTGCCACCTCTTCTTTACTGAAATCATACCCACGGAAATCTTCCGCAGTAAACTGATCTCCATGGGATGGCTGTAGTTCCCCGCTCTTTACTTTCGACAGGTTGCTGACTAAATACACTTTAAATCCTGCACCTTCCACAAGCTCTGTTTCTGTCTGGTCACCATCTTCGCTGATCTTGATGAGCTGGAACGCCTGTTTCTTCACCTGCTCCTGTACAGTCAGATCTCTGGTTACCTCTGCTACTTCCTGACCTTCATAGGTAAGATCCACGTCATATTCTGTGGTATCTACCGTATAACCTTCCGGCGGAGTAATCTCTTTCACATACATTTTTCCCAGACACAGTTCAGAAAAATCTAAAGTGCCATTCTCCTTAATCACGCCCTGTGCGATGAGACTGTCTTTTTTAAACAACACACCCGTCTTTCCGTCCGGGTGGACAATATCCTCTCTGGCATACAGACCATACACGGCTCCTGCAAGGGAGCTGTCTCCTTGTGGGAGAAAGTCCTGCGTCTCCTTATCAATCTTTTTGATATGGACAGCGCCTTTTACCCTCTCATCAGTTGCTGAGATGTTAACTGTCTTTCCGGCTTCCACATCCACCTTATGGATCACATCACTCTGCGCATACTTGTCCGGAGCCTTGATTTCCTTCACATATACGGTTTTAATGGCTGCCTCAAAGTAATCACTTACTGCCTTTCCCTCTTCCCCGGTGGCTGGCATTTCCATTAACAGATGCTCACATTTGCTGTCTGTATAAATGCCATACACTGCACCGTCTAAAGGATTCTTGGTATCCGCATCCTGTTTGAAAAGCTCGATCCTTGTCATCTCCAGCCAGTCTACGGTAAAACTTACCGGATTGGCTTTCTCCGATTCAAAGACTCCAATATCCTGATTGCTGTTTCCTGTGGATAATACCAGCGTTCTCCAGGTTTCCCCTACAGAACCATGCAGTTCCCCGGAGGAATAGTTTCCGGTATGAAGCATTGGGGCAGTCAAATAAAAGGTATCCCCGCCATAGATCTTCAGCGCACCATTCTCTGCGGAAGTTCCCTTTGTCTTGTTATAAATGGTGATGTCTTTTGGCACATTGACAGAAATATAGTTTCGATGATCCCCGGACAATGTGATATCCGGTGTTTTCTGCACATTTCCATCACGGACTGCTTTTACGGATGTTTTAGAAAGAGAAATCTCTCCTTTCGGCGGTTCTTCCATAGCAAACAGATGGTCAATATAGGCGATCACCCCTGCTTTTACTAAGTCCTCATACTTGCATCCCGTAAATCCTGCCTCACCTGCGTAAGCATAGCTGGCTGCGATATGGGTATATACATATTTCTCTTCCGCACTTTTCCCAGACAAATAACTACCTGTAATATCCCCGGCGCCGCCATAGCCATAATACAGCACTTTCTGCAGGTTCTTATTGCTGTCAAGCACCTGTGCTACATAATCTCCACTCGGCGGTGAGGAACGATGGGATTCCAGACAATAGGCAATCTTTCCATTCACCGTAAACCAGCAGGTCAGATAATTTCCAATATAACTTGGATAGTAGATGGTCTCTCCTTTTTCCAGATGTACCGTTTCTCTTGCAGTAAAGGTATTTTCTGCACCGGAAAACATCATCACTTCCCCATCCTCAATCTTTTCTTCCAGTTCCCTTGCTGCCTGTGCATCTGCATCTTCCCCGGATACCGTTACTTCCACCTCCGTGATCTCCTGCACAGGCGTCTCCGAATCTTCTTCAGAATTCGTATCCTCCTTCTGTTTCTGACCGCCATTTTCTTCTGTATGAGCCTGCCCTTCCGTATCCGTCAGGATGATCTTTCTGCTCACAGAATAGCTGTCACGCGCATCCTTTGGCACAACCCAGTAGGTTGCAATATAGGTTCCTGCCTGGTCAGGGTGGTAGCTCCCTCCATCTTCCGCTTCGATACGTTCCAAGGTAACATCCTCTTGTTCTGAATTGTAATGGATACCTTCCATACAAGTCTCTGCCATAAAATCCTTGTCGGAAATATCTTTCGTGATATCTTCTGCTGTTACCAAATGTTTCGCAGCTTCTGAAGCTTCCTCTGTCTGTTCCGTTTCAGATATTTCTACGCTCTCCGTCACTGGCTCTGACGGATTTTTTGTTTCTGCCGCATGGACATCCGCTAAGTTCCCAAGCGGACTAAGACCCATGAGCAGTGCGAGCCCAA
>ENA-OOWZ01001585-OOWZ01001585.1-human-gut-metagenome-genome-assembly--contig:-NODE-1585-length-10731-cov-2.357625_pt1 | contig 10731 bp, 7 predicted proteins | sample MGYA00241580_ERZ501329 | MGnify/ENA primary metagenome ERZ501329 (study PRJEB25962, sample SAMEA2042923) | human gut metagenome | biome: human gut; feature: human-associated habitat; material: faeces... | reverse complement strand
GGCCTCGGTTTCTTGCCCGACGCCTTGACCTCCACAAAGCCGATCTTGCCTTCCGGCAGAAGCACGATGCGGTCGGGCATTCCGTCAAAGCCGGGACTGACCATTTTCGGTGCAATGCCACCTGCGCTTTTTACAGCTTTTATCAATTTCTGTTCTATCGTTTTTTCTCTCATAGTGATCCTCCATCAGGAATTAGGTGGGTGGTGACAGTCGATGACAGTTATTTCAGTAACTTCTCTTAGGACTTGTTTTTTAAGGCTATAAGAGAAGTTTCTGTAGAGAGTGTCATCGACCGTCACCCTATGCTCAATCCAAGAAATCCGACTTAAGCTGCAGGCCGAAAAGCATCCGTGCGGATTTGCTTCTTTTCCGCTCAAAACCGGCGCATTCCAGAGCAGTGTAGAAATCTGTCGTACTGCGAACATAGTCGCCCACCTGCGCACAATAACTGCGGTATGCGTTGTAGACATCGCCGGATTTCGCGGAGAAAGCGTTGCCAACCTCGCAGCATTCGTCCAGAAACTGCGAGAGCCAGTCGTTGTTGTCTTTATATTTTTTGATGGCTTCCTCCACCACGGCAGGCTTGATGATATGATAGTCGTTGTCGATCACACGCTTTGCACCGACCATGATCCATTTCAGGATTGCGCCGCCGGCCTTGTCGAACAGGAAATCGGCATAATTCTTGACGTCGGATTTTCCCTCGATCCTGGCATTGAAAGGAATCACGATCAGCCGCCGCCAGGTACCGGCATCGATTGCGCCGACCTTCGGCAGATGGTTGGTATAGAGGACCAGCGTGTGGCTTGGCACGTAGCTGAAGGGGTCTTTGTACTTCTTCTCGGCGTAGATTTCGTCTGTAGAGCACAGCTGTTTCACATTGGAAGTGCTCAGCCGCATACCTTCCTCCAGTTCTGCTGCGATAATCAGCCGCTTGCCCTTAGCCTCGGCCAGTTCCGGCTTCACATTTCGCTTGCAACCCACGGTCAGCGTATCAGCGGACATATTTCCGCTGTAGGTGCCAAGCACACGGGAGAGTGTGTTCCAGAAGGTGGATTTACCGTTTCGACCTTCGCCGTAAGCAATAATCAAGGCTTCGACACACACTTTTCCGATGGCGGACAAGCCTGCAATCTCCTGCACATAGCGAATCAGATCCGCATCGCCGCAGAAGAATGTTTCCAAGGCGTCCTGCCAGATATCCATGCCTTCATCGGCCGGGTCAACGGTGGTTTGCTTGGTGATGAAATCCGTCGCTGTATGTTCCCGTGCGGATACAAGCCCCAGACGGAGGTCGTAAGTAGAGGTCGGGGTATTCAGCAGAAACTCATCCGAATCCAACTGCCGCTGGTCGATCTCCAGCATGGGGTGCGACTCTTTTAATGCAGCGGAGATGTATTTGGAGTCACGGCGCTTGATGGCGTAGTTGCGGTAGGTCGTGGCATTCTCATATTTCTGAAAAGACCGCGCCTGTTCCGAATTAAAGGCCGCGGCTGCTTTCTTGGGACCCATCGATGCCAGCAGTTCCCAAGCGCCGTTTTTCATCATCTCATCGGTGGTTTTTCTGATTTCGGTCTCCGCCTCCTCAAGCTGGCGGGTCGTCAATTCCTGCGCCACCGCCTGTGCCCTGGGTTTGGATTCTTCCCAGAAGCCGCCGTTGTATACGAGAAAATCGGTGGACGGCGTATAGCGGAGCTTCGCCTCGTATTCCCTTGAAAGAACGGTGGCCTGTCCCACATCGGAATAGTCGGTCGGCTTCAACTTAAGCTCCTGATTATACTGCTCCGGCGGAATGTAGCCGCCTTGTGCGGAGATTTTTCCGTAGAACCGCTGTGCGCTGCGCCAGATACTGTCCAGTTCCGACTGTTCCAAGGGCGGCTGACAGCAGGCGGCGACCACTGTAAAGTGCTTGCGCGCCTCATCAGTATTTCCGAAGCGTTTCAGAATGCGCCCGGCATAGTGCGACATGGTGGCGTTGCGGCTTCCTTCGGGAATAATGATGCCGCCGTAGCTGCCGGAGTCCATATTTGCATCGAAATCATCATCAGCAAGGAAAGTTGTCAGCATCATCGGCCCGTCAAAGACGTCGACCTGCGGTGCTTTTGTTCCGACTTTGATGGTCCATGCACGGGTCTCATCCTCTCCTGCTGTAAGGAAGCTCATGAGGCCGAGCAGACGGTAGCTTGCTGCGATCAGTTTTTCCAGACCGGACTCGGTAAGGCCAAGATCCTCGAGGAACATTTTTTTCTCATCCTCTTCGAGTTCGGAGATTTCTGCCTCGATCTCGGCGCAGATGACGAATACTTCGCTGTTGTGCTCTTTTGCATATTCGCGGACGGACTGTACATAGGAGTTGTTTGCACCGTCGTCAGCGAGATCATCCTCTGCTACGTTTGCTGCGTAGATGACCGGTTTGCTGGTCAGCAGGTTGTACTCTGCGATCCATTTCTCCTCGTCCTCGTTCTGCAGCTCCATCAGGATGGCATCTTTTCCGTCCTCGAGCAGTTTTTTCAGACGCTCCTGGAATTCGAGCTCTTTTGCTGCCTCTTTGTCCATTCTTGCAGATTTTGCAGTTTTGGAAATACGGCGCTCGAGTACCTCAAGGTCGGCGAAGATCAGCTCAAGGTCGATGGTCTCGATATCACGGAGCGGATCAATGCTGCCGTCTACGTGGATAACGTTCGGATCCTCGAAGCATCTGACAACGTGAACGATAGCGTCTACCTCACGGATATTGGCAAGGAACTGGTTTCCAAGTCCCTCTCCTTTGGATGCACCTTTTACAAGACCTGCGATGTCAACGAACTCGATGACAGCCGGTGTTACTTTCTTGGACTGATAGAAATCTCCGAGCTGCTGCAGACGCTTGTCCGGAACCGGCACGATGCCGACATTCGGGTCAATGGTACAGAACGGATAGTTTGCGCTCTCTGCTCCTGCTTTGGTCAGGGAATTGAAAAGTGTACTTTTTCCGACGTTCGGAAGGCCCACGATACCTAATTTCATAGTAATCTATATCTCCTTTGTTTTTATTTTTCGCTTCTTTTTCTGTTCGGGTTCTTTTTATGCACAAAAAGAGCCCAATGCAACTATAAATTATAGCACACGGGCTCTTTGATTTCAATGGATTTTAATCTCTTGACTGTACCATCAGAAGAATGCCGCCCTCGTACGATACATGCGCGGTCTCCTCGACGATCTCATTGCTCACGCACAGACCACCCGAAGTATTCGGCAGATAGTGATGGTCGAGCGGGTAGGCGAAGCCCTCCAGGGTGATGGATGCGACTTCCTTTTCCAGCGGGAAGAACGAAACGTACTTTCCGAACTGCTCTTCTTTCCGGATTTCAAACGAAGTTTCCACCGGAATCGTAATCAGATTGCGGCTGTCCACAATGTAAGCCGGAATTTTCTTCTCCCATGCCGTTTTCAGGTTCTGCACAATACTTAAGAAATGGTCGAGTCTTCCCCCTGTTGCTCCGAGGATCGTGATTTCACTGCTTCCCAGAACAATCGCCTGCTGAAATGCGATGTCCGTGTCCGTATTGTCCTTCATGGGATTAAATTCCCGGATCGGTGCGACATGGTTCTCCTTGTAATAATTTAAAATCTCCGGAGATAAACTGTCAAAATCTCCCAGAATATACGTCGGCATAATCTGGTAATGGTAGCAGAACTCCAGTAGATCGGAACTCCAGTCCCCGGTCTGCTGCCAGGATAATATCAAACTGCTGTTTCTGAAGATATGGGAAGGCAAAATCCGGTTCGATCATCCCTCCCGAAATAATACATGTTCTCACGTTTCCCTGCCTCTTTTTTCTGTCTTTTTGTATCTTATTCTGCCTTTTTGCTGTATGAAGAAATTTTTTCCTGCAGCTCGCGCACGTTCTGCTCGATGTTGCTGCCAAATACAGCAGAGCCTGCCACGATGATGTTGGCACCTGCCGCAAGGACTTCATCGATGGTCGCGCGGTTGATGCCGCCATCGACCTGAATGTGCACATGCTCCAGTCCCTTTTCATCCAGCATTCTGCGGAGCGTACGGATCCTCTCCGTCGACTCCGGGATATACTTCTGGCCGCCGAAGCCAGGATAAACGCTCATAATCAGAATCATTTCTACCTGATCCATCACGTCCGTAACCGCAGAAAGCGGCGTATCCGGATTTACGGCAACTCCGGCATCTGCGCCTGTTTCATGAATCTTTTTCACGGTTTCTGCCAGATCGCGGCATGCCTCCGCGTGAACCGTGATCATATCCGCCCCGCAGCTTTGAAATTCTTCTACGTACCGCTCCGGGTCCTTTACCATCATATGAACATCAAAATACAGACTGCTTTCTTTTCGGATCGACTTTACCACCGGCATTCCAAACGAAATGGATGGTACAAACATTCCATCCATAATATCGATATGAAGCCACCGGCACTCTGCTTTCTCTACCCTTTGGATCTGTTCTCCGAGACGGTTGAAGTCTGCGGATAAAATAGAAGGTGCCAACTGATATACTCGGCTCATGCTAGTATCTCCTCTTTTCCTGTTCTTTCAGTTCTTCATAGAACATGGTATAATTTTCAAATCTTTCTTTGCTGATATTTCCCTGTTCCAGTGCCTCTTTAACGGCACAGCCCGGCTCTTTTCCGTGGATGCAGCCGAGGAAACGGCATTTTCCTTCGTACGGATGAAATTCCGGGAAAAAGTTTTTCAGCTCCTCTTTTTCCATATCGGTTGTATAAAGCGAGCTGAACCCCGGCGTATCGCACAGATACGTCTCATGGTCGATCGGGATCATCTGGGAATGGCGCGTCGTGTGTTTTCCTTTTTTCAGCTTTTTGCTGATCTCTCCGGTCTCCATCTGGATTTCTTTCTGCATCCGGTTTGTGATCGAAGATTTTCCGACGCCGGACGGACCGGCTACCACCGTTGTTTTCCCTTTCAGGTATGCTTCCACTTCCTGCATGCCCTGCTCTTTCGCTGCACTCACCGTAAAGACACGGTAACCGCAGTTCTCATAGACGCTTCGCAGATGGTCTGTGTAATCTTCCCCCGCAAGATCTCTTTTATTGAAACAGATTGCCGTCGGAACGTTCTGCTGTTCCATCATCACAAGAAAACGGTCCAGAAGCGTCAGGTTCGGGGTCGGATTTTCCAGCGCAAAAATCACAAGCGCCTGATCGATATTGGCCACTGCCGGACGGATCAGTTCATTTTTTCGCGGCAGAATCCGGGTCATATTTCCTGTTTTTTCCGCTTCATCCAGAATCTCGATTTCCACAAGATCTCCGACGAGCGGTTTCTGGCCTTCCTTTCGGAAAATTCCTTTTGCTTTGCACTCATAAATGCCGGATTCTTCCACGTCTACGTAGTAGAATCCGGCAATTCCTTTCATAATCTTTCCTGTCATACTCACCCTTCACTCAACGGAACCGATTGGTACTGTGCAATTGCCTGATAACTTCCGCTCGAATCCATCTCATAGAAGACGATTCTTCCGGTAGAAGAAGCAGACGATGAAGCACTCCAGTTGGTGTTGACAGAATACGGCCAACTCGTAATGGCCTGTCCGTCCATGATGGTGATGGAGGTCTCGTTTCCGTTTCCATCATCCTGGATCAGCTCAATTTTTGCAATACCACCCTGATACTGATCCGGCGCACTTAAGGTCTGGCTGCAGGACCAGGTAACATCCGTAGCGGTATTTGCGCCCGGCTCGGCCGGTGTCGGGGTCGGTGTATTCTCATCCGGCGTCGTTGGCTGTGCACTTGGGCTGTTGACATAAATCGTAACGTCCGAACCTTTCTTCACCTTGGTTCCGACTGCCGGGTCAACCTCCATGACTTCACCCTCAGCCACCTTGCTGCTGGTTCCTGTTTTTACAATAATATTGAAATCGCTCAGGATTGATTTTGCAGTTTCCTCATCCAGACCAATTACATCACGGATTGCAATTTCTTCCGCGTCCTTTGATCCCTTGCTGACAACGAGGGTAACGGTGGATTCCGGTGCAACCTGGCTTCCTTCGGCCGGATCAACGGAAATTACGTATCCTTCGGCAACGGTATCGCTGAAATCCTCTGTGGTAGAAACCTGAAGTCCAAGCTGGGTCAGAGCAGCGCTTGCAGCGTCTTTCTGTGTTCCCACAATGCCGGTCGGAATCGTTACGGTTTCTTTTCCGGAGCTTACATAATACGTAATCGTTGCATTTTTATCGACTTTCGTTCCCGGTGTCAGATCCTGGCGGCAGATCTTTCCTGCTTCAATGACATCCGATGCCTCGGTTCCGCCGTTGACTACACCAAGCTTCAGGCTGTTTGCCAGTGCGGTTGCATCTGCCTCGGTTTTATTGGTCAGATCCGGAACGGTTACTTTTTCCTCTTCTTTGCTGCTGGAAGAAACAACTTCCGTGCTGCTCGAAGATGATGCGGAACTGGAAGAAGCTGCGGTCGGTCCTTTTCCGCCGACAATGCCGGCTGCCTGTGCAATAAAGTAGATCAGCATGCAGATGATGATGGCTGCAATCGCAAAACCGCCGATTGTGATGATCTTTTCGAGTTTGTTTCCGGCTTTGTCATCGTCGTCGTCATCGTCGTAGTAGGAATCGTCGTCATCCTCATCGTAGGAATCGCGGTCATCCTCTTCTTCGTCCTCATCCTCGTCTTCTTCGTCCTCGTAGCTGTAATCTTCGTCCTCTTCCTCATCCTCGATCTTGCTGTAGCGCTTGCGGGCCGGCTCCTCTGCCGTCTGCGCATTTGCCTTTGCTGCTGCGCCGGAACGGATCTGGCTTAACTCCTCTGCGGATACCATAACAGTCTCGGCGTGAGAACTTAACGGAGTTACTTTTACGAAATTGCCCTGCGGCTCCATCAGCGAATGCTTCAAGTCGTCGATCAGCTCCGCCATGTTATTGTAACGGCGGTCCGGGCTCTTCTGGGTACATTTTAAGATGATCTGCTCCAGTGCGAACGGAAGGTTCGGGGTATATTTGGATGGAGATTCAATCTCCTCCTGCAGATGCTTGATTGCGATGGCAACGGTGGTATCGCCGTCAAACGGCACTCTTCCGGTTACCATCTCGTACATGGTGATGCCAAGGGAATAGATATCACTCTTATAGTCCGAATATCCGCCGCGCACCTGCTCCGGAGAGCTGTAATGTACGCTTCCCATAACGTTCGAACTGATCGTATTGGAAGAAGTTGCCTTTGCAATACCAAAGTCGGAAAGTTTTACTTTTCCGTCTGTGGAAATGATGATGTTCTGCGGTTTGACATCGCGGTGTACAATATTGCGGTTGTGTGCTGCTTCAAGACCAAGGGAAACCTGAATGGCGATGCTGGTTGCCTCTTTTACGCTCAGTTTCCCTTTGCGGTCAATGTAATCCTTCAGAGTAATTCCCTCGACAAGCTCCATGACGATATAGTAAACGCCGCGGTCCTCCCCGACATCGTACACGTTTACAATATTCGGATGGGACAGTCCTGCTGCGGCCTGTGCCTCCGTGCGGAACTTGCGGATAAAGGTTTTATCCTCCCGGAATTCCGGTTTTAAAACCTTGACGGCCACCATGCGGTTCAGCTTGTGGTCTTTTGCTTTGTAGACATCAGCCATACCGCCGGAACCGATCCGGCTTATGATCTCATATCGTTCTCCTAAAATAACGCCCTCTTTTAACATTCTTTCACCTCGTTTGTAAATGGTTCAACGACAATGACTGCGATATTGTCTCTGCCGCCATTTGCATTTGCTTTATCAATTAAACGTTTCGCCTTGTCCTCACCGTCTTCTCGGCAGATGAGTTCGAAAATCTCCTCATCCGTTACCATGTTGGAAAGGCCGTCCGAGCACATCACCAATTGATTGCCCTCTTCAAGCTGAATGTCAAAGAAATCAATCTTTACGGTATCCTGTGTGCCTACTGCTCTGGTAATAATGTTTTTGTCCGGGTGATTCCGCGCCTGCTCGGGAGTGAGTTCTCCAAGGCGCACCATCTCTGCAATCAGGGAATGGTCCTGCGTCACCTGGTCAAACGTGCCATCTGCTGCCAGATACAGCCTGCTGTCTCCTACGTTTGCAACGTAGGCATAGTTGCCGACAACCGTAGCTACTACCATCGTCGTACCCATGCCTTCCATGGATATATCTCGTTTTGCCTGCTCAAAAATCTGGCTGTTTGCTGCTTCAATTCCATGCCGAATAATCCGCACCGGGTTGAAATTCGTATCCCTTTTTACAGATTCCACCAGTACAGAAACACCGTAACGCGAAGCAAAATCGCCCGCGTTATGGCCTCCCATGCCGTCTGCAACGACAAAGAGGTTCGGAAGGTTTCCGACCGGAGAGGCGGAGGCAAACACAAAATCCTGGTTCATCGTCCGTTTCTGTCCGATATCGGTTGCAGAAAATACCTTCATGCTTTTTTCTCCTGTATTGACAGCCGCTTTTTACGGCTGTTCGTTTGATTTATCGATAAAACTTTTTCTTAACTGTCCACAGGCTCCGTCAATATCGGCGCCCATTTCCCTTCTAATAGTAACATTAATTCCGTATTTTTCAAGTTTATTTTTGAAATTCTCTACGACTTTTTTCGTTGATTTCACGTAATCGCGCTCTTTGATCGGGTTGACCGGGATCAGATTTACATGACAGTTGATATCCGAAATCCGCGCGGAAAGCTCTTTTGCATCGGCTTCGCTGTCATTTTTCCCGCCAACGAGAGAGTACTCAAATGTAATCCGACGGCCTGTTTTTGCAAAGTAATTGCGGCATGCATCGAGAATTTCATCAATAGAATATTTATTGGCAATCGGCATCAGCTCGCGGCGCTTTTCATCGTTCGGCGCATGAAGGGAAAGTGCCAGGGTGATCTGGAGTCCCTCATCTGCCAATTTGTACATATTCGGTACGATTCCGCAGGTGGAAACGGTGATGTTTCTCTGGCTGATGTTGAGTCCTTCCTGGCTCGAAAGCAGCCGCACGAAGCGCACCAGATTGTCGTAGTTGTCCATCGGCTCACCCGTTCCCATGACAACCAGATTGGAGACCCGCTCCCCGGTGTCCTCCTGAATCCGGTAAATCTGGTCGAGCATCTCCGACGGAGTCAGGCACCGCACGAGTCCGCCGATTGTGGACGCGCAGAAGCGGCAGCCCATCCGGCAACCGACCTGGGATGAGATGCAGACGGAATTTCCGTGGTGGTACTTCATCCAGACGCTCTCGATCACGTTGCCGTCGCTAAGGCGGAACAGGTATTTTCTCGTTCCGTCGATTTTGGACTCCTGCACCTGCACTTTTTCGAGACAGGTAAGCGGATACTGTTCCTTTAATTTTTCCCGGAAGGCAAGCGAGAGATTCGTCATCTCATCGTAGCTGCCCGCCAGACGATGATGCATCCAGTCGTATAACTGTTTGGCACGGAACGGCTTTTCTCCCATCTGCTGGCAGGCGTCCTTTAATTCGTCTAAGGTCATTGATTTAATATCCATCTGTTACGCCCGTCCTTTCTCTGTTTTCCGGAATTTTGCAAGGAAAAATCCGTCTGTCTTGTGTACCCCCGGGATCAGCTGCAGCTGTCCTTTGGCCGTTTCTCCGCTTTTCAGCTCATCCGGCAGCAGTTCATCCAGACTGACTGCTTCAAACGGGAACTGTTCCAGAAACCATGCGGCATTCTCGCTGTTTTCTTTTCTGTTGACGGTACATGTGCTGTACAGCAGTGTGCCGCCCGGCTTTACGTACGATGCGGCATTTGCAAGGATTGCCCGCTGAATCCGTACCAGCTCCTCTTCTTTTTCTTTTGAAGCGTAATATTTGATATCCGGCTTTCTGCCGATGACGCCGTATCCGGTGCACGGCAGGTCCGCAATCACAACGTCCGCTTTTCCGATCCATTCCGCATCGAGCTGTTCCGCATCTTTTACCTTCGGCACGACGCAGGAAACACCTGCTCTCTGCACATTTTCCCGGATCAGATCGACCTTGTATTCGGTGATATCACGCGCTTCCACGCATCCCTGATTTCTCATTTTATCTGCTGCATGGAGGCTCTTTCCACCCGGTGCCGCGCAGAGATCCAGCACCTGGTCACCCGGCTTTGGATCCGCCAGATGCGCCGCCATCATGGAGCTCACATCCTGAATCTGGAACCGGCCTTCCTGGAAGGCATTCAGTGATGCGATCGTCTCAAAGTTTTTCAGATAGAACGCCTCGCCAAGATACGGCGCTTTTTCCAGCTCTGCCCCCTGGCTTTCCAGGCTTTTCTTCGTCTCCTCGATCGTATTGTTCCAGCGGTTGATACGGATCGTCACCTGTTTTTCTTTCAGGAAATCCGCCATCATCGTTTCTGCCGTTTCTTTTCCGTACTGGGATACGAACTCCTCAACCAGAAATTCCGGCATGGAGTATTTCACGGAAAGATACTGCGTAGTATTGTTCTCCTTCGGCATCGGCAGATGATCTTTCTCCCGCACGATCGTGCGCAGAACGCCGTTGACAAAGCCCTTTAAGTTGTAAAAATGCTTCTTTTCCGCCAGTTTCACTGCCTCATTGACGACTGCCGAATCCGGTACTGCGTCAAGAAAACGGATCTGGTACACCGACATCCGTAAGATCGCACGAATCACCGGCTTGCATTTGTTGATCTTGATTTTGGAATACTGATTGATGATGTAGTCATTCTGGATGCCGTATTCCACGGTTCCCTCGCAGACCCGCTTGATAAATGCACGGTCCTGCCGC
>ENA-OOWZ01001583-OOWZ01001583.1-human-gut-metagenome-genome-assembly--contig:-NODE-1583-length-10740-cov-2.340197_pt1 | contig 10740 bp, 9 predicted proteins | sample MGYA00241580_ERZ501329 | MGnify/ENA primary metagenome ERZ501329 (study PRJEB25962, sample SAMEA2042923) | human gut metagenome | biome: human gut; feature: human-associated habitat; material: faeces... | reverse complement strand
CTATTATTACTCAAAATCCTTATATATTTAACTTTAGTATTAGAGAAAATCTGAGACTAGTAAGACCTAATATGACTGATGAAGAAATGATTGAAGCCTGTAGGATGGCTTGTATAGATGATTATATTAATAAATTACCTCAGAAGTACGATACTATTTTGGGTGAGGGTGGTATTATTTTATCTGGAGGTCAAAAGCAAAGACTTGCTATTGCTAGAGCTCTTCTTAAAAAAACAGAAATAATTTTATTTGATGAGGCCACTAGTTCTTTGGATAATGAGACTCAAGAAAAAATACAAACTGCAATTAAAAATATGCAGGGAGAGTATACAATACTTATAATTGCACATAGATTATCCACTGTTATTAATAGTGATAGAATTATAGTTATTGACGATGGTCATGTAATTGCAGAAGGTACTCATGATGAACTTATAAATGACAATGAATTTTATAAAAATTTATATCATAATGAATTAAAATAGATTGAATTTATTAATAATTGTTAAAAAATCACTCATAGTTAAATGGGTGATTTTTATGTATCAACAGGTATTGTTGATAGATTTTTAATACATAGTTATAGCTTATATAAATTAGGTATGTTTGATACAGCAGGAGGAGACTTTTGGCTCCGAATGCCACTAGTAAGACATTTATGGCTTACAGTGAACGTAAAAAATGAAAAGAACTTTTATGTTTTAAAATTATTATTTTAATGATATAATGGTTTATATAAGATTATAAGGACGTTGGTAGTATGAATGATAAAAGAGTAAATATTTCTAAGAACAATCCTTCTATTGTGCTTGATAAGAGTAGATGTGATGAATGCGGAATATGCAAAAATATTTGTAAATTTAATGTTGGTGTTTATGGATATAGTGATTTAAAATATCCTTGTATTAATTGTGGTAGTTGTAGTATTATGTGTCCTAAGAAATGTTTATCTGAGAGAGATGAAACTGATAAGCTTAGAGATTATCTACATAGTGATAAAACTATTGTTATGCAAATAGCTCCCGCGGTTAGAGTATCTATTGGTGAAGAATTTGGATATAAAGTTGGTAGTATTGTAATAGGAAAATTAATTAGTGCTCTTAGATTAATAGGAGCTGATTATGTGTTTGATACTACTTTTGGAGCTGATCTTACTGTAATGGAGGAGGCATATGAATTAGTAAATAGAATTAAAAATAAAAATAACTTGCCAATGTTTACTAGTTGTTGTCCCTCTTGGGTTAAATTTACTGAAATGTTTTATCCTGAATATTTAGATAATTTATCTACTTGCAAGAGTCCAATTTTTATGGAAGGTTCTATAATTAAAAATTATTTTAGTGAGATTAAAAAAATTAATAGAGATGATATTATTAGTATTGCTATTGTACCTTGTACCTCTAAAAAGGCGGAGAGACTTATATTTAATGATATTGATTTAGTTATAACAACTAGAGAACTTGCTAAATATTTAAAAGAAGAGAATGTTAAATTTAGTTCTCTTAAAAATGGTAATTTTAATTCTATTATGAATAAGGGAAGTGGTAGTGGAATTATCTTTGGTAGTTCTGGAGGAGTTTTAGAAGCTACGATGAGAGAGGTTTATAGAATATTAACTGGTAGAAGACCTTCTAGAAGATTACTTAATTTTAAGGAGATTAGAGGACTTAGTAATATTAAAGAAGCAAATATTAAAATTAAAGGAATTAATATTAGAGTGGCTTCTATTAATGGTACTGGAGATGCTAGAAAAGTTATTGATAAACTTAAAAATAATGAAGTATATTATGATTTTATCGAGGTTATGGCTTGTGAAGGTGGTTGTATAGCCGGAGGAGGTCAACCTAGGGTATATCCTAATACACCTAATTTGAAATCAGCAAGGATGAAGGGACTATATGATATTGATAAAAAAATGAAGATTAGATGTGCTTCTGATAATGAGGATATTATTGATATCTATAAGAGTTTTTTAGGTGAAAGAGGTAGTGATACTTGTAAAAAGTACTTACATAGAGGTTATAATGTTGAAAATAAGTAGTTTTTTTGTAATTAGTACTTGCTTTTAAATTGTTTTTTATATATAATTATTTGTGTTATACAAAGGAGGAAAAGAAATGGAAAAAGTATATATATTTGGACATAGAAATCCTGATACTGATAGTGTTACTGCTGCAATTACGTTATCTTATTTAAAGAATAAACTTGGTATGAATACTATTCCTGCTGTACTTAGTTCTATTAATTTAGAATCTAAATATGCTCTTCAATATTTTAATACACCTGAACCTATATTTTTAAATGATGTTAATATTAAGATTAAAGATTTGCGTTATACTAAGAATTATACTATAAGAGAAAATGAATCTATTTATAATGCTTATTTTAGAATGAGTAAAGTTGGTATTAGTAAAATACCAGTTGTTGATAAGAATAGAAATTTACTTGGTATTGTTAGTATGAAAGATATTGCTATGGATCAATTTTCTTTTAATTATAGTATTGTTCATGCTTCTTATGACAATATATGTGAAGTTATTAAAGGTAAAGAAGTACTTAGATTTGATGATGAAATTATAGGCAATTTAAGGGTGGCAGCTTATAAAAGTTCTACTATTATGGAATCTGTTAAACTTGATGATAAAGATATTTTAATTCTTGGTGACAGACATAGTGTTATTGAGTATGCTGTTAACTCTGGTGTTAAACTTATTGTTATTACTGGCGGTGGTGAAGTTAAAGAAGAACATCTTGCTATTGCTAGAAAAAATAAAGTTAATGTTATTTATACTACATTTACTACTTTGGAGACTACTAAAATATTTAGTTTATGTAATAATGTTACTACTATACTAAATACTGATAAAGTTCTATGTGTTAATGAAAATGATGATATTAATGAATTTATTAAACTTGCTAATAAGACTAGATATAGTTATTATCCTGTTCTTAATAAGAATGATAAATGTATGGGTATTCTTAGATTTTCTGATGTTGGTCTTAGTAATAAGAAAAAAGTTATATTGGTTGACCATAATTCTTATGAACAAAGTGCTATTGGACTTGAAGATGCTAATATTTTAGAAATAATAGATCATCATAATATTGGTACTGTTGGTACTAATATGCCTATTAGTTTTAGAAATATGCCGGTTGGTAGTACTAATACTATTATTTATACTTTATATAAAGAGAATAGAATTGATATACCTAAGAATATAGCAGGTCTTATGCTTTCTGGTATATTGTCTGATACTCTTATTCTTACTAGTCCTACTACTACTGATATAGATAGAGAGGCTGCTTGCGAACTTAGTAAGATTGCGGGTGTTGATTATAAAGTATATGGTTATGATATGATAAGAGCAGGTTCTTCTTTGGAAGGAATGACTATGGAACAAGTTCTATATAAGGATTATAAGACTTATACTATTAATAATGCTAAGATTGGACTTGGACAAGTTATTACTACTGATATTAAGGATGTTCTTGATAAGAAAGATGAGTATATCGAACTTCTTAATAAAGTATGTGAACATAATGATTATTTATATGTTTGTTTATTTGTAACGGATATACTTAAAAATGGTACTTATGTTTTATATAGTGATAGAGCTAAGGAACCACTACAAAATGGATTTAATATTGATAATATCAAGCAAGGTATTTTCTTACGAAATGTTGTCTCTAGGAAAAAACAAATACTTCCTGTACTTATGGGAGATAATGAATAAAATAAAGATATCAACAGTTTTGTTGATATTTTTTTATGTATATTTTTAGTTTGCTGGTTGTTTTTTTTATGGTGGTTTGTTATAATATGGTATGAAAGAGGTGAAATAATGAAAATATTATCTGTAAATGCTGGAAGTAGTTCTTTGAAATTTCAATTATATGAAATGCCTGAAGAGAATGTTCTTATTTCTGGTGTATTTGAAAGAATTGGTATAGATAATAGTTTTTATACTATTAAATTAAATGGAGAAAAGACTAAAAAGGAGGCTGATTTAAAGAATCATAAGGATGCTTTTGAAATATTGGTTAAAGAATTAATTGATAATAAGGTTATTGAATCTTGTGAGGATATTAAGGCTGTTGGACATAGAACTGTTCAAGGTGGTGAGAAATATGATCACACTGTTGTTATTGACGACTCTGTTATTAATGATATGATTAAATATAAACCATTAGCGCCTTTACATAATCCTGCTTCTATTACTGGTATTGAAGCTAGTAAAGAAGTATTCCCAAATGCTCTTCAGACCGCTGTGTTTGATACTGCATTTCATGCTACTATGGATAAAGTAAATTATATTTATCCAGTTCCATATGAATGGTATACTGAATATGGTGTTAGAAAATATGGTATGCATGGTACTAGTCATAGATATGTTTCTAAAAGAATGAATGAAATATTAGACAGAGATGATACTCGTATTATTACTTGTCATATTGGTAATGGTGCTTCAATTAGTGCTGTTAAAGATGGTAAGTGTGTTGATACTTCAATGGGTCTTACTCCTAATGCTGGATTAATTATGGGTTCAAGATGTGGTGATATGGATGCTACTGTTGTTACTTATGCTATGGAAAAGACTGGTATGACTCCTAAAGAGATGGATATTGTACTTAATAAACAAAGTGGCTTACTTGGAATAAGTGGTGTATCTAGTGATTCAAGAGACATTGAAGAAGGTATTAAAAATGGTAATGAAAGATGTATTTTAGCACAAGAAATGTATGTAAAGAGAATAGTTGAATATATTGCTAAATACTATGTTCTTCTTGGTGGATGTGATGCTATCGTATTTACTGCTGGTGTTGGTGAAAACTCTATTAGTACTAGAAAACAAATTGTTGATAAACTTGGGGCTCTAGGTATTAAGTTAGATGAAGAGGCTAATAATGTAAGAGGAGAAGAAAGAAAAATTACTACTGATGATTCTAAAGTTCCCGTTTATATTATTCCTACTGATGAAGAGCTTATGATTGCTAGAGATACTTATTCAATATTATTACAAGGATAATTTATGAATATTTATAAACAAATATTTAAAGCAATTAAGAAGTATGATACTATTGTTATTGCTAGACATATAGGGGCTGATCCTGATGCTTTAGGAGCTCAATTTGCCCTTAAAGAAATTATATTAAAGTTATTTCCTAATAAGAAAGTTTATGCTGTTGGTAATCCCGCTAGTAGATTTAAATTTTTTGGTACTAGTGATAAAATAGATAATATTGATACTACTAAAGGATTATGCATGGTACTTGATACTCCTGATATTAAAAGAATTGATGGTGCTAATATTAATAATTTTGAATATGTTATTAAAATTGATCATCATCCTTTTATAGATAAATATGGAAATATAGAATATATTGATGATAATGCTTGCAGTACTTGTCAATTACTTTTAGAGTTTGCTTTTACTAATAAAATTGAATTGAATAAAGAAATTGGTGAAAGATTATATCTTGGTATTGTAGGAGACACTGATAGATTCTTACATGATTATACTTCTTCAAAAACATTTGGTTTGGTAAATAAACTTATTGATGAAACTAACATTAATTTTACTGAATTATATAAAATTCTTTATCAAAGACCAATGGTTGAAGTTAGATTTGAAGGATATATTTATCAAAATATTACTTTAACAGATAATGGTGTAGCATATATCAAAATTACTGATAAGGTTATGAAAGAATATGGTGTTGATAGTGCCGCTGCTGGAAATATGATTAATGATTTGAAATTTGTAAATGAAATTGTTGTATGGGTATTTTTATCTGAAGATATTAAGTCCGGTCTTATTAGAGCTAATATTAGATCTGTTGGGCCTTATGTTAATGATCTTGCTACTAAATTTGGTGGTGGTGGCCATAAATATGCATCTGGTGTTAAATTAAAGACATGGGAAGATGCTGATAAGCTTGTAAAAAGCTTAGATGAGCTGACTAAAAACTTTAAAATTGAAAGTTAAACTATTTTGTTTGACTTTTTTTTATTTTTGTGCTAGTATATTGTTTCAATTAAGGGCATGTTGTATTTTAAAGAATTAAAGGAGGTTTATTATGGATGATTATAGTAAAATTATAGATAAAATAGAAAAAAGTAGTAAATTTACTATGAAAATGTATATTAATCTAATTGATGAATATGGAAGGGAAAATGTTAATAGTGCTTTTGATATAATAATTAATAATAGTACATTAAAGAAAGAAGAATTGATAAATAAATACTATATATTATTTATTGCTAGAGAACTTGAAAATTTAAATATTGACAAAAATAGTTATTTCTATTTGGCTGATAAATTTGGTGAAATAAATGTTTTACACTATTTTAAAGATTTATTATCAGTAAATAAAAATTCTAATGAAATAAAGAAGAAATATTATTATATTTATAAATTTTTAGAAGATATGAATTTAAGTGATGACTATGCAGGCTTTAATAGTAATTCTATTTCTGATAGTGATATTGAAAATACATTTGAAGATAAGGGACTTGTTACGAATAATAGTGTTCGTACTTATTTAATGGAAATTGGTAAAACTAAATTATTTACACAAGAAGAGGAGAAGCAAGCTTTTGAATCTTTAAATGAGGCTAAAGATAATATGAAGATTTCATATTTGGATAATGATGGTAATATATGCTTTTATGATATAGATAAAATTTTATTGTCAATCAATGATATTGGTTTATTGAGAAAAATTAAGACTATTTATAGAGTTGGATTACTTGATGAAAGTGATAAAACTAAAATTAAGAATTATTTAAATATTGTTGAACTTAATGGTATAGATATTATTAAGAATAAAGATTTTATTATCAATAAATTAGGACTTCAAGCAAAAGATGAAAAGGCTATTGATGATGATTTTATTAGTTATCAGCTCGAACAAATTATTGCTTATAGTAAAATTAAAAATAATATTGTAGAACATAATACAAGATTAGTTGTATCTATTGCTAAATGTTATAGAACTTCTTTAAATTCTTTTACTTTATTAGATGTAATTCAAGAAGGTAATATTGGTCTTATGCGTGCTGTATATAAATTTGATGTTACTAAGGGATATAGATTCTCTACTTATGCAAGTTGGTGGATAAGACAAGCTATTACAAGAGCTATATATGAAAAGAGTTCCACTATTAGAATTCCTACTCATGCATGTGAAAAAATTAGATATATTCAAAAGGCTGAGTGTGAAATCGAAGAAAGCAAGGGATGTTCTAATCCTTCTAATAAGGAAATAGCTGCTCGTTTGAGAATGTCACCAGCGAAGGTTGCAGAACTTAAAAATCTTTATTCTAGAACTAATCTTGTGGCTTTAGATGCTCCAGTTGGAGAAGATGAAAATGATACATTAATTAATTTTGTTATTTCTGATTATTCTTTGGATGAAGAATATGAAAAAGAGGATTTAAGGAATCGTCTGATGTCCGCTATAAATGAATTAACTGAAAGAGAAAGGGATATTTTAATACTTAGATATGGACTTAATGAAAATGGTCCTATGACACTTGATGAGATCGGTAAAGGATATGGTCTTACACGTGAAAGAATTAGACAAATTGAATATAAGGCTCTAGGAAAATTAAGACATCCTTCTAAATCTAAGAGATTTGCTGATTATCTTTAGTATTAATGGTATAAATATTTGATATTTATACCTTTTTAATATGTATTATTTATTTTCAAATATTCATAATCGTGATATAATTAGTATGAAATGAGGGATAATATGTTAAAAATAGAAAATTTGAAAGCCACTGTTGATGATAAAGTTATATTAAATGATTTTAACATGATAATAAATGATGGTGAAACTCATGTAATTATGGGACCTAATGGTGTAGGAAAATCTACTTTATCTAGGGTTATTATGGGTGATAGTAATTATAAAATTTTATCTGGAAATATTATTTTTAATGGTGACAATCTAATTCCTTTATCTACTGATGAAAGAGCTAAGCTTGGTATTTTTCTTGCTATGCAATATCCTATGGAAATTGAAGGTGTATCTAATCAAGACTTTTTGAGAACCGCTATGAGCGCTGTTAATAATAAGAGAATTGGTTTATATGATTTTATATTAAAATGTGAAAATGGTGCTGATGAGTTATCTATGAATAAAGAACTAATTCATAGAAGTCTTAATGTTGGTTTTTCTGGAGGAGAAAAGAAAAAAAATGAGGTATTACAAATTAAACTCTTAGAACCTAAATTAATTATTTTAGATGAACTTGATTCAGGTTTGGATATTGATAGTCTTAGAATTGTTGGAATGAATATACATAATTATAAAGAAGAGCATCCTAATACTTCTATTCTTATCATTACACATCATCCTAAAATACTTGAATACTTACATCCTGATTATGTGCATATTATGAATAATGGTACTATTATTGAAACTGGTAATTATGAACTAGCTATGGAAATTGAAAAAAATGGTTATACTAATTATAAAAATATTAAAAATGAGTTAACAAAGGAAGATAATAATGAATAAAATAAGAGTAGTTAATAATGAAATTATTCCTTGTGACTATAGTGATATTAGTATTGTTAATAATGAAATTAGTTTTTTAAATAGTGGTAACTTTGCTATTGAGTACATTGATTGTAATGATGTTAATTTGAATATTATTGTTAAAGAAAATACTCATGTTTGTTTATTTATATATTCAAATAATGACTATATTACCACTATGAATAAATATAATATTTTTGGAAATTTAGTTGTTAATAAATTTTATTATAATAATAATACTGATGAGATTATTAATGTAAATTTAAGTAAAGATAAAGCTAATTTTAAATATAATTTTTCTAGTGTTAGTAGTGGTAATGATAAGTTTACTATTAATATTTATCATTTGAAGAAAGATACTTGTAGTGATATATGTAATAGAACTGTTGCAAAGGAAAATAGTTCTAATGTATTTGATATTAATAGTTATGTTGAAAATGGTATTTTGGATACTTATTTGAATCAACAAACTAAGATTGTTACTTTGGGAGATTCTAATAATAAGATTAATCCTAATATGTTTATAGGAGAAGCTAGTACTACTGGAATTCATTCTTCTACGATTGGTACAATTAATGAAGAGGATATATTTTATTTGATGAGTAGAGGTATTGATTATGAAACCGCTATTAAATTAATTATTAAAGGAATGATTATTTCAAATATTAACCCAGATATGGAATATAGAGAAAAGATACTTGAACTTTTAAATGATTTAGGAGGTGAATAAATGAATAGAAATGATTTTGAATTACTTAATAAAAATATTGTTTATTTTGATAATGGGGCCACTACTTTAAAACCTAAATGTGTTAAAAATGCTATTTGTAATTATTATACGGAATATACCGCTAATGCACATAGAGGAGATTATAGTCTTAGTGCTACTGTTGATAGTTTATATGAGGGTACTAGAGAAAAGATTCGTGATTTTATTAATGCTAAAGAAACTTCTGAAATTGTTTTTACTAGTGGTACTACTAATAGTATGAATATGATTGTTAGTGGTTTTTTCAGAAATTATCTTAAACGTGATGATGAGGTCCTTGTTACTTTGAGTGAACATGCTTCTAATATTTTACCTTGGTTTATACTTCAAAAGGAAATTGGAATTAAAGTTAAATATATTGAACTTAATGATAAGCATGAAGTTACTGTGGAAAATGTTAAAAAGGCTATTAATAATAAGACTAAAGTTATATCTCTTGCAATGGTAACTAATGTTATTGGAGATGAGAGACCTATTAAAGAAATTAGTAAGATAGCTCATGATAATAATATTTTAATGGTAGTAGATGCTGCTCAAGGAGCTCCTCATAAAAAAATAGATGTACAAGATATGGATATTGATTTTATGGCTTTTTCTGGTCATAAAATGTATGGTCCTACTGGTATTGGTGTTTTATATGGTAAATTTGATTTACTTGATAAACTTATTCCTATGAACTATGGTGGCGGCATGAATGCTATGTTTACTAAGGATGGATATCTTGAACTTAGAGAAATTCCTACTAGACTTGAAGGTGGTACTCCTAATATTGAAGGAGTATTAGGTCTTAGTGCAGCAATTGATTATTTAAATAACATTGGTATGGATAATATTAATAAATATGAAAAAGAACTTAGAAATTATTTACTTAATGAACTTGAAAAGTTAGATTTTATTACTATCTATAATAAAGATGTAGAGAGTAATATTGTAGCTTTTAATATTGATGGTGTTTTTGCACAAGATACTGCCATTTATTTAGATAAATATAATATTTGTGTAAGAGCGGGTAATCATTGTGCTAAAATGATAGATAATGTTTTTAATATTAGTAATACTGTTAGAATTAGTCTTAGCTTTTATAATACTAAAGAAGAGGTTGATTTACTTATTAATGTTCTTAAGAATAGTAAAAATATATGGAAGGAAATATTGTAATGGATAAAGATATTAAGAGAAGTATTATTTTGGATAATTATCAAAACCCTAATAATAAAAGAGTTAGTGGTACTGATTATATTAAAATTAATACTAGAAATGTTAGTTGTATTGATAATTTGGATATTTATTTAAAAATAGAAAATGATATTATTAAAGATGTTTCTTTTGAAGGAGAAGCATGTGTTATTAGTATATCATCCACTAACATTCTTACTAATTTACTTATTGGTAAAACTAAAGAAGAAGGTATTTACTTAATA
>ENA-OOWZ01001582-OOWZ01001582.1-human-gut-metagenome-genome-assembly--contig:-NODE-1582-length-10751-cov-2.419316_pt1 | contig 10751 bp, 9 predicted proteins | sample MGYA00241580_ERZ501329 | MGnify/ENA primary metagenome ERZ501329 (study PRJEB25962, sample SAMEA2042923) | human gut metagenome | biome: human gut; feature: human-associated habitat; material: faeces... | reverse complement strand
AACAACAGTCCATTTTTTCGTATAAATTGAGATTGTTACTATGTTACTTCCTATAATGCACTTTTTCCGAAGATTTTTTTGTGCTGTGCTACTAAGTAGAGGGAACTTAAAATAGCAAGGATTGCAAATACTAATAACATAATCATGAGGCTGTATACTGCATTTGCCTCACCAGATGCTTTTGTAAGCTGTGCTGCTACTACCGGAATCAGGTAGCTTGCTGCACCCATAAATGTGTAATAAATACCTGTGTTTCTTCCCTTTGGTCCCGGGTTGAATAACTGAACCACTGCAAGACCAGTCTGAAGAGCACCACCTGCTGCAAAGAATCCTAACATTGCAATTGCAATGTAGATAATTGCTACCTGATGAATAAACAGAACACCTGCAAGTGCTACTGCAGTACAGATAGAATCAATCAAGACAACTTTCAGCGGGCTCCATTTTAATTTAGCCATCATGAATGCCCAGAAAAGTACTGCACAGATAGAACCAATCGTATAGATAGAAGTCATACCTGCTGCCTGCATCTCAGAAAGTCCACATACGGATAATCCGAACGCTTTTGTATACTGCTGAGCACCATACATGATTGCCATGCAAAGGAATGCATAAAACATTACCAGAAATACTACAAATTTCCCTGGCTTTGTAAGCATTGCTGCTTTCGCTGCATCGATCTCTGCCTGCACTGCATCTTTTGATTTGCCATCAGTTCCTTCTGATGCCTTCTTCTGATCATCATATACGAATGGTGCGATAATTGCAAGTACCAGACAGATAATTGACATAACTACCGGAATCATAACATTTAATTTCCAGTTTCCGCTGTTTGCGTTATGTACAACCAGAAGTGGATATACCATACCTGACAGTGAAACGAAGAATTTGATTCCTACAAGTGCTGATCCAGGTGCTGCCGGATAAGCTTCCTGTACTGCAGGATATCCTGAAGCATCCCAGAATCCAGAAGTTGCAACTCCAGATGCAAAACCGCATACAGAAGCAATCAGTGCATTCTTAGTAAATAAGAATCCAAGGAAGCAGATAATATATAACGCTGCTCCACCGATCATCAGTTTCTTACGTCCGACACGGTCTGAGATCTCTCCACCGATCCATACGCTTACGAATTTACCAAATCCAGTCCATGCTACTGCGGTACTTACTGCTGCAAGTCCTGCTGCATATGCTGCCGACTGCGGATCTGACATATTGAATCCCCACTGTTTTGCGAAATTCACATTATTCTGGCTTAAAATGATTGCCTGAATACCATGTGTCAGATAGCAAAAATATACACAGATGATAGACCATAAATATTTCTTTGCTTTCATTCCCTCATTCTCCTTTATCAAGTTGTTTTATTTTGCCTGTGCTTTCTGAAATTCCTGATACTCAGCAAGCGGCATTTCTTTTCCTACGAACAGCCCATAGTTTACTGCTCCCTGCTGCTGAAGCATTCCTACTCCGCCGATTGCCTTGCATCCTGCTTCTTCTGCTTCCAGGATCATCTTTGTTTTTTCCGGGCTGTATACAGTATCTGCAACAACCAGATCCTTACGGAATAATGATTTATCTACCAGTGTTACATCCTGGTGTGGTTTCATTCCCATAATTGTAGCATTTACAAGAATATCACATGCTTTGATTGCTTCTTCCAGTTTTGCCTTGTCGTCAAGGTCGTCTACTGTAACTACACACTCTGGGCACTTTTCAGCTAATTTGGCCTTTGTTCCTTCTGCTCTTTCGAAGAATTTATCTTTAATATTGAAGATATTTACTTCTTTTGCTCCGTCCAGTGCCAGCTGAACCTGAATTGCTGTAGCAGCTCCGCCTGCTCCAAGAACAACAACCTTTTTGTCTTTTACAGGTACTCCGTTGAGTTCCAGATTCTTAACAAATCCGACACCGTCTGTAATGTGTCCTGTGATCACTCCGTCATCGTTAACAAATACATTGCAGGCTCCGATAATCTCAGCTGCAGGTGACAGCTTATCTACCAGCTGTGCTGCGATGTTCTTGCATGGCATAGTGAAGTTACCACCACGCATATTTAATAAACGAATAGACTCGAATACTTTTGGCATTTCCTCTTCTGTTACATCAAATGCCATATAAGCATAATCTAAGCCATCATGCTGGAAGCTGAAGTTGTACATTGCAGGAGATCCTGAATGTCCAACTGGTGTTCCAAATAATGCCATTAAGCCTGTATGTCCGGAAATTCTTTTTTCCATGATCTTAACCCTCCTGGTTTTCTTTTATTCATAACAGCCCGCATACTACGAGCTGTCACATACACATTTCTTACAATTTCTATATATAATGATTAAAGTTTTAATGCCACATCATAAGCTTCTTTTGTAGCATCCAGTGCACGACGTGCTCTTACTGCATCACCTACTACATGAACTTCCGGAACGATGTCCTTTAATTCATCAGCGAAGTCATATACAACATTCTGACCATCGCGGTGTGTATAACGGGAGCTGAATCCCATAGAAAGAACTACAGTATCGAATCCTCTTGCTTCATAGATAGTCTCATCAGACTTATCCGCTGCATTCTTGTAGCTTACTCCATCTGAGAAAATTTCAGATACAGCAGCGCTTGTAATCTGCTCGATTCCGTATTTTTCGAAGGCTTCCATAAGGAAGATACGATGCTCGTGGATTACGTCTGGTCCGATCGCATCTCTCATCTCGATAACAGATACTTCATGTCCCTGTTCAGCAAGGAAATCTGCTGTCTCGGCACCTACCATACCTCCACCTACAACTAAAACTTTATGTCCTACCGGACGTGTTCCTTCCAGGCAGTCCACACCATATACGATATCAGGATTATGGATACCTTTGATAAATGGAAGAACTAATGTTTCAGATCCTGTTGCGAGGATAACAGCATCCGGTGTATCTTCTTTTAACATCTGAGCTGTTACTTTTGTGTTCATCTTGATATTTACGCCGGCTTTTTCGCATTTTACGATATAGCTTCTGATCATACCTGTGATGTCACCTTTTCCCGGCGGGTAAGCAGCCAGTCTCATGTTTCCGCCAAGTTTATCTGTTGCTTCAAATAATGTTACATCATGTCCACGTCTCTTAGCTGTGAATGCTGCACACATACCTGCTACACCGCCACCGATAACGTATACTTTCTTTGCTTTTTCCGCTTTCGGAAGTCCCTCAACTTCACGTCCAAGTACTGGGTTTACCAGACAGCAAAGAGGTTTACCTGCATACATGTTGGCAACGCATCCCTGCAGACATGCGATACAAGGTGTCATATCTTCCAGTCTTTCTTCCTGAGCCTTTTCCGGAGTATGAGGATCAGCCAGTGACTGACGTCCGAATGCTACCAGATCCGCTTTTCCAAGTTTTACCATCTGTTCAGCGAACTGTGGCTCTGTGTAACGTCCGACTGTGATAACCGGAACGGATACACAATTTTTGATATTTGCTACGAGCTCTGCAGAGAATCCGCCATGAATTCCTGTTGGAGCCCACATATATTCATCTTTCAGATGCACTGCACGTGATACGTGAAGTCCATCGACTCCACAGTCTTCAAGATAAGAAGCGATTGCACACATATCGTGATTATCCAGACCGCCAAACATATCTTCTGTACTGTTAATACGTGCAAGAACTGCGATTTTACCTTCTGTTCTCTTCTTTACTTCTTCAACGATCAGACGGGAAAATCTCATTCTGTTTTCGAAGTTTCCACCAAATTCGTCTACACGTTTGTTCGTTCTTGGTGACATAAAAGAATTCACAAGATAACCATGTGCCATGTGAATTTCTACTGCATCGGCTCCGCCCTTCATTGCGCGGACTGCTGCATCTCCGTATCCTTTAATGAGCTCATATACCTGCTCTGTAGGAACTGCTTCCGGAATATCTCTTCCATCAGCTGCTGCAATAGATGTTGCCGCCTGGATTGGTGCTCCTGCATTCTTAGCATTTCCTTCCGGACCTGCATTCTGAAGCTGAATAGAAATCTTAGCACCTTCTGCATGACAGGCATCGGTAATCTTCTTCAGGCTCTCGATGCTGTTATCATCATACAGACAAGGTTTTCTTGGGCCGCCCTTTGCACCTTTATGAACTACTGTTGCTTCAATTGTAATCAGACCGAACTGACCTTTTGCACGTTCAGCATAGTATGCAACAGACTCATCGCTCCATGTTCCATCTGTTTTTGCAAAGTTGTTTCCCATTGGTGGTACTACGAAACGGTTCTTTACTGTCATTGGTCCGATCTGAATCGGAGAAAACATATGTTTGAACTTCATTATTTTTTTACCTCTCTCTTTTGATCAAATGTGTTTTCTAAATTAGTCAACCATTTCTGGCCAAGCTTCTTTTAATACTTTTTCTGTATTTTCATATGTATAAGCAGCTGCTTCTTTAAGTCCTCTTCCAAGGATCTCATCAGAAATTACTTCTACACCGATAACCTTTGGATCAACTCCGGCATCTTTGATCATCTTAACAAATCCGGCTGTGTCTTTTGCTCCTGTTCCAGGTGCAAGACGATCATGCATTGACTCATCTCTTAAGATTGAATCTGCGTATGGTCTCTCGTAAGCATCGTTGATCTGGATAGAAATAACTTTCTTAGCGATTTCCGGTGTCAGGATGTCATATGGCTGATTAGCTCTTACCCAGTGCCATGTATCAAGGATAAGCATTGCATTCTCACATCCAGAAGCTTTTACAACTTCCCAGCCTTTCTGAAGGTTTGGAATACCACTGTATGGCATTGGCTCAACACCGATGATATATTTTCCAGCTCTCTGGCAGAGTTCTTTTAATTTCTGAGCTGTATATTCTACTGAGTAGTTTTCCATCAGTCCACAGTTGATATGGCCAACTCCGAAGAGTTCACACATATGGAAGCACATCTGCTCTTTGTATTTCTGCTCGTATGAACGATGTTCTTCACACCACTGAACGATGTACTCAACTTCTGTTACTTTCATGTCATGTTTGTCAAGAATTGCAAGAATGTCTTCATCATGAAGTCCTTCATTCAAAGCATCAACATAAGTCTCTGCACGAAGACCGATTCCTTCGTATCCTGCTTCTTTTGCAGCGATAACACGATCTTCAAATTTGCACTGATCTCCAAGTGTCCATGAACTTACTGTGATTGGATTCTTTTTTGACATAATTCTACCTCCATTGTTAAAATTGAACAGATTCCCTTTTTTCTTAATGTTCAATCTAGTAATATTTGCTATGGTTTGATTATATATCCTTGTTAAATAAAAAACAAATTAGTTATTTTATTTTAATTTATAGATTTTATTCATAGGTTTTTACCTTCCGTTCATGATAAGATATAGACATATATAAATATAACGAAAGAAAGGGGGCCGGCTTTATGAATCTGTATCATCTAAGATATTTTGCCACACTGGCCCATCTGGAGCATTACACAAAAGCCGCTGAAATTCTTGCCATCACTCAGCCAAGTCTGAGTCATGCTATTGCATCTCTTGAAAAGGAACTAGGGGTAAAACTTTTCGAGAAGGAGGGCCGTAATGTAGCACTTACCAAATGTGGACAGGCTTTTCTTATTGATGTTGAACAGGCTTTGGATATGATTGATTCCAGCGTTAACAAGCTTCAGATGACAGGTCGTGGCGAAGGTCGTATCGATATCGTGGAACTTCGTGCTCTAAGCAGTACCGTTGTTCCCAATTTCGTAAAAGGATTTCTGGATTCTACGCCGGATAAAAAAATTGATTTTTATTTTCATAGTTCCACAGGTCTTACTTCTGATATGATTCAGGGATTAAAAGACCGGAAATATGACATCGCATTTTGCTCTATGATGGACAATGAGCCGCTGATTGAATTCACACCTGTCGCAAAGCAGGAACTGGTGTTGATCGTACCCAAAGGTCATCCACTGGAAGGACGCAGCTCTATTGATCTGAAAGATACACTTGCTTATCCGCACATTGCATTTTCCAAGCGAAGCGGCTTAAGACATGTCATTGACAAATTGTTTAAAAAATGCGGAGGTTATCCGCAAATTGCCTACTCTATGGAAGAAGACCAGGGAGTTGCCGGTCTTGTCGGTGCAGGCTTCGGTATCGCAGTTGTTCCAAAGATGCCGGTTCTTTCCTATATGCCTGTATCCATTATCGAAATCGAAAAGCCTTCCTGGGAAAGACTCTTTTATATGGCTACTTTAAAGAATGTTTATCAGGCGCCTGTTATCATGGACTTTAAAAAATACGTAACCGAACACGCAGACCTGTAAAAAATAACAGAGACGAAAAATTGTTAAAAAACTTTCGTCTCTGTTATTTTTATATCATATCTGCTTAATCTTTTTATTATTCCCACGGAAGAGCTGTGTGTTCTGCTTTTCCGACACGCAGCATCAGTTCATTTACCGCTTCTTTCGGACTCTTATCTTCAAACAGTACCTTATTTACTTCCTCAATAATCGGAAGTGATACATTGTATTTCTTTCCGAGCTTTGCCGCTGCCTTTGCAGAATATACGCCTTCTACCACCATCTTAACTTCATCCATGGCTTCCTTCATAGTTTTACCCTGTCCCATCAGATATCCGGCTTTGCGATTACGGCTGTGTACACTTGCACAGGTTACAATAAGATCTCCGATACCTGCCAGACCGCCAAATGTCTCAGCCGCACCTCCCATCTTTACACCAAGTCTTGTGATCTCCGCAATTCCTCTGGTGATCAGTGCAGCTTTGGTGTTATCCCCGTATCCTAGTCCATCTGCAACTCCGGCTGCAAGTGCGATTACATTTTTCAGGGAACCGCCAAGCTCAATTCCTTTAATATCCGGACTTGTGTAGACACGGAATACATCATTCATGAAAATTTTCTGCAGATAAATGGCGGTTTCTTCTGTCTCTGCTCCGACTACAACCGTTGTCGGAAGTTCGCGGCTTACTTCTTCTGCGTGACTTGGACCAGAAAGAACAGCTACATTTGCCTGCGGAATCTCTTCTTCAATCTGCTCAGAAAGTGTCTTTAAAGTACCCTCTTCAATTCCTTTTGCCACATTGACCAGAATTTGCTCTTCCTTTACATACGGGCACATTTTCTTCGCCGTAGCTCTGGTTGCCATAGACGGAACTGCAAGAACGACCACATCTTTTCCTTCCACACTTCCCTGCAGATCTGTTGTGATCTCGATCTCCTCCGGAATATGAACGCCCGGAAGCTTACTTGGATTTTCCCGCTTTTCTCTGATCTCATCTGCTTCTTCTTTTAAATAAGACCAGATGGTTACATGATGTCCGTTTTTATTCAGTACCAGGGCCAGAGCCGTTCCCCAGCTTCCTGAACCGATAACTCCGATTTCTGCCATAAATTATTACCTCTTATTTTTCTTTTTTGAAAAACTGATCTTGCTCTCTGTACCATTTCTCAGACGTCCGATATTCGCACGGTGACGGATAAATGCAGAGAGAACAAAAAGTGCTCCGATTCCATACATTTCAAACAGATACTTCTGCGCCATTCCAAACATTCCCATCTGTCCGTCAACGACGAGTCCGACAAGGAACAGTACGGAAATCACCAGCGATCCCAGTGATACATAACGTGTCACGGCAACAATTACGATAAACACGATCAAACATACTGCCGCAATCCGAATATCTGTAGATAAGATCATACCTGCCGTAACTGCAATTCCCTTTCCGCCCTTGAACTTCAGATAGAATGGAAAATTATGTCCGAGCACTGCCCCAAAACCTGTATACAGCGAAAGGAGCGGTAAAATATCTGCGTGAGACTGTCCGTAAATTCCGCGGACCACCAGAACTGCGATCACGCATTTGAAGCAGTCACCTAGCAGGGTGATCATTCCGGCTTTGATTCCCATGGTACGAAGTGCATTGGTAGAACCTGCATTTCCACTTCCCATCTTGCGGATATCTACCCCCTGAGTTTTTCCATAGAAATAGCCGGTCTGAAACAGACCAAATATATAGCCGATCAGCAAACATACAAGACGTTCCATCTTATTTGTCTTTCTCCTTTCTCTCCCTGATAAAGAATTTAAGAGACGTTCCACGGAAGCCAAACGCTTCACGGATCTTATTCTCCAGATATCTGGTATAAGAAAAGTGCATCAGTTCTTTATTATTTACAAAAATTACGAATGATGGTGGTTTTACCGCTACCTGTGTAATGTAATACAGTTTCAATCTCTTTCCTTTATCTGACGGTGGCTGCTGCATCGCAACTGCTTCTGTCATAATCTCGTTCAGGACACCGGTCGCAACACGCAGTGTCTGATTCTCGATCACCATATCGATCATATCATATAATTTGTTCAAACGCTGTCCTGTCTCTGCTGACACATACATAATCTCTGCATATGGCATGAATGAAAGCACACGACGTACGTTATTCTCATACTCTCTCATGGTCTTGTCATTCTTTTCAATGGCATCCCATTTATTTACAACAATAATGATACCTTTTCCTCTTTCATGTGCGATACCGGCAATCTTGGCATCCTGTTCGGTGACACCTTCTGTCGCATCGATCACGACCAGTACTACATCTGCACGTTCTACCGCCGTTACAGTACGGATGATACTGTAACGTTCCAGTTCTTCTTTAATTTTGCTCTTTCTTCGAAGTCCGGCAGTATCAATGAAGACATAATCTTTTCCGTTATACTTAACGTTTGTATCAATTGCATCTCTGGTCGTTCCGGCTACGTCAGATACGATCACACGCTGCTTTCCTGTCAACTTGTTAATGATAGAAGATTTTCCTACGTTCGGTTTTCCTACGATTGCCACTCTCGGACGTTCATCTTCTTTTTCTTCCGCTTCATGTTCCGGGAAATGTGCGATCACTGCATCTAACATATCACCGATTCCCAGTCTGGAAGCAGCCGATACCGGCACCGGATCACCAATTCCCAGATTATAGAATTCATATACATCCGGCATGAACTTATCAAAATTGTCAACTTTATTCACAGCCAGTACAACTGGTTTCCCGGATCTTCGAAGCATATCCGCAACCTTGGAATCTGCATCTACAAGCCCCTGTCTTACATCTGTGATAAAAATAATCACATCTGCAGTATCAATGGCAATCTGTGCCTGTTCTCTCATCTGAGAAAGGATAATGTCCTTGCTCTCCGGTTCAATACCCCCTGTGTCGATCATAGTAAATTCTTTATCCAGCCATGTAACATCGGCATAGATACGGTCTCTTGTTACTCCAGGCGTATCTTTGACGATCGAAATCATCTCTCCCGCCAGTACATTAAAAAGGGTCGACTTACCGACATTTGGTCTTCCCACAATAGCAACTACTGGTTTACTCATCTTAACTCTCCTCTATATTTCATTCTATATTTGTCACTTAACGATACTATTATACATTACCTTTGTCAAATAGTCCAATCAGTAGTTGACCTTTTTATAGAAAAAGTGATATAAATAATTAGGAGTAACTTATCATATAAAATACACAGGAGTTTTTATTATGCCAAATATCAAATTAATGGAAAGCGGTCTTCCTGTTGCACCACTTAAAATCGGTGCTCTGGAATCATGCCGCGAACTTGGTGAAAAAGTAAATGATTACATTGTACAATTCAGAAAAAGCACAATGGACAAGAACACAGATTCACCATTATATTATAATTACATGCGTGACAATTACCTGATCGATTGTCCGTGTCCACGTTTTGGAAGTGGAGAAGCCAAAGGACTTCTGACAGAATCTATCCGTGGGGCAGATCTTTTCCTCATGGTAGATGTCTGCAATCATAGTCTTACTTATTCTGTAAATGGTCATTTAAATCATATGTCACCAGACGACCATTTTCAGGATTTAAAAAGAATCATTGCTGCTGCTAACGGAAAAGCACGCCGTGTCAACGTTGTAATGCCTTTCCTCTATGAAAGCCGTCAGCACAAGCGTACCAAACGTGAGTCTCTGGACAGTGCCCTCGCACTTCAGGAACTGATCGATATGGGTGTATCTAATATCTTTACATTTGATGCCCACGATCCACGTGTTCAGAATTCCATTCCACTTCACGGATTTGACAGTTTCAATCCTCCGTATCAGTTCATGAAAGCATTGTTAAAAGCTGAGCCGGATCTTAAAGTAGACAAAGAACACTTAATGATCATCAGTCCGGACGAAGGAGCTATGCAGCGTGCTGTATACTTCTCTAACGTTTTGGGCGTGAATATGGGTATGTTCTACAAACGTCGTGACTATTCAACGGTTGTAAATGGTAAAAACCCGATCGTCGCTCACGAATTTTTAGGTGAACATCTTGATGGAAAAGATGCGATCATCATTGATGATATGATTTCTTCCGGTGAAAGTATGCTCGATGTTGCAAAACAGATTAAAGACCGTGGAGCAAACCGCGTATTTGTCTGCACTACATTCGGACTTTTTACAGACGGATTCGAGAAATTCGATGAATATTATGAAAAAGGATATATCGACCGTGTGATTACTACCAATCTTACTTATCTTCCTGCCGAAGCAAAGGAAAAACCTTATTTCCTGATTGCAGACATGAGTAAATTCATTGCATTGATCATTGATTCTATGAATCATGACATCAGTATCGGAAAAGTTATGGATCCAACTGAGAAGATTCACCGTCTTCTTGAGAAACACAACGGTACTTTGTAAAAATACAGAGAACTTGCCACCGGCGACTTCTCTTGCATACTGTGATAACAAAAGAA
>ENA-OOWZ01001581-OOWZ01001581.1-human-gut-metagenome-genome-assembly--contig:-NODE-1581-length-10752-cov-1.862859_pt1 | contig 10752 bp, 8 predicted proteins | sample MGYA00241580_ERZ501329 | MGnify/ENA primary metagenome ERZ501329 (study PRJEB25962, sample SAMEA2042923) | human gut metagenome | biome: human gut; feature: human-associated habitat; material: faeces... | reverse complement strand
GGGGTGTTGTATATGAGCTTCTTTGGCGTTGCCGATCATTTTATAGTAAGCAGCCGGGGCGTGTCATTTTCGCAGGCCTGGTTTTATGCACAGACCGAAAAATCAATTGCTGAACAGCGGTTCTTCTGGCATGGGCGGCGTTCGTATGAAGTGGCTCGTTACTGGGACAAATTTGCCGGTTTCGCCCGATCGCTGCAGCAACTCTATTACGTCCAGTGTATGATAGGTGAAATCGGCAGCCAGTCTCGGCGCACGGCCGCGGATGAGTGCGTCCGCCATATCGCTGACACCGACGCCGCGGCAGTTCTTTTCATAGGGAAACTCAATCGGGAGCTGTCGCCAGGTACTGTCATTGCGTCCCCGAAAGAGAATCTCGCCCGAAAAATCGCATGGTGGTACGGTAATCAGCGTCCCCTCCGTCCCATAGATTTCAATTCTGGTATCAAGCCGGGAGCACGGTACGTCGAATGAATGCAGCGATGTGCAGATCGCGCCGCTGTTCAGATGCATCGTGCAGGCGTAATACGTGGGCATTTCCACGTCGATCTTCTCGCCGCAATGCGGCTGACTGCCGATGGTGCGCTGCGCATAGGTCTTCTTTGCCATACAGGCAACTTCTCCTGCCGGGCCAAGCAGGTACAGGATCCCGCCGATATAATACGGCCCCACGTCATACAGGGGCCCTGCGCCCTTCTGATATAGGAAGAATGGATTCGGGTGCCAGGACTCCGGACCGCCGTTGAACGTCTGACCGACGGAGGCGACCGGCGTACCGATCAGTCCGTTGTCGATCAGCTTCCGGCATGTCTGGATCCCGCCGCCAAGCAGCGTATCCGGCGCGCAGGTGAGCATCAGGTTTTTCTCCCGTGCCAGCGTGAGAAGATGCGCAGCTTCAGCGGTAGTCGCCGCAAGCGGCTTTTCCACATATGTGTGCTTTCCTGCCAGAAGAGCCTGCTCGGCAAGCCGGAAATGACTGACGGGATCGATCAGGATCACAACAATGTCAAGTTCCATGGCCAGCAGTTCTTCTGTGCTGACGGCGTAGGGAATGCCGAACTCTGCCGCCCGGCGCCTTGCGCTTTCCCCGCCGCGGCTGCTGACAGCCACGACCTGTGTGTTCCGAAATACTTGTGTGAGCGAATGCAGATAGACACGACTGATGTCTCCACAGCCGATCACACCGACTTTGCATCGATCCATTGATTTATCCCCCCGGCTTCAGCGTCTGGATACAAATTCAACAACGCCGTCACAGGCTGGTACCGTCACGGTGCAAAGACCGTTGATATCATAAATAAGCGTGCGCGGCTCGTCTGTGCGGTTAACGCAGACAAGCGCGTATTCTGTATCGCTTTCCAGCAGACGCACAAGCATGCCGCTGCTCGAGAGCATCCGAATCGCTACATAGCCGTTTGCGTTGGCGTAGGAAGCGATCAGATCGGCGGTCGCGTCATCGCGGGTATTCCAGTAGGCGCCGCCCGCAAACCGCCGAACCAAACAATGCGTCCTGCCCCGAAGCTGCGCGTGAGAATCGCAGGGCTGCCATCAGAGAAGACGGCCTTGACTGTCACGTCTGCTGCACAGGAGGCGAAACCCTGCCGGTAGTAGCAGAACTCGCCCGTCCTTCTGCCATCCAGGGTATAGACGGTTTCCGGCGCACGCAGAAGATCAAAGTTGACGGACTGCATGCCGAGCAGTTCGCGCAGGAAGCTTCCGTCGGCCTCCAGTTCCCCATTTTCGCGATAGCTTCCGGCACCGGCCTCAAGCACAAGCGTGCCACCGGCTTTTACGTACGCAGTAAGCGCGCGGCGCTCGTCTTCACACAGTGAGAGTGTCATGGGGAGATACAGCGTTCGCACGCCTTCGGCGTAAAGAGTATCCGCATAATCCGCATGCGCAAACCGGCAGGGAATCCCGCGGTCGGTAAGCGCCTGGTGATAGCCCTTGAAGCTGTTATTGTATTTCTTTTCCTCCTGTACGGCGTTTGCCAGAAGGTCGCTGTTGCGGGACAGGAAAATCGCGTTGGATGAAAGGCAGCGTTCGAACTGCTCGAGCTTCAGTGCCAAAAACTTCCTTGCACAGTTCCCGGCCTCGCGCGAACGCGGCGTATTGGTGCCATCGATATTGACAAGACCAAAGCCAGGCGACTCCATACCGGCGGGCTCTGGCTTATACTGCCAGTAGACCACGCCCTTACCGCCCGCGGCGATCACGCTCCAGTTCCACTGGCGTACATCCGGCTCCTTCGGCACAACCCCCGCAAGCAGCCCCTCTTTGCCGCCGCCGCCCTGCAGCTCAACCTGATAGAAGGGTTTCCCCCGTGACGCTTCCGCCACAACCTCCGCGTTCATGAAATGCTGACCAATGTGCTCTGTTCCCATCAGCCACAGCGGGAATGCGGAAAGGCCAAACTGATCGACTTCCCGGGCAAGCAGGAATTCATCCGTCAGATCCTTGGCAAGGCCGCCGTCGTTGACCTGCCCCATATAGCCGGAGTAGGCGACATGCGTCTGCACGGTTTTACCGGGTGCGCCGCGCCTGACAGCCGCCGCGCGGTCATGCAGAAGTGCCCGCAAATTGTCCATGCCAAAGCGCCGCCAGTCGATCATATCCGCAGCGGTGCCGTATCTGCGCGGCGCCTCGACCTGCTCCCAGTTGCTGTAGCAGCGGAACCATGCCGCGTTCAGCTTTTCAAGCGTGCCGTAGCGCGATTGCAGCCAGCCGCGGAATTTGGCCTGCGTATGCTCACAGTAGCAGAGCAGGCTATCCGGATAGTCGTACATGGGCTCCAGGTGCGGCTCATTCCACACATCAAAGCATGTAACCGCGGGATCGGCAGCGAAATGCTTCGCCGTCTCATAGCAGAAGCGGTAGATCAGCGCGGCATAATCCGGGCTGTCCGGGCAGAGGCCGGGCCAGCCCGCAGTCGGAATATTACCAGGGCCGCTGTATTTCAGCTGCTCGCCCGTGGACATTTCATAAAATGCACCGAGCTTACCGTCGGAGGTCCAATAGGGTGCGCCCTCCGGGATGAGATTGATCACAACGCTGAGCCCTTTTTTCGCGCAGAGCGCCGTGAGCGCATCAAGATCGTCAAACTGAAACACGCCGGGCTCGCGCTCGATCCAGTTCCAGACTGCCCAGAGCTTTACGGTATTGAACCCAAGCGAGACCATGTTGTCAAGATCGTTTTCCCAGCAGCCGCGATAGGGAAAGGGCGGGCGATAATATTGAGAGCCGTAGATCATAGTTTTCTCCTCTGTTTTTTATCCTTTGACCGATCCGGCAGTCATGCCGGTAACGAGATATTTCTGCATGGCGAAGCCAATGAGAATCACGGGCAGCATACCGACTGTCGCAGCAGCGCTGCATTTGCCCCAGTCGACTGTCAACGCACCGGTAAAGCGGCTGATTCCGACCTGGATCGTATAGGCCTTCATAGTCGTCAGCTGCAGCGCGTAAAGCAGTTCGTTCCAGGAGCATTGGAACGTCAGAATGATGGAAGAACCCAGCGCGGGCTTGAGCACAGGCATCATGATCTTCCAGAACGCCTGCATTCTGGTTGCGCCATCAATCGTGGCAGCCTCGAGCAACTCCATCGGAATATCACGCATGAAGCCGAGGATCAGCCATACGATAAACGGCAGGTTCAGCGAGCAGTGAGCCAGAATGACACCAATATACGTGCGGTGCAGCCCGAGCTTGACCAGAATGCTGTAGAACGGGATCAGAATCGTAATGGACGGGACAAGCTTACCGATCAAAAGAAAGCTGGAGGCCTGTTTTCCGGCTCTGGATTTCATGATCAGAAGCCCATATGCACCCATTGCGCCAAACAGCACGCAGATCAGCGTTGTAACAGACGTGATTATGATTGAGTTTTTGAAATACAGTAGGAAATCGCCGTTGCTGAAGGCCTTCTGGAAATGAGAAAGCGTCGGCTGAAAGAAAAGTTTCGGAGGGATCGCTGTAATGTCGAGCGTCGGCTTGATTGCGTTGGTGATGACAATATAGACGGGGATCAGCGACCACAGGAAGAACAGCGCGAGGATCACAGCGCGCGCAATTTTTGCCGCTTTGGATTCTTTGATGCCCAGCATGCTCAGCCCTCCTCGTCACGCTTGATGTTATATTTGATAAACGGGATCCCGAACAGGAGCATCGTAAGCACCATGGTAAACAGTGAGATGGCCATCGCATAGCCCATATCATTGGTCTTGAAGGCGGTGCGATAGGCGTAGATGCTCAGGGACATGGTAGAGTTGGACGGACCTCCGCTTGTAAGCGAATAGATCAGGTCGAAGACCTTGATCGTATCGACGCCGCTGACGACGAGAATCACCATATAAATCCCCGTAAGAAGCGGAAGGGTTATTTTGAAAAACAGCTTAAGCCCGGAAGCCCCATCCAGATAGGCCGCTTCATAGACGTCTGCCGGGATCGAGGTCAGACCTGCACTGACGACGAGAATGACAAACGGGACGACCTGCCACCAATGCGCGACAACGACGCAAAGCATCGCCGTTTTCTCGCTGGACAGCCCGGGAACCTGTGAAATACCGAGGTGAACGAGACTTAAAACATAGTAGAACGGCCCCGAAGCGGGGTCAAAAATAAATTTCCAGATCAGGCCGACAATCAACGGCGAGATGAGCAGCGGAATCAGATAGACCGCGCGCAGCACATCGCTTCTGCGCCGGGAGACCTTCGTCAGCAGCACCGCAATCAGTGTGCCGAAGAAAAGATCGCCGGAGGTAGCGAGCAGCGCAAATTCCAGCGTATTCCACGTGACCTTTCCAAGTGTTTCGTCCTTGAACAGGCGCAGATAATTTGCCAGACCAACAAAGGTCTCGCCATCCAGCCGGCCGCCTACCTTATAGGCATACAGGCTGATATACAGCCCATAGAAAAACGGGACGATCATGACGACCAGTACGATAAAAAGCGTTGGAGAAAGCAGCAGCGTAGGGAGAAAATCGCCCTTTTCGAGCGAGATACGCGTTGAAGAACGTTTATTTTTCATAGCCATCCTTATCCAAAGAGCCTGTAGGGTTCGGGTGGACAGCCCGGCTGAACCGGACTGCCCACCAGTTCTCACATGAGATATCTCAGCTTAATTTGACGGTATCCGCCAGATCGTTCTGGAGCTTGTTGAACACCTCGACCGGATCGGCACCGGAGGCCGCGATCTCAGAGAGTGCGGCCTGCAGCGGGTCGGACAGTGCGCTTGCGCTGGCAGCCAGAGGCTGCGTCTTGCCGTTCGCCATCTGCTCGGACAGCGCGGGGAGGAAGGGTTCCGCCGCGAGAACATCAGCGTCGGACGACAGCGCGGCAACTGCGGAAGTATGGCCGATCTGAACAGCCATCTGCTTTTCCACATCCGCACTCGTGAGATATTTTACCGCTTCCCATGCAGCATCCGGGTTGGCGCTGTTGGCAGCGATCGCCCAGGACCAGGTGTTCAGGCAGCCGGAGACGGATTTCTTGCCGGGCATTGCGCCATAAGCGACGCAGTCGGCGATCACAGAGCCTTCAGGATCGGAGTCAAGGCCGGAAAGGCCGGACATCGTGATTCCGAACGGGCATTTGCCGGTGCGGATGGCCTCGGAGACCTGATCGTTGTGCCAGGTGACTGCACCGTCCATGGCGTACTGCGCGAGCTCGGCGTACTGCTGTGCTGCCTCAAGGCAGACATCACTGGTAAGAGCAAGGCTGCCGTCAGCATCAAAGTAATCGCCGCCGTTGGAATAGAGGATCATCGCATAAAGGTCCATGGCTGCCTGGCCCTGCATGAGCGGCAAGCCGATGCCGGTGCCAGCTTCCTTAAAATACTTCGCCAGCGCGACGAGCTCGTCCCACGTGGCGGGGATGTTCTGGCCTTCCCGTTCGAGCCATTCGGTGTTGTAGGTCATCATCATGCCCTGCATCATGTCAGGCATGGCATACATGGTGCCATCGACCTTGCCAATCTCCACAATACCGGAAAGATAATCGTCCATGTTCAGATCGTCGCGTGCAATGTAGGAGTCGAGCGGGAGCAGCCAGCCATTTGCGACATACTCAGGGATCCAGACCTCGGGAACCCAGATCAGGTCATATTCGCCGGATGCGCTCATGCTGAGGATCTGTTTCTCCTTGAGGTTGTTGTAGTCAACGTCGTCAATAACGATTGTGCCGTTTGTGTAGCTTTCCACAATGGCCTTCTGGGTATCGGCGTTCGGACCTGCCCAACGGGAAGCAACGACGGTCACGCCGGAGAAATCGGAGCCGGAAGATGCAGCCTCAGCAGGAGCTGCTGCAGACGCATCGGTGCTGTCGGATGCATCGGCGGCAGGAGCCGCGGGCTGTGCGCATGCACAAAGTGCAGCAAGCAGACTGAGTGCAAGAAGGAGAACGAGTGCCTTTTTCATATTGGTGGTTCCTTTCTTTTTTTATTCGAACACGGGTCTTCGTGTGTTCTATGAATCAATAGGTGGTGCGGTTATAGATCTCGACCTGAACATCCTTGTGCAGATCCACGAATCTGGCGCTGAAGCCGCCTACACGCACGATCAGATCCCGGTAATCCTCCGGGCGCTCCAGCGCGTTTTTCAGATCCTCTCTACCGACGACAGAGATCATGGCCTGCGCGCCGCCGCGATCAAAGTAATTCTGAATCAGCTCCAGAACCTTTTCTCTGGACGCCTGGAACAGTTCCTTGCTGAACCGGAAATTCTGCACAGTGCCGGCATTGTTGTCCTGCGGCATTTTCAGCAGAGAATTGATCATTGCAGTCACGCCGTTTTTATCTGCGCCAGGCTCAGGATTGTTGGCGTTGGCAAACGGTGTGCCTGCCTTGCGGCCGTTTGGCGTTGCGCCGACCCAGCGGGCAAGTGTCGTATTCTGGTCGTTGTTGATGATGACAGAAAGATTGGTATCGAGACCAGCCAGAGGTGCCTGCGCTGCAATATCCTGGTTGATATCGCTCTGCAGCTTGACGACCATGCGGTCGACGTCGTCGATGTCGTTGCCGTACTTCGGCAAATCAAGCATCATGCGGCGCTCTTTTTCGAAGCCGAAGAAATTGTTGTCCAGAATGCGGACAAGCTCGCTGCCGGTCAGCACCTTTTCATCATAGATCAGCTTTTTGATTGCAAAGAGGCTGTCGCCGGCATCGACCAGGCCGTAGAGCTCCAGCGTGCCGTTGAGACTCTGGCAGCCGCCGGCAAACATCGGCTTTCCGCTCTCTAGGCAGCCGTCATAGAGCATGGAGAAGTACAGGAACGGATGAATCGAGCCGGTCTTATCGTACTCATAGCGCTCAAATTTCGCTTCAGCGGCGATATAGAAGTGCAGCTGCGTCAGATAGTTATCATAGAATTCTTCAAAGCTGCGGCATTCGGCAAGCGCCTTGGTTTTCGGACCGACCCACTTCCGGCTGACCGGCTCATAGCCGCCGCGGATTGCGATCTCGAGGATCTTGGATACGTTCATCGAACCGCTGGGGGTGTGGATACTGTAATGATCAAATTCGATCTCGCCGCAGCCGAGAGGGACGTAGGATTCTGCGCGGGCTCTGTCGACGCCATAGCCCTTCATGATCGCAGGGACGAGCACATCGTCGTTATACAGCAGCGGATAGGAGCGCCCCTCCTCGATGCAGCGCATCGCCGCATCCCAGACCGCCTTCGGTGTCTGTTTGCTGAAGCGGAGCGTAAACTGCGGAAGGACTTCCTTGACCGTGCGGCAGGCTTCGATCGCGACGAGCGAGAAGCGATCCGCATTTTCCGTATTTCTGCGCCCCAGACCGCCGACAAACAGGCGGCCGACCTCGCAGTTGAGATGGTCGATCAGGCGGAAATAAGACTGCACCAGTGCCAGCGCCTCTTCATCCGAGAGCGCACCGCTGTCAATATCCTTGACATAGAGGTCCCCAAGATAGATATCCGCCCGGCCGTACTCGACCTGAGGTGCCATTATACCATACATCCATACCAGCTGGATAGCCTCGCGCATGGACTGGGGCGCACGCTCGGTGATGTTCTGCAGGACCTGCGCCATGACGCGGAGCTCGGCAGCACGTTGTGCATCCGGATGGCTTTCGGCCATACGCAGCGCCTGGTCGCGGTAATACAGGCAGCATTCTGCGATCAGATCGACTGCGCTCAGCATGCATTCATACAGAATCACGTCACCGCCGCGTGCCTTCTCGCGCTCGATGCAGCCGCGGATCTCCGCCTGCATACCGGGCAAACCAACCTGAACAAGCTTATCGAAGTTGGGATACGAGCCCGCCATGCGGAGGATCGGCGTTGCGGGCAGCGGATCGTTTTCCCAGACGTCGGTGTAGAAAACATCCTTCAGATCCGCGGGAACGTCGGCCATGACCTTTGCCCCGGTGCGCTCAGCATACCAGAAGGTCAGCATATCGTGGATATCCTCCCGGTATTTCTGGTTACCGGGCTGGTTGGCCAGCAGATCGGCGATCCGCGCAAGATCGGCGTAGTAGCCGAAGCCATCAGTCTGGTGCTGCGAGCCGAAGCCGACGATGCCCATCTGCACGCGGCCCGCGAACAGATCTTCGTCCTCAATCTCATGCATGATCGCAGGAAACTGCGCGCGCAGCGCGGCAAGCTCAATCTGCGCCGGATGCGTAAACTTCGCCTTCGCTTCCCGATACGCCTTCGTAAAGGCAATCTCAAAGGACAGGTCTGTGCGAGGATGCTTGACTTTCCAATTGTTCATCTGGAGCCTCCTGAAAAATTTTTGATTTTTTGCCTGGACTGTGATATATAAAAACAAGAATGAATCAGCGTCCGAAAAGGGGTGTACGCCGTGGCTGTGCAATTTCTTGCCGAGAACTATCTGCTGCAGGATCAGCTTGGGATCTGCTCATATCTTACAAACACGGTAACCGTGCCGCATTTTCATGATTACTACGAGATATTTCTTGTGGAAAAAGGCACCGGAACGCATGTGACACAGCAGGGATCATTTGAGATCGTCCCTGGCGATCTTTGCTTTGTGCGGCCGAAAGATATCCATTTTTTCAAGTCCAACAAATGCGAGATGTTCAATATTCTGATCTCAGACGAGCTGTGGAATCAGGCCGCCGCATTTATCGGGCCAAGTCCGGTGCTTCGCGATCTGACCGGCGCGGAGACGCCGATCAAAATCAATCTGCATCAGGAGGACTTCGAATTCACCCGTCATATGCTGGAGACCAATATCCTTGTACCATATAATAATAAGGACGACTATAACGCGCAGCTCAAGCTCGTACTGATCGCCATGCTCAAGCTGTTTTTCACTTATCCTCTGCAGGAAAAGGAGCAGCTCCTGCCGTGGATGGACAATCTGCTCAAGCAGATGCAGAATCCTGCGCGGTACGCTGAGGGGATCGAGGCTATGTACCGCATCTCCGGCTATACGCCGGAGCACCTGTGCCGCTCGTTCAAGCGCTATCTGAACACGACGCCGACCGCGTATCTCAACGCACTGCGGATCCATGAGGCAAGCCGGTTTTTGATCTATACCGACGAAGAGATTCTTGAGATCGCGTCAAAATGCGGCTTCAACTCACTGAGCCATTTCTATCATCTGTTCAAGACCGCATACTGCATGTCGCCCATGCAATACAGAAAACTGCGTAAATTTCAGCGCAGCGCACAATAGCATCGTGATCAGCCCAAGCTGGCGTCGCAGCCGAGTGCGCGCAGCTGTGAAAGCCACTGCTGCTTCTGCTCCTGCTCCGGGATCTCCGCGCGGAAACTGTCCGCGCGGCCAAGCTGCCCCTTTTTGCTCTCGCCCATCGTGTGATAGGCCATCAGTTCTACATGGTCGATCGCGTCCAAGGAAGACGCCAGACGCGCGATGCCCTCAAAATGTGCTGTGCAGTCATTGACGCCCGGAATGATCGGGCAGCGGAGCACAATGCGCTTGTGCTGCCCGGCAAGATAGCGCAGATTGTGCAGGATCAGACTGTTGTCAACGCCGATATACGTCTTATGCAGCGCCGGATCAGTCAGCTTCCAGTCGAACAGGAAACAATCGGTTAGAGGGCTGATACGTGCAAGCACGTCCGCGTTGGCAAAGCCACTGGTTTCAATGTAAGAACGGATCCCCGCTTCTGCGGCAAGCCGCAGGAGTGCTTCCAGGAACTCTGGCTGCATCAGCGGTTCGCCGCCACTGACTGTCATGCCGCCGCGCTCGCCGAAAAAGGGCTTATCCTTACAGACGCTGTCGATAACGCTTCCGGCCGTCTGCCTGCTGCCGCATAGCTCCAGCGCATCATAGCAGCATACTGCGGTACAGAGCCCGCACCGGATGCAGCGGGAAAAATCCACAAAATGAACGCCGCCATCAAACCGGTGTACCCCATGCTTGCAGACGTCGGCACAGGCCATGCAGCCGACGCAGCGAGCAGGCTTGTACATCAGCTGCGGTGCAGCAAGCTGCGATTCCGGATTATGACACCAGCGGCAGTGCAGCGGGCAGCCTTTCAAAAAGACCGTTGTCCGGATCCCGTCGCCGTCTGTGATGCAGAATCTTTGAATATTGAAGATGACGCCCTGTATTTCTCTGCTGTTCATGGCAACGCTCCAACAAATGCATAGAATTGTGTTGCATTGACTTCATTATATCTGCTATATCGGCATTTTTCTTCTGTTCGCTTGACGAATTATTGTAATATATTGATGTGTCTTGTCACATTGCACAGCACAGCTTGCGGGTTTTTGTGTATATAAACAAAGCCCCCGCGCCGGTCCCGCC
>ENA-OOWZ01001574-OOWZ01001574.1-human-gut-metagenome-genome-assembly--contig:-NODE-1574-length-10787-cov-2.420984_pt1 | contig 10787 bp, 9 predicted proteins | sample MGYA00241580_ERZ501329 | MGnify/ENA primary metagenome ERZ501329 (study PRJEB25962, sample SAMEA2042923) | human gut metagenome | biome: human gut; feature: human-associated habitat; material: faeces... | reverse complement strand
AAAAGTAGACTATTTGGGCGGTGAAGGCCAAGCTGTTGTTCCTGCTTTGAACAAAGGACAGTTCGCTTTGATTCCGGTAAGCATTTTTATGCAACAAGAATTGAATGCAGCTAAGGATGTTGAGGTTAAGCAAGACGAAGAGTCAGTTGAACCTACTGAAGAGCCTAAAACACAAGAAGGTGGTGAAAATACTGGTGATAAGGCTAAAAATATGGATTTTACATATAAAGCAAAAGTTGGTCAGGAAATTACTAATCTTCCTGCTGTAAATGCATATATTGATGCTCTGCCTGCTACAAAAGCATTGTCTGATGCTGATGTAAAGAAAGTGTTGAAAGCTTTGGTTAAATCTTATAGCCCGGGTATTACAGAGGTAGATGCTACTAAGACAGTTTTGGTTCCTGCTCAGACGCTTGTAACGTTGAATACTGTTACTGAATACGAAACTTCTGATAATACAATTTCTACTATTGTAGATGGTAAATTGTATACTATTCCTAATGTGAAGATTAAGAAGGTCGTTAGGACAGTTGTAACTCCTTCCTTTACTCCAATAAATCATGGTCATGGTCATGGACATGGTGGTGATAACAATGCCGGTGGTGGTATCGGTGACGGTGCAGCTTACTAAAATCGTTTTAGTTAGTATTTAATTTAAAACTAAAGGAATAATGAAAAGTAAATTAGTAATAGCCTCCTTATTATTAGCAGGCGCTTGTGCAGCAAATCTGAATGCACAAGAAAAAACGAACTACTACACTCCGAAATGGAGCGATAATATTTTTGTCAGTGTAGGTGGTGGTATCCACGCCATCAACAATGACGGTTTCAATAAGATTGCTCCGCATTTCAGCGTATCAGTTGGTAAGTTAATTACTCCGACATGGGGTGTACGTGCTCAGTTCAATGGTGTTACTCAGCACTTGTGTCTGGATAACTCATATTGGGAACATAATAAGACGTACTTTGGTGGTAACATTGATGCAATGATCAATCTTTCTACATTGTTCGCAGGCGTTAATCCTAACCGTTTCTTCGAAGTTTATGGATTCTTGGGTCCTCAAGTGACTGTTGCAAAGTCAGCTAATGTGCTGATTCAAAACGATGGAACAATGATTCCTGATGGAGATGAAAAGGCTAGAGCACGTGTAGGCGCTTCTGCTGGTTTGGGCTTGAAGTTCAATATCAACACCAAGTGGGCCATTGACGTAGAAGCTCGCGGTGCCATCGCTCCGTCCATTTTCGGTAACATCAGCAGCCATCGCAAGGCTGAAGGTACTGGAACTTTGACTGCAGGCGTTAGCTACATCTTCGGTGGTAAGAAGTTTATTCCGGTTTCTAAGATTGACGAAGACGCAGTCAATGCAGAAATCAACAGATATAGAAGTGAACTGGCTCAGGCTCAGGCTGACCTGGCTAACTGCAAGAATGCACTGGCCAACGCTAAACCTGAAGTTAAGGAAGTGACCAAGGAAGTTGAAGTTGCCGGTCCGCGTGCCATCTTCTTCAAGATTGGCAGCGCCCGTCTGGACGACTATGGCAAGGTTAACATCGAATTGGCTGCTAAGATTCTGAAGGCTAATCCGGACAAGAAGTACAAGGTTGCAGGTTATGCTGACAAGGCTACCGGTAGCGCTTCTTGGAACCAGAAGCTGTCTGAAAAGCGTGCTCAGGTTGTTTACGATGCCTTGATTGCTCAGGGTGTTGACAAAGACCAGCTCGAACTCGTTGGATTCGGTGGTACTGCCAATATGTTCGGCAAGAACTTCTTGAACCGCGTAGTTATCCTGGAATAATATACTCCAAGTGACAAATAGACTCTAAAAATGAAGGCGTCTGGGACTCAGACGCCTTTTTTTGGTACTATGTCCGATGCATGTCATAAAGCAATCCATTTTTTATCAGCGACTGAATTTATATGTGATGATGAAGTTTAAGCTATTCTTTATCGTTCTGTTTTGCAGCCTTTCCCTTTCGGCCTTTTCCCAGTTGTCGTATGGTACGACCGGGCTGTTGCATGCACCCTCTGCGGAGATGCAGCGTGACAAGACTTTCATGGTTGGCGGTAACTTCCTGAACAAGGAGCTCACACCACCCACCTGGTACTATCATACCTACAACTATTTCCTGAACGTCACCATCTTCCCCTTTCTGGAAGTGGCCTACACGTGTACGCTCTTCAAGGCGGAGGCGTTGGGATTGAAGCCATACGGATACAGCGGATTCACGAACCAGGACCGTTACTTTTCCGCCCGACTGCGTGTGTTGAAGGAGGGGCAGTTCTGGAAATACATGCCGGCTGTCGTGCTGGGGACGTCCGACCCGTTCACTTCTTCCGGAGGGGGGCAAGTCGGCACCACGGAAGGTAACGGATATTACAGCCGTTTCTACATTGCCGCCTCCAAGCATATACCCGTTGTGGGTAAGGAGGAGATCGGTGTCCATCTTTCCTACCTTTACAACAACCGCAAGGAGTACAAGCTGAATGGCTTTGCACTGGGTGTCACCTACAATCCGTCCTTCCATCCGCAGCTGAGGGTGATAGCGGAATATGACTCCAAGGACTTTGCCTTGGGAGCCACCTATCTGTTGTTCAAGCATCTGCATGTGCAGGTGGAAATGCAGAGGATGAAATATTTCAGTGGAGGGCTGACATACAAAATTCATCTGAAATAAGAAATAAGAAGTAACCCAAAGTCTCAGTGACTCCATTAAAAAAGCAGCTAAAGTATGACATCCAACTTTAACTGCTTTTATTCTAATATACCAATTTTACATTGTCAATCCACAACGAATTACCGGGAGAACCTATGTAAGCACCGCCATGGCTGGAGGTAAACTGTAACAACAAATGAGTAGGCACATCATCTTCCGTTCCCCAGGCAACCTCCTTAATAGGTACGCTCTCTCCTTTACTATTAACTGCATAGCGTTCTTCAACCTGAAGACGCATCATGTGGGCCTTGTACGCAGGGTCACCGGTAATATCACCGTACATGATGGAATAAGTGGCATTATTATGCCAATCGGTAGTAGTATAATATCTTACGACCATCGTTCCTACGCGCTTGGCATAGATATTCCCCTTCTCATCTTCCCAACGCTTTTGCAGAAACAGATTCACTTCCGGGAAGTCCTTTCCCTCAACATCTGTGATACGGCTAAAGCCCGTTGCACGGATACGCTTCTCGCGGTCGGACATCTTTACTTTATAATCAAACTGTATGGCGATAGGTTTCTTTGTAAACGGTATGCCGGAATTCAGCATTTTCTGCGGATTCTTGGTCCCCTTGATAGGTTCGTGCACCTCACCCAGAAACATGGAGCCGGCAGCCAGCACCGTGATATCCACTATTCCAAAAACCTTCACACTCTCCATACGGGTGTCCATACGGGCACAGAAACCATCCCCTCGCTTTTCCGGGAAAACAGAAGTATTGGTTTTCGTGATACCGGCTACCCGGGCCATCACATTGGATGTCGCCCACGGCGAACCTCCCATATTCTTGTATGCCTTGGTCTCGGTGACAGTAGCAGTAGGCCCGATGGCATATACATTCTTCGTGGCACCGCCAATAATACCGGATTCCTTGATTTGGCGGTCAATCCATTGATCCATATTTCCGAAAGGAATCATCTCTACCTCGTGCTGCTGTGCAGAAACTGCTCCGCAACAGAGCATGGCAGACAGCATTCCCAATATACGAACTTTCTTTTGAATCATTTCTCTCATTAATAATTGACAATCATTATAAATCGTACTTCCACTGTTCCAGCGCAAAATTCCAGTTATCCTGAACCAACTGCACTGTACGCTCATCATACTTGTATTTATTCTTCTTATATCCTTTCTTTCCGCCTACATACTTTTCAATATCAGCACGTGCCTCTGCAAAGCCCGGAATGGACAAAGCCTTGTAGATATGTTCAGTCATTCCCATTGCATCCGCTTCGAAGTCCTCAAACTTCACCTCTATCAAGTTTCCTTTAGGAATGCATGTCTTGTCCGCTTCGTACTTATGATACAGTTTGGCATAAATGGACAAAATATTCTTCTCAAGCTCCTCATTACTGATATCCTGCAACTTCAACGGCTGAATGGTGTTAGTAAAGAAACTACGTGTGCTTTCGAAAACAGTATAAGGATTACGCATCAGATAGATAAACTTAGCATTGGGGAACATCTTGACAAGCTCTTTCACACGTCCCGTATGAGGCGGATTCTTACTAAGAAACTGAGTTCCCTTCGTATTCCAAAGAGAGATTTTTATCAATTTGACGAAAGTCTCCTCAAACACTTTCAGTTCTTTCTCTGTAATATCATCAAACAGCAGATATTTATCGGCATACTCTTGCTGATATTCGGGCAGGAACCAGAAATTATAATAGGTGTAGGGCATCATATTTGCCAAAGCAAACTCCTCTTCTTGCGGAAGGTCGACGGCAAGCTCCATATTGTCCGTGGGGCGTTTGTCCGGCATCAGCCAGCTCATGTTCTTCTTAAAGAAAGGCTGCCCCCACATCATGAGATGCGGAAATACAGTCTGGTATGTCGTGTTGTAGCCGAAATGCTTGTCGCAGGAGAAAACATTATGCACAAACGTAGTCCCGCTACGCCAATGTCCCAAAATGAATACCGGATCATGCTCCAAGGGCTTATCTGCCAGGAGCTTTTCATAGCGTCTGTCCTGCAGAGGAGCCAAAGTGGACAGCAGGCGGCAGACGGCTTTTGTCAGCCGATACTTGCCTTTGTAGGCAGCACCGATGTCACGACCGCCCGTTATATCCTTGAATGTTTTCCAATCTGCGCCTACCAATGTGTTTATAGGAAGCTTGTTGAATTCTAATAGTCCCATTATAGTCTATATATTAATATATTACAGTTTCTCTCCCACTCTATCAAAAAGCTGTTTATTCTTTTTCCACAACCACTGCAATGCCTTGGCGCTCCAACTCCTTCACAGCCTTTTCTATGGCTTCGTAATGTTCGGGAGCTATACCCAGCTTAGGCAAATTCAGTATAGGCAGATCTTCGGACAAGTGCATCTCCTTATCCTCCACCCTATCGATAATCATACCTACAGCACTGGTATTGTTGGTTATCGGGTCTATCAGGATGAACGAACCGGTAGCCTTATTCTTCTGATAAGGGTCAAAGAAAAGCTCTTTGGCAGTAGTCAGCACCACACGCGCAATCTGATTGAGCTGCATCGGCAATGTTTCCTTGCTCAACTTTCCATTGTCAATGGAAAGATGCTCCATCGTATTGACATCCACCTTATACTTGATACTGTCGATGCGAGTACGGCTTATATTGGTGGTCTGTTTGATGAAGAATGATTTGTTGATATCCATCGGCTCTTCATCCATCCAAACCAGCATCGTTTCAAAATTGCGGTCCATGACGGGCAGGTTATCCGGATGTACCAGCATTTCCCCTCTCGACACATCTATCTCGTCTTCCAGAGTCAGGGTGACGGACTGGGGCGGAAAGGCGTAATCCAATTCGCCGTCGTATGTAACTATACTCTTGATATGCGACTTCTTACCGGAAGGCAATGCCATCACTTCATCTCCCTTACGAATAATACCCGAAGCCACCTTACCGCAAAAACCACGGAAATCGAGATTGGGGCGCAAGACGTATTGAACCGGGAAACGAAAATCCTTCAAATTATGGTCGTTGTCAATATGTACCGTCTCCAGAAAGTCAAGAAGTGAAATACCCTCATACCAAGGAGTACGTTCCGATTTCTCCACCACATTGTCGCCATCCAAAGCTGACAGCGGAATGCAGTTTACGTCAGGAATACCCAATGGAGCTATAAACTTCCGGTATTCATCGACTATCTCATTAAAACGTTCTTCGGAAAAATCCACCAGGTCCATCTTATTGACAGCAAGCACCACATGCTTGATGCCAAGCAACGACACCAGAAAAGTATGCCGGCGCGTCTGCGTAATGACACCCATACGTGCATCCACCAGAATAATTGCCAAGTTAGCTGTAGAGCCCCCGGTAATCATGTTGCGTGTGTACTGCTCGTGTCCCGGAGTATCGGCAATGATAAACTTACGGTTGTTGGTCGAGAAGTAGCGGTATGCCACGTCGATGGTGATGCCTTGTTCGCGCTCTGCCTTCAAGCCGTCCAGCAAAAGGGCGTAGTCAATGTGGTCGCCGGCATTTCCCATGCGCTTGCTGTCGCGTTCCAGTGCGTCCAGCTGATCCTCATATAGTTTCTTGCTGTCGAACAACAGACGGCCTATCAATGTGGATTTTCCGTCATCCACAGAACCGGCAGTCAGTAAGCGCAACAAGTCTTTCTGCTCATCCTTATCAAGAAAAGCCTTTATATCAAGTGTAGAATCGTTCATCCTTAATGATTTAATTTTTAATTCTTAATTTTTAATTCCTTTAGAAGTATCCCTCGCGCTTCTTCTGCTCCATGCTTGCGTCTTGGTCGAAGTCAATGACACGGGTCGTCCGTTCACTCTTGGTGGTGGTCATCATTTCCTCGACAATCTTCTCGATGGTATCGGCATCGCTTTCCACAGCACCGGTCAACGGCCAGCAACCCAGCGTACGGAAACGCACCATACGCATCTTTATCTGGTCGCGGTACTGTTCCGGCAAGCGGTCGTCATCCGCCATTATCAGATTTCCGTCAATCTCCACACAAGGACGTTCCTTGGCAAAATACAACGGCACAATAGGGATGTTTTCCAAACGTATATATTGCCAGATGTCCAGCTCCGTCCAATTACTTAACGGAAATACGCGGATACTCTCTCCTTTATGTACCCGGGCATTATAAATATCCCACAATTCGGGACGCTGGTTTTTGGGGTCCCATTGATGGAACTTGTCACGGAAGGAGAAAATACGCTCTTTGGCGCGTGACTTCTCCTCGTCGCGGCGAGCGCCACCGAATGCCGCATCAAACTTATACTTATCCAATGCGTGGAGCAAAGCCTGCGTTTTCATCAGGTCCGTATGCACCTTGCTGCCATGCGTAAAAGGTCCGACACCTGCATTGAAAGCTTCCATATTGCTTTCCACTATCAGGTTCCAACCATACTTCTTGGCATACTCGTCACGGAACTGTATCATCTCCTTAAACTTCCACTTGGAATCGATGTGCATCAACGGGAACGGCACTTTGCCGGGAGCAAACGCCTTTTCGGCCAAGCGCACCATAACCGAAGAATCCTTGCCGATACTATACAGCATCACCGGATTTTCAAACTCCGCTGCCACTTCACGGATAATATGAATGGACTCTGCTTCGAGTTCCTTCAAATGGCTCAATTTATATTCTTCTTTCATTATATCTTATTTCTTCTGAATTCTTGGTAAAATGAGTTCCAACAGTTTATTGACCGATTCTTCCAGGCTGAGAACAGAGGTGTCCAATGTCAAAGCCGGATGAGCCGGTTCCTCAAAAGGCGCGGAAATACCTGTAAAATTCTTGATTTCTCCCTTACGTGCCTTGGCATAAAGTCCCTTCACGTCACGGCGTTCACACTCTTCAAGCGGGGTACTGACATAAACTTCCAGAAAATCGTCTTGTCCGATAATATCAGCCGCCATTTCACGAATATCGTTATTAGGACTGATAAAAGCCGCGATTGTTATAACACCCGTATCAAGAAAGAGTTTGGAAACTTCGGCTATACGCCGGATATTCTCCACACGGTCGGCCTCCGTAAAACCGAGATTATTGTTGATGCCACTGCGGATGTTGTCACCATCCAGGATACGGCAAAGCAATCCTCTTTTATGAAGTTCGCGCTCCAAGGCAATGGCTATCGTACTTTTGCCGGAGCCGCTCAAGCCGGTAAACCAAACCATCACGCTGTGCTGCTTCAACAAGTCTTCTTTGTCTTTCCGCATCAGCATTCTGTCAAATATCGGATATATGTGGTTGTTTTCTTCCATATGTTATTATTTCTTCTTTTTTTTAAAATGGCCAAATTAAAGGAATCAAGAAAATGGATATCAGGAAAGTAATGATATTCAAAGGTAATCCGATGCGTACAAAATCCGTGAACTTATAGTTACCGATACCTTGTACAATCAAATTAGTCTGATACCCTATAGGAGTGGAGAAGCTGGCGGAAGCCGCCATACAAATTACAACGAAGAAAGGCATCGGACTGACTCCCATCTGTGAAGAGATGGAAAGTGCCAACGGGAAAGCGAGTGCCGCGGCCGCATTGTTCGTAATCAGTTCTGTAAACAAGTTCGTTATGATAAACACAGCAGCCAGCAACACGTGGGGGCCATAATGATGGCTCATGCCTATAATGAAACGCGCCACAGCATCTGCCACTCCGGAATTCACCATCGCCTTGCTGATAGCAAAAGCACAAGCAATCGTTATCAGAATATCCCAAGATATATATTTGGTATACTTGCGGGCCGGGAATATCTTTGTCCAGGCCATAATGATAGTAGTAATGGAAACGAAGAAAAACATATCCAACTTGATTTCCGGAAAAGCTTCCTTGACAACCGGAAGTTCACCAACCGTTGCACCCACTATCATCAATATCAGCAAAGCCAAGGCAAACCAGCGCTTTCCCTTTCCGGGCACCGGTTCCGTATCCTTGCCATTGGCCAGCAACACGAACACCGAAGATTCCCCCCAGGTCTTTACAAAAGAGTCATCAGCCATCACCACCAGCGTATCCCCTTCGCGGAGATATTCATTTTCCAGATTTCCGACAATGCTCTGACCGCTACGCTTAATCTCCTTCACTTCGGCCCCATAATGCCGCTTGAAGTTAAAATCACCAAGTTTCTTGTTGATACCGGGAAAACGGGCGCCGAGTACAGCTTCCACCCGATGTAAATCTCCATGCTCCTCCGGTTCCTCATCCAGCTTTACCGCATCCGTACGAACATCCGGCAAAAGCCTTGAGGAAAAAGCGAACAGATAAAGGATGCCTGCAATCGCGACGAAAATGCCCACTTTACCCAACTCGAACATAGTAAAGCCTTCATATCCGGCTTCCAATATCATACCATGCACCACCAGATTGGTCGACGTCCCTATCAGGGTGCAGATTCCGCCAAGTATCGTCACATAAGAAAGGGGTATAAGGAACTTGGTAGCAGGCAATTTTACAGATTCGGCCCAACGCTTGATAATGGGAGCAAAGATAACAACCACCGGAGTATTGTTTAGAAAAGCTGAAATAAAAGCAATGGTGGGCAACATACGGAACTGCGCTTTAAAGACTGTAGTCTTACCCTGCGGAAGCAACTTCTTGATTATTTGCCCCAAAGCACCCGACTGCCTGATGCCTTCACTGACCAAAAACAGCATGGCAACAGTCATCATCCCCTTATTACTGAACCCTTCCAGCATCTCCTTAGGAGTGAGGATACCTGCACACAAGAACAATACTACGACAGAAAAGAGCACCATGCCCGGACGCATTTTATCCAGAACCAAGGCAATCACCATGCCCAACAATGCCAGCAGCACAAACAATATCTCAAATGTCATAAAGTCGTTATTTTATTTCGGTATGCTTGGGTTCTACGATAAACCACGGATTCAGCAAATCCTCCTTATTATATTGCAAAGGTTCTTCCTTCCCCGCCTGATAAATTTCCATTCCGGCAGCACGTGCAATAGCATGCCCAGCCGCCGTATCCCATTCCATCGTAGGGGCAAAACGAGGATATACATCAGCCTTGCCTTCAGCTACCAGACAAATCTTGATGGAACTTCCACTTGATATAAGCTCAACTTCCGCATGGCTGCATTTCATTTTCTCGATATAATCTTCTGTCTCGGGCGTCAGATGCGAACGGGAAGCCACAATGACAAATCGTTCGTGCATGCCTGTTTCCGGTAGCCGGACAGCTTTCACAAGCAGTTCATCCCACGACATTCCATCACGTGCAGTAATACCGGATAGCTTATAAGCACCCGAATCATGCACTCCAAAATAGAGCTCCTTTTTTACCGGCACATAAATGACTCCCATTACCGGTACTGAGTGATGCACCAAAGCTATATTCACTGTGAACTCACCGTTCCTCTTGATGAACTCCTTCGTACCGTCCAAAGGGTCTACAATCCATAAAGTTTCCCAACTCCGTCGTTCCGAAAAAGGCAAATGTTTGCCTTCCTCGCTTAGCAGAGGGAAAGGTGTATCAGCCAAAAAACGGCAGATAGTTTCATGAGCCTTACGGTCGGCAATAGTAAGAGGAGAATTATCCGCTTTTTTTTCTACCTGAAAATCCGATGCCGGATCATCGTAAATGGAAAGAATTTTCTCGCCAGCCTGCAAAGCGGCATCAATCGCATTCAGTATATATCGTCGTTCCATACTATATTCTTCTCAAAGATAAGGCACAAAATTAAAAACTTTTTCAGGTCTAAAAGTTTCCATCTCTTGTTTTATAACTTCTTTTAAACGAAAGAGAGAATATTATAAGCACTTTTCACAATCAGGAAAATCAATCCGGAGCAGAGAAAAATAGAGTGAAATATTCACGAAGGAAGAGGAACTAAAGAGACTGTGACAACATGAGTTTATCTGGGTCTTTTCTCAATTAGTCCGTTAGTTCACAGTACTGAACACTTTGTTTCAACCTTTAAAAACAAGTTGTTTCAGTATATAAAAACATTTTGTTTTTATGCGATAGAACGAGATGTTCTGTTAAGAGAAACAAAGTGTTCTGTTAAAGGAAACACTTTGTTTTGCCAAACCAAACACGCGACAGCGCCAGCCTTCACATTCTTTCGGCATATCATGAAAAAGGCAGT
>ENA-OOWZ01001561-OOWZ01001561.1-human-gut-metagenome-genome-assembly--contig:-NODE-1561-length-10827-cov-2.872076_pt1 | contig 10827 bp, 9 predicted proteins | sample MGYA00241580_ERZ501329 | MGnify/ENA primary metagenome ERZ501329 (study PRJEB25962, sample SAMEA2042923) | human gut metagenome | biome: human gut; feature: human-associated habitat; material: faeces... | reverse complement strand
ATGATCGGAAATTCTCTCAAAATCGCCGATGCAGTGCAGAATCGTATTTAAAGTCTCACTATCCTTATTGGAAAGCTGTTTGGAACTCAATTTCACCAGATAGGTTCCCAGTTCATCCTCGAAGCGGTCCACATCCGTCTCCATCTGTGCCACCTGCTCTGCTTTCGCCTCATCGAAATTATGCAGCAGCTCCATAGCCAGATCCATGGCTTCCCTGGACTTATCCGCCATCACAGAAGCCACCAGTCTGCTCTGCTCTACGGCATAGGCAGGCTTCTCCAGGAAACGTACATCCAGTAAGCTTAAAGTCTTGTCTGTCTCGGACATTTCCTTCACGTCCTCATGGGTCGGCAGCGTCAGGCAGGCCAGCTTCACCAGACCATTGGAGAAGGGAAGCAATACCAGCGTAGCCGCGATATTGAAGCAGCTGTGAACTACTGCGATTCCAAAAGGTGTTGCCACTTCTCCCAGAAAAGCAAATGGATGAATGGCATTGACCGTATAGAACACTCCAAGGAACAGGATCGTTCCGATAATATTAAAATACAGATGAATCAGAGCCGCACGTTTTGCATTGCGGGAAGCACCGATACCGGAGATCATGGCGGTAACACAGGTACCGATATTCTGTCCCATGATAATGGGAACTGCTGCGCCGAAGCTTACCGCTCCGGTCATACACAGTGCCTGCAAAATACCTACAGATGCGGAAGAAGACTGGATCACCGCTGTGAGAACGAGTCCTGCCAGCACACCGAATACGGGATTTTGGAACTTGATCAGCAGATTGGTAAACTCCGGTACCTCTGCCAGAGGTGAAACTGCCGCACTCATGGAATCCATGCCAAACATCAGAATTGCAAAGCCCACCAGGATGGTTGCCGCATTTTTTAATTTATCTTTATGGGAAAACAGTAAAATACCCACACCCACGATTGCCAGAATCGGCGAAAAAGAACTGGGTTTGAGCATACGGATCCAGAAGGCATCACTCTCAATGCCTGCAAGGCTTAAGATCCAGGAGGTCACCGTGGTACCGATATTGGCGCCCATGATGATGCCCACTGCCTGTTTCAGGCTCATAATGCCGGAATTGACAAATCCGACTACCATTACAGTGGTAGCGGAGGAGGACTGGATCACACCGGTGACCACCGCACCCATGAGCACTGCCTTTAACGGGTTGTTGGTCAGTTTCTCCAGAATGCGTTCTAATCGTCCGCCAGATGCCCGGGACAGTCCGTCACCCAACAGATTCATTCCATACAGGAATAATGCAAGTCCTCCTACCATCTTCAGTAAATCAAAAAAGTCCATACTCTAATCCTCTCATTTTACATAACATACTTTACATTTTCGGTTTCTATCTACACTTTATCTTGCTTATGTAAAATGCAATATCTTCGAATGTAAAATTTATGTAAAATTGCAACGATGCAGAGCCATGAACCTTGCCGGATACTCGTCGAATGCTGGCATTCGTAAGAGTATATGGCAAAGGTTCTTTGGCGAGCACGCCTCAATGAGCAAAAGCAAAGCCTCGCAGAGGCGATTTTGCGAATTGAGGCTCTGCATTGTTGCCGGGATCATCGAATTCTAGTATAATTTTACCCCTTCCATATCTCCGGTCATACGGAAGATCGCCCACTGGGCAATATTTACTGCATGGTCGCCTACCTTTTCCAGGTACTTTGCCATCATCAGATAATCCACCACACGATCAGCATCCAGATTCTGTTCCCGGATAGCCTGCATCATCTCTTTCTTCATATCGTTAAAGAGGTCGTCCACCACATCGTCATGCTCCACAACTTTTTGGGCATTCGCTTCATCTCCCTCCACGAAAGCCTCCACAGAATTATGGATCATATCCTTTGCCTCTTCCATCATTTTCAGAAGCAGCTTTTCCTGTTTTCCCTCAGAATTCATATTCCCCATCCGCAGATACAGCTCCACCATATCTGCCACATGATCACCGATCCGCTCAATATCTGTTACAACCTTTAATGCCGCACTCACCAGCCGCATATCTCTCGCCACCGGCTGTTGTCTGGTCAACAGACTTAAGCACATAGCTTCAATGCTTCTCTGCATATCCACCATCTTGTGATCCGTATCCAGCAGAGTTTTTAAAATATCCTCTTTGTTCTCCCGCATTCCATATAGCATATGGTCATAGCTGATCTCCGCATGTTCTCCCATCTCCGATACTTTGTTTTTCAAAGTCTCAAGATCCTGCTCAAATAATACTCTGGGTGACATCTCCCATTCCTCCTATCTATTCATTCAAAATCAACCAAACCGTCCGGTGATGTAGTCTTCTGTCCGTTTATCCTGGGGTCTTGCAAAGATCTCGGAGGTTGCATTCTTCTCGACCACTTCTCCTACCAGGAAAAATGCGGTATCATCTGACACTCGGGCTGCCTGCTGCATATTGTGGGTTACGATGACCACGGTGTACTTTTTCTTCAGGGTCTCCATCAATTCCTCGATCTTTAATGTAGAGATCGGATCCAGGGCGGAAGTGGGTTCGTCCATCAGAAGCACCTCCGGGGATACTGCCAGTGCCCTGGCTATACACAGTCTCTGCTGCTGTCCGCCGGACAGACCCAGTGCGGATTTATGCAGACGGTCCTTTACTTCTTCGAAGATAGCGGCACCCAGCAGGGAACGCTCCACGATCTCATCCAGTTCTTTTTTATTCTTGATGCCATGCAGTCTTGGACCATAGGCAATATTGTCATAGATAGACATGGGGAAAGGATTGGGCTGTTGGAATACCATACCCACCTTTTTACGAAGCAATGTGGTATCCACCCGCTTATCGTAAATGTCCTCTCCGTCCAGGATCACTTTTCCTTCGACTCTGCAGCCATCCACCAGATCATTCATCCGGTTCAGGCAGCGCAGGAAAGTGGATTTTCCGCAGCCACTGGGACCGATAAATGCGGTGATGGCATGATCTGCGATCTCCATATTTACATTTTTCAGTGCGTGGTTCTCTCCGTAATGGAGATTTAAGCTTTCCACGGTTATTTTACTGTTAGCCATAAAGGTCTCTCCTTTTTGTGATTTCTCTTACTCTCGTCTCAATTTATTTGCTGCCATCTTGGTCAGCAGATTCAGGATCAATACAATAACAATGAGAACACATCCGATTCCAAATGCGTTGTCATATTGTCCCTTCTGCATCTGCAGATACAGTTCGATCGTCAGGGTTCCGCCGGACTCCACTGCCTTGTGGGCCAGCTTCGCCAGATTGTCCCCGAAAGCTCCGGTGAACTTTGGCAGCTTATAGTCGCTTCCTGCAGTAAATAGAAGTGCTGCGGATTCTCCTACAATTCGTCCCAGTGCCAGGATGATACCGGTCACGATACCCGGCATGGAGGACGGCAGAAGGATGGTACGGATCATATGCCATTTTGTGGATCCCATTCCCAGAGCACCGGTACGATAGCTGTCCGGTACGGTTCGCAGAGCTTCCTGCGTATTTCTGGTGATCAGCGGCAGCACCATCAGGGTCAGGGTAAAAGAACCGGTGAGCAGCGAATAACCGAATCCCAAAGTCTCTCCGAAGAAGATCATACCGAACAGACCGAAAATGATAGATGGAATACCGGACAGGATCTCGGTGGTAAATTCAATGAGGGAGACCAGCTTGCCGGGTTTGGCATATTCGTTCAGGTAAATAGCGCTTCCCACACCAATGGGGGTTGCGATCAGCAGAGTGATCACGATGATGTACAGAGTATTTAACAGGTTGCCGGCAATACCCGTGGTCTGTTTTCTGGCACTGGTCACAGTCGTTAAAAATGCCCAGTTCACGGTGTGAATGCCTTTCACAAAGACATACAGGATAATTCCCAGCAAAAGTGCCACCGCCAGTGTGGCGGAGATGTAAATAGCTGCCAATAGCAGCATGTCAGTGGGGCGTTTTCTTTTTACATATAAGGTGTCTTTATTCATTGTCGTCCGCCCCCTTTTTCAGTATTTTATTCAGCACTACATTAATGATCATAATGAATACAAACAACACCAGTCCGATGGTAAACAACACCTGTCTGTGCAGTCCGGAAGAATATCCCATCTCGCTGACAATGGCTGTGGTCAGGAATCGCACGGAGTTAAAGGGCAGGGGCACATTCACGCTGCTGCCGGATACCAGTGTGATAGCCATAGCCTCTCCGATAGCTCGTCCCACTCCAAGAACGATAGCGGTCACAATTCCGGATTTGGCTGCCGGAAGGATGGACCGGAAAATGGTCTGCACATGGGAAGCACCCAGTGCCAGGGAGGACGATTTTATTCCTGCGGGAACGGCGCGTATGGAAGTCTCGCTGATATTGATCACCGTGGGCAGGATCATGATCGCCAGTACGATCACGGCAGACAACAGGTTCGCACCTCCGGTGAACTGGTGTGTCGTGGATCCCCGGAAGATCAGTCTTTCTAATTGATACATGAGAGGATTCAATAAGTAGATTCCCAACAATCCATAGATAACGGAAGGGATGCCGGCTAACAGCTCTACCGCAGGCTTTACAATGGCAGCTAAGGGCTTAGGTGCCACCTCTGCCAGAAATACCGCTGTCAGTACGCCGATGGGTACACCCAGTAAAATTGCCAGTGTTGTACCAACGATAGAAGTCAGGATAACCCACAGAATACCGAATTTCGGCTCTGCCGCCGTCGGCATCCATTCTGTACTGAACAGAATCTCTTTTAATCCCACTTTTAAGATTGCCGGAGTGCCACTGATGATCATATATAAGGTAATGGAAACTACCGCCAGTACAGCGAAGAAGGCACAAATCGTAAAGACTATTTGTGCCACAGTTTCCACTACCGCTTTGTTTTTTCTGTTTCCCATTACGGAAGCGTGTGTTTGACTATTCATCGCTTTTTCCTTTTCTCGATTCCGAAACTTACTTTACAGTGATCAGACCAACTTCGGAAGCGATCTGCTGTCCTTCGTCACCCAGTACAAAATCGAACCATGCCTGTACCAGATCGTTCTGCTCGGAGATCTCACCTTTGGTAGCCATTACGAAGGGTCTGCTTAAGAAGTAGTTACCAGCCTTGATGTTCTCTGCGGTAGCCTCTACGCCTTCCAGGGAAAGTGCCTTAACACTATCATCCAGTGCATCCAGGGAAGCGTATCCGATAGCTCCGGGAGTAGATGCCACTTTTGCGATCACAGCACCGGTGCTATCCAGTTCGTTTGCATATTTGCAGGCATCCTTCAGGTCAACCAGCTCTTCAAAAGCACCTCTGGTACCGGAACCTGCCTCACGGCCGATCACGATGATAGGCTCATCTGCGCCGCCGACTTCTTTCCAGTTGGTAACTGTGCCATTGTAGATGTTCGTCAGCTGCTCTTTGGTCAGATCTGCTACTTCGTTAGCAGGATCTACACATACAGCAATACCGTCAATTGCTACTATGTTCTCTGCAACGCCTGCTGCCTTTTCCTCATCCTTTAAGCTTCTGGAAGAGTTGCCGATATCGGCAGTTCCGTTGGTAACAGCTTCGATACCTGCACCGGATCCTACGAACTCAGCAGTTACGGTTACATCAGGATATTCTTCCATGAAAGCTTCGCTCAATGCATTAGCGAACTTCTCCATAGAAGTACTTCCTACCATGGAAATGCTGCCAGACAGATCTGCGGTGGTTTCAGTAGAAGCTACTTCACTGCTTGCTGCTACAGTGCTTGCCTCTGCGGATGATGCTGTGTTTGCAGTTGCATCACCGTTACCGCATGCAACCAATGTAGTTACTGCTAATATTCCTGCTCCGATCAGAGCTAATAATTTGCTGTGTCTTACTCTCATAATAATGTCCTCCATGTGTTTGTTTTTCTTTCTCTTGATTACGCAATCATACTAACATGGAGGAAATTCACATAATATCACAGTGTGGTAAGATGTTTGTAAGAAATAAGTAAAATCACAAAAGCAATATGAGCTGAACGCAAATCACACGCTTTCTAAGATTCCGTCGGCGATGGCCCGGGCGATCTCGTCAAAGCGGCTGTCAAAGAGTTCGTTGTCCGCATCCGTATTGATAAATCCCACTTCTACCAGTACCGCCGGCATATTTGTGCTGTTCAGCACCACCAGATTCGGTCTTTCATTCACTCCCAGATTTACGAACCCCACCTGCTCCAGTCCGGCATTGATGTTGTACGCCATCCTGGCTGCCGCCCCATAGCGGTTGTAGACCAGACTCTCCACTCCGCTGTACTGGTTCGGATAAGGACTGGAATTGCGATGGATCGAGACAAAATAATCTCCTCCCACCTCATTTCCCTCCTGCGCCTTCTGATAAGGAGACTCGTAGATATCTGTGGTCCTGGTGTAATACACATCCACTCCGTTTTCTTCTAAGATGCTTCCCACCGCCAGTGTCAGCGCCAGCGCATCCTCACTTTCTTTTCTTCCCTTATACGTGGCCCCGGGGTTTGCACCACCGTGCCCCGCATCCAATACGATCAATGGCATAAAAAAACTCCCGCATATCCTTTTGTTTCATGATATGCGGGAGTTTCCCCATTTAGATATTTATTTTAAAAGTGCTGCCGTCACTTCCTGAGGGATTACAAATTCCGGTGCTCCCATAGAACCGGGCGCCACTTCGTATTCATCAAAGGCAATGACTAGTTCGTTTTTTTCATTAAAATAGAAGTTCGTCTGCTCCGTGATCCCCTGAAAATTGAATTCCGGCATATCGTCATTATCCAGGAAATAGATCACGCCTTCGTCCGCCGCCATCTGTTCCTTCATCTGGGTCTTAATGTTCTCGCTGATCGCGGAAATATAGTCGCTCCCTTCTGCAAACAGATCTTCCAGTGTCACCACATTTCCCGTCTGTTTAGCAATCGTATAAAATTGATTATGTTCATAGCCGCTGGCCTCCGTCTCCAGGGCACTCAGCTTCACTGTATAATACAGTGCATTATCTGTAACAACCTCCTGTGTTACATGCAGTCCATGATACCCTTCCTCGGATAAGGTATCCTCGAACTGACGGATCAGTTCCTCTACCGTAGCCTCCATATCCTGATTGACCGCTTCCACACCGTCTTCCGACAGCTTCGCCTCCGCAGCCTCCTGTCCGACACCGACTCCTTCCACACTTTCTGCAGCTGTGCCCTCCAAAGTGGCAGCACCGACTGCCACCTCTCCTGCGGGAACACCTTCTCCCGCATCTTCTCCATAAGAGATCTGTGCAAGTTCTACTTCGGCATCATGGTTATCATCGCTGTAATTGTACTGCCGCACCGTCACCAGTCTAAAAAAGCCTCCCAGCACCGGAATATTTTCCATGGCATGGGCGATCTGCATATTGGTATTTGGCAGTGCGATCAACACGATCACAGCTGCCGCTGCCGCAGTCCATGCGGAACGTCTTCGGACACGCTCCGCTCTTTTTTTCTCCATCCGGGCTCTGTCGATACCTGCCTGCAGCCGTTCCCGTCCCGCTTCGGGTATTGTCATATTCTCATACTCCTCTTTTAATTGTTTTAATTGTTCCTGTTCATTCATATCTATTCTCCATCTGTCCGGTCTATTCGGACCGTTCATGTTATCTCTTCTTATATCTTCCTATATCTCTTTGCCTGTATCTGTCTTATGTCCTGCATATATATGATGTCGGGGTCAAAATCTCCCGACTTTGCTGCCTACGGATTGCTCAGCCTGTGCTGCCCTCGAGGTTCAGCCGCAGCTTTTTCATCACCCGGTACAGTCTGCTCTTTACCGTGTTCAGGTTCTCATCCAGTATCTTCGCGATCTCCTCCAGCTGCCTGTCCTCAAAAAATCTCAGAACCACAATGGCACGATCCTTCGGGTCAAGATTTTCTATAGCACGTTTTAAATCAATATTTTCATAGATATCTTCACTTGCCGCCTGGATCTCCTCCACATCCGCGCTCTCCTTCCGGTTGCGCAGGAAGCTGCATGCCTCGTTGACCACGATCCGGTATACCCAGGTCTCCACGTATTGCGGCTCCTTCAGGCTGTCACTTTTTAAAATGGCTTTATAGGCTGCTTCCTGTACAATATCCAGCGCGTCCGCTTCATTATGTACATAACTATAAGCAAGACGGTAATACTTCTCATACCCCTCCGTCAGGGCACGCTCCACCGCCTGTTCTTTTTTTCTGTCTGACATATGTCCATTCCTCACTTTTATGAAAACTGCATGCAATCATTTTCTCTGATATTCATTTTATCACATATTCTTCTTAAGCTTTCTATTATTTTGACGCTGTATTCCCACAAAAAGTTTCACCGGCAAATCAGAAAAATATTCCCAACAGCTTCGGCTACACAAAGGATCCCGGGCTGCTCACCCGGGATCCTTTGAAAAGAGATGTATGAAACTATGCGTTGCATTTGTTCCTGTCGATCCGAAATGTAAGCTCTTACATTTCGAACCATGATTATTTTACCATTATTTCGACTATTTGGCAAACAAATTTCCATCAGTTGCGACTTTTTCGCACTTTTAGCCAAAATCACGCCTTCTTTTTTGTCTAATCCTCATATTTGAAGTAGTCAAAATCCGCTGCTTTGCGGCTTCCACAGCCTCCGTTGTTGGCATAGATGCCTACCAGCGTACCGGTATGGCGCTTGGGATCATCGGGAACACCCTCGTCACAGAGGTAAATGCAGTTCTCCAGAACTCCGACCTGCTCCCAGTTCTCTCCGTCATAGCTGTAATAGAAAGTTCTGGTCAGCTTCTCCACCACTACTTTCAGATACACAGGGCCTTCCTTCACCTTGTCCACTTCCGCCACCAGTTCCTCGCCGTGATTGCGGTTGATGACCAGCTGAATCTTCCGTCCGCCCTCATAGCACAGAGCGCATCTGGCATAGGTGGCTGTGCTGTAGTAGCAGGTCAGTCCGGCCTGTTCTCCGTCCTTATCCGGGTAGAACTCCAGCTTCGTCTCCGCCACATAGGACAGCTCCTGTTCTCTGCGTAACAACGTATTTTTCGCACGGATCTCATTCAGTTGTCCGTCTCTGGTCCAGATCCGGAAATATCCGGGACGTTCCGTCAATGACCAGGAACCGTTATCCGGGTTGCGCACGAACTCCCATTCCAGATTCAGCCTGGTATCGTTAAAATCGTCAAACAGATTTCTCTCATAAATGCACTCCGGCAGATCCGGTGCAATCTGTGTCAGGCTGGGACCTTTTCCCTCGTTGACAGTAAACCATCCATCCTCCGTCCACTGTACGGGATCCAGTGCCGACTCTCTGCCTACGGTCGTGTAATTCCCCTCATTGGGTCTTCCGCAGAGATAATAGCACCACCACTGACCGTTCTGATCCTGTACCAGCTTGCCGTGACCGGCTCTCTGGATGGGTGCAGCGGGATCCTTCTGACGCATAACCGGATTATAGGGGGAGCACTCGTAAGGGCCGTAGAAATTCTTACTTCTTCCCACGTTGATGCCATGACCGTAACCGGTGCCGCCCTCAGCCACAATGGCGTAATAATAGCCGTCCTTTTTCATGATATGGGGACCTTCGGAGCAACGCTCGCCGGTGCCTTCCCATGCAGTCTTCGCAGGACCCGCCACCGCCAGTCCGTCCGCCGTCAGGGGAACTGCCTGTGCTGCCTTGGCAATGATCATATATCTGCTGCCGTCATCATCCACGAACAGGGATGGGTCAATATCGTCCACTTCCAGGCATACCGGCTTACTATAAGGACCCTCCGGCTTATCAGACACCATCACCAGCTGTCTGCGCATTACGTTGTTATCACGCTTGCCGTCCGCATTCAGACGCAAAGTTACATAAACATAGTATTTTCCGTCCACATATTCGATATCCGGTGCCCAGATGCCGTGGGAATCCCGGATGTCACTAATGTCCAGCCACTCCGGATTCGTGATGGCATGGCCGATGATATGCCAGTGAACCATATCCCGGGAATGGGAAATGGGGATCGCCGGAAAATACTGGAAGCTCGAATTCACCATGTAATAATCGTCACCGACACGGATCACGGAAGGATCCGGGAAAAAGCCTCGCTGTACAGGATTGTGATAAGTTCTGGGTTCGTTCATAGGAATCTCCTTTTGCATATAATCACAGTGTTTTGTTCCTGCTCTCAGTGTATTCTTTACGGGCTCTTCTGTCGTGCCAGTTCTGTTTTCAATTTGTGACATATATTGCAGCCATTGCCGTGTTTTTTCTTATCGCATCAAGAGTTTTCGTGCCCTATTTATTCCATAATAGAGTACTGCATCCACTCATACAAAAGCTTCGTACCTTCCATGATCTCAGGAGGCAACAACGCCCTGGCTACCAGTTTCAGTTCGTCGGATTCGATGTCCGTTCTGCGAAGGTGGGCGTAATCGCCGTCAATGCTTTCTACGATATACTCAAAACGATTCATTGCAAAGTCTCCTTATTAAATATGCACTAAAATATATCCATCCTGCAACGATACGGACCCATCCGCCGGCCACTCCGGCATGGTATCGCCGATCGTCCTGGCCTGCTCCAGTATCTCAGGATCTGTAACCTGCGGGAAAGAATGTCCGTGCATCTCTAGAAAATTCATCATCTCACGGTTCGTTCCGTCAAATGCATCAAATGCCCACTGAATAAAAGGATAATTAGCCTCTCCCGTAAAACAATATCCCTGGGGTGCGAAATATTTTTCTTTCAGATGAGGATCTACTTTGTCTGTAATTGCTGCGATCACACGGTACTGCCATGAGCCATAGGAAACATAATAATCCTCCACCAGACTATACGGGGTGCTGTAATGTCCTGTAAAGATCACCGGTCTGCTCTTCCCATA
>ENA-OOWZ01001560-OOWZ01001560.1-human-gut-metagenome-genome-assembly--contig:-NODE-1560-length-10830-cov-2.817819_pt1 | contig 10830 bp, 9 predicted proteins | sample MGYA00241580_ERZ501329 | MGnify/ENA primary metagenome ERZ501329 (study PRJEB25962, sample SAMEA2042923) | human gut metagenome | biome: human gut; feature: human-associated habitat; material: faeces... | reverse complement strand
TTTTTAAAGCAAAAATTTCTATTTGTTTACCACCGTAATACTTTCCTCTTGTTAATACATTTTTAAATTCATAATTTTTTTTTAGCATTTTAGTTTTTTTCAATTTTATCACTCATTTATCTTTTATTTAAGCTGTAAGTTTTTTTCTACCTTTTGCACGTCTTGCTTTTAAAACATTTCTTCCTGCTCTTGTTTTCATTCTTTTAATAAATCCATGTTCTTTCTTTTCTTGTCTATTTTTTGGTTGATATGTTCTTTTCATGTTTTGACCTCCTAATTAAAATCATAAGTATCACGATTATATATTAAACATAGTAGTTTTGTCAAGTATTTGTTAACTTTTTGTATTATTTTTTATTTTTCTGTTGATAATTTTTTTTATTTTTGATATTATTAAAAAAATAATAGGGAAATAAGGCTTTGAGGACATTTTTTATTTGTATTGTTGATAACTCTATTGCGGATTTTTGCTTATTTATAGCCAAACTTATTCACATTTGTGGATAAGTTTGTGGATAACAATTAACAGGGGTGTAAATGATGAATGAAGATTTAAATGAAATATTAAATCAAGCAAAAGATTTATTAAAAGACGAAATGAGTGAAGTATCTCACAAAACATGGATTGAGCCTTTGAAAATAGAGAGTATTACAGATAATAATGTTGTACTTGTTTCTGATGAAGTTTTTAAAAGAAACTTTGTAGATGCTAAATTTCATGATCTAATAATGAATACTTTTTCTGTATTATTACAAAAGAATTGTACTTTATCAATAATATGTAAAGACCCAAATAAAGAAGTTGAAATAGAAGAAAAAGAAGAGAGTAAAGTTTTAAACAATAATAATTTTAAATTTACTAATTATTCTTTAAATCCTAAATATACTTTTAGTACTTTTGTTGTTGGAGATAATAATAGATTTGCACATGCAGCATCTCTTGCTGTTGCGGAATCACCAGCTACAGCTTATAATCCATTGTTTTTATATGGAGGAGTAGGTCTAGGTAAAACACATTTAATGCATGCTATTGGAAATGAAGTACTTATAAATAATAACAATGCAAAAGTTCTTTACGTTACTTCTGAAAAATTTACTAACGAATTTATAGACGCATTAAAAAATGCAAGTACAGAAAAATTTAGACAAAAGTATAGAAATATAGATGTTTTATTAATAGATGATATTCAATTTATTTCTGGTAAAAAACAATTACAAGAAGAATTTTTTCACACTTTTAATACATTACATGAAAGTGGCAAACAAATAGTTATTTCTAGTGATAGACCACCAAAAGATATTCCATTATTACAAGATAGATTAAAATCTAGATTTGAATGGGGACTTCTTGCAGATGTTTCTATGGCTGATTACGAAACTCGTTTAGCTATTTTAAGAAAAAAAACAGATGAACAGCACATAATTATAAATGATGATGTGCTTTCTAATATTGCTGCAAAAATAGATTCTAACATTAGAGAATTAGAAGGAGTTTTTAATAAATTAGTAGCAACATCTTCTTTAACACACACACCAATTACTATGGAAATGTCTGAAAATGCTATTAATGCAGTAATTATGCAAAATTCTTCTGTTATAACTATAGAATTTATTCAAGAAATGGTTTGTAAATATTTTAATATTTCTATGAAGGACTTAGCAAGTGCTCAAAGATCTAACGATATCGCTTTTCCAAGACAAATAGCAATGTATTTATGTAGAACTTTAACAAATGAATCTTTTCCTAAAATAGGAGAAGCTTTTGGAAAAAGAGATCATTCAACAATAATGCATGGTTATAAAAAAATAGAACAAGAAATAAAACAAAATCCAGAATCAAATACAAAATTAATTGTGGAAAGTGTTAAAAAAATAATTTTGTCGAAAAAAGGTTAATATATAAACAAAATTTAATATTTATATAAAAAACTTGTTTTACAAACATATTTTTCAAAAAATTATTCAATCTTTTCTTACGGAAGCAACAAAAAAGTTATCCATAGATAATTGTTAATAAAATAAAAAAAACTGTGAATTTATAGTTTTCCCTAATAAAAAATTAATAATGTTTATAACTTTTTAATTTATTAACAACTATATGCACATTAATTTTTCTAGGGAAATAGCAAAAAAATTGATTTTTCCACACAATCCACAAGACATAATAATACTATTACTAATATTTATTATTTATATATAAAAAAGGAGCAAAAAAATTATGAAAATTATTTGTGAAAAAGAAAAACTACAAAAAGGATTATCTGCAGTTGTTAGGGGTGTACCAACTAGAACAACTATGCCTATATTAGAAGGTATCCTTATACAAACGAATAATAATGAACTAAAGCTTACTACCTATGATTTAGAATTAGGTATAGAATATATAATAGACTGTGAAGTGAAAGAAGAAGGTAATACTGTTGTTAATGCAATGATGTTTAGTGAAATAATAAGAAAACTTCCAGATACAGAAATAAGTATAGAAGTAAATGAAAATAAATTACTTGTTATTGAATGTGAAGGTTCTCTTTATAAATTATCAACAATGGAACCAGAAGAATTTCCAGAGCTTCCAAAAATAGAAGTAGAAAATTCTATACAAACAGATCAAACTGTTTTAAAAAACATGATAAGAAAAACAATATTTGCAGTTAGTATAGAAGAAAATAGACCAATATTTACAGGATGTTTATTTGAAGTTGTTAATAATAGTTTAAATGTTGTTGCAGTAGATGGTTTTAGAATGGCTTGGTTTAAACAAGATTTAGAAAATGCAACAAGTGATTTTAAAGCTGTAATACCAGGAAAAACTTTAAATGAAGTAAATAAAATTATTTTAGATTCTTTTGATAGTATAAAAATAGGGGTTTCTAAAAATCAAGCTATTTTTGAAATGGAAAATTGTAAAATAGTAACAAGATTATTAGATGGAGAATTTTTAAATTATGCAAGTGTTATTCCAAACAACTGGGAAACAAGAATAAGAGTAAATAAAAATGTTTTACAAAATTGCTTTGAAAGAATAAGTTTAATTTCATCATCAAGTATAGAAAAAGAAAAGAAATATCCAGTAAAAATAAAAATAGAAGTAGGAAAAGTAACAATTTCTTGTACAAACCAAACAGGTGATGCAAAAGAAGAAATATACACAGAAACAGAAGGAAAGAATTTAGAAATAGGAGTTAATCCAAAATATTTCTTAGATGCTTTAAAAGCAGTAGAAGATGAAGAAATATTTGTTTCCTTTGGTACAAGCATTTCTCCTTGTGTAATAAAACCAATAGATGAAACGGCAAGAAACTACACATATATGATTCTTCCAATTAGAATGAAAGAAGAATAATTCTTTGAAAAAAGTATCATTTAGAGGATTAAAAAATGTACATTCAAAAAGTTAAATTAGAAAATTTTAGAAATTATGAAAAAGCAGAAATAGAATTTGACAAAAACGTAAATATAATATATGGTGATAATGCTCAAGGAAAAACAAATATTTTAGAAGCTATTTTTGTTTGTAGTTTAGGAAAGTCTTTTAGAACAAATAAAGACAAAGAATTAATAAAAAAAGATAAAGATTTTAGCAAAATAGAAATGATAAGTCAAAAAGAGGATAGAGATATTAATATAAAATTTGAAATGAAAGAAAAAAAGAAATTTTATATTAATAACATTCCAACAAAGAAAACTAGCGAAATAATAGGAAAAACATATATTGTATTGTTTACACCAGAAGATATAGGAATAATAAATAACGAACCAAGTAAAAGAAGAAGATTTTTAAATATAATGATTAGTCAATTAAGACCAGTATATATAAATCTTTTAAGTGAATATAATAAAATTTTAGAACAAAGAAATTTTTATTTAAAACAAATAAAATACGAAGGAAAATCAGTAGAAAATTTATATATATGGGATGAACAAATAGCAAAAATAGGACAAAAAATATACGAATATAGAAAAGAATTTATAGAAAAAATAAATAATAAAATTTATAAGATTCATTTAAATACAACAGAAAATAAAGAAGAAATAAAAATGGAATATTTTTCTAACATACGGAAAAAATTATTTAGAAAATTTGAAAAAAAATCAAAAAAGTGATATACAAAAAGGGTATACTAGTGTAGGAATACATAGAGATGATTTTGAAATATATATAAATAAAAGTCCAGTATCAATATATGGCTCACAAGGACAAAAAAGAACAACAATAATTTCTTTAAAACTTGCGGAAGCAGAAGTTATATATGAAGAAATAGGAGAAAGACCAGTTATTCTATTAGATGATTTTATGTCTGAGTTGGACAAAAAAAGAATACAAGGATTGTTTGAAAATATAAAAGAAAATCAAGTAATTATAACATGTACAGATAGTTTTAAAATAAATAATTCAAAATATAAATTATTTAAAGTAACAAAAGCAACTATTGATTGTATTTAAAAAAAGGAGCGTAAGAAAATGGAAAAATTTGAGCATGAGTACAAAGCAGATCAGATTCAAGTATTAGAAGGACTAGAAGCAGTTAGAAAAAGACCAGGTATGTATATTGGTAGTGTTTCTGCAAGAGGTCTTCATCATTTAGTTTATGAAATTGTTGATAACAGTGTTGATGAAGCTTTAGCAGGATATTGTAAAAACATACATGTAACAATAGAAAAGGGAAATGTAATAAAAGTAGAAGATGATGGTAGAGGAATACCAGTAGATATACATCCAAAAACAAAAATATCTGCTGCAGAAACAGTTTATACTGTTTTACATGCTGGTGGAAAATTTGGTGGAGATAGCGGATATAAAGTATCAGGAGGTCTTCATGGAGTTGGTTCATCTGTTGTAAATGCATTATCTACATGGACAGAAGTTACTATCCAAAGAGATGGTGGAATTTACCAAATGGCATTTGAAAGAGGTAAAACAGTAAAACCTTTACAAAGAATAGGAGATTCAGATAAAACAGGAACAACAGTTAGATTTTTAGCAGATGATACAATCTTTGAAACATTAGAATATGAATATGAAATATTAGAAAATAGATTAAGAGAAATGGCTTTCTTAACAAAAGGATTAAGAATAACATTAACAGATGAAAGAGAAGAAACTCCAAAAAAAGCAGACTTTTGTTATGAAGGAGGACTTGTTTCTTTTGTAGAATTCTTAAATAAAAACAAAGAAAAATTAAATCCAAAACCAATATATATAGAAAAAAATGGAGATACTCCGGTAGAAATAGCAATTCAATATACAACAAGTTATTCAGAAAACATATATAGCTTCGTTAATAATATTAATACAATAGAAGGTGGAACACATTTAGAAGGATTTAAAAGATCTTTAACAAAAGTTTTTAACGACTATGCAAGAAGTCACAATATATTAAAAGATAAAGATGGAAATCTTCAAGGTGAAGATATAAGAGAAGGTATTACAGCTGTTATTTCTGTAAAAGTAAAAGAACCACAATTTGAAGGGCAAACAAAAACAAAATTAGGAAATAGTGAAGTAACTGGTGCTGTTCAAAGTGTAATGAATGAAGAATTATCAGCATTCTTAGAAGAAAATCCAGTAGTAGCAAAAGCAGTATTAGAAAAATGTATTAGTGCTTCAAGAGCAAGAGAAGCAGCAAGAAAAGCAAGAGAATTAGTAAGAAGAAAAAATGTTTTAGAAAGCACAACTCTTCCAGGAAAACTTGCAGATTGCAGTAGTAATAAACCAGAAGAATGTGAAGTATATATAGTTGAGGGAGATTCTGCAGGAGGAAGTGCAAAACAAGGAAGAGATAGAAAATTCCAAGCAATATTACCTCTTTGGGGAAAAATGCTAAATGTTGAAAAATCAAGAGCTGACAAAATATATAATAACGATAAATTACAACCAGTAATACTTGCAGTTGGTGCAGGAATAGGAGCAGATTTTGATATAACAAAAATACGTTATGGCAAAGTAATAATAATGGCGGATGCCGATGTTGACGGCGCGCACATCAGAACTCTTCTTTTGACATTCTTTTTCAGATATATGCGTCCGCTTATAGAGCACGGCTATGTCTATATAGCTCAGCCGCCGCTCTTTAAGGTGTCAAAGGGCAAAAAGCACTTCTACGCTTTCTCCGACGAGGAGCGCGACGAAAAAATAGCGGAACTCGGCGGCAGCTGCGACGTTCAGAGATATAAGGGTCTCGGTGAGATGGATTCGCAGCAGCTTTGGGAGACCACAATGGACCCGAAATACAGGACTATGCTCAGGGTAAATCTTGAGGACGCCATGGAGGCTGACGAGACCTTCTCCGTTTTAATGGGCGACAAGGTTGAGCCGAGACGTGAATTCATTGAGAAAAACGCGAAATTCGTTCAGAATCTTGATATATAAAAGAGGTAGAATATGAGCACAAACAAAGATACCGGGCATCATTCGGAATACGTGCCGCTTGAGGACCAGAAAATCATAAATGTCGAGATAAACAAGGAAATGAGAAAATCCTTCCTCGACTACTCAATGTCGGTAATAGTGTCACGTGCGCTCCCCGATGTACGCGACGGCTTAAAGCCCGTTCACAGAAGAATTTTATATACTATGTATGAAAACGGTCTGTATCCCGAAAAGGCATACAGAAAGTGCGCCGACACGGTAGGCTCCGTGCTCGGTCGCTATCATCCGCACGGCGACGCGTCGGTATACGACGCCATGGTTCGTCTCGCACAGGATTTCTCAATGAGGTATCCTCTTGTTGACGGTCACGGAAACTTCGGTTCGGTGGACGGCGACCCGCCTGCCGCTTACCGTTATACGGAGTCGAGAATGAGCAAAATTTCCATGGAAATGCTCACAAATCTCGACAAGGACACCGTGGATATGATGCGAAACTACGACGATCGCTTGAATGAGCCGGTGGTTTTGCCGTCACGCTTCCCGAACCTTCTTGTAAACGGCTCTACGGGTATCGCCGTAGGTATGGCAACGAATATTCCGCCGCACAATATGCGCGAGGTAATAGACGGCATTTGCTGTCTTATAGACAATCCCGACGCCACGCTTGAGGATATTATGGAGCACATAAAGGGCCCCGATTTTCCGACGGCCGGCATCATAATGGGCAGAGCAGGCATACGCGCCGCTTATGCAACGGGCAGAGGCAAGGTAACGCTCAGAGCGCGCGCCGAAATTGTCGAAAACGAAAAGAACGGCAGATTTAAAATTGTCGTTACGGAGCTGCCGTATCAGGTAAACAAGGCACGGCTTATCGAGAGCATCGCGGAGCTTGTCAAGGATAAGAGAATAGAGGGCATTTCCGACATCAACGACTATTCCTCCGACCGCGCGGGCATGAGAATGGAAATAGACCTTAAAAGGGACGCAAATCCGCAGGTCATTTTAAATCAGCTCTATTCGTATACTCAGCTTCAGATTTCCTACGGTATAATTCAGCTTGCCATAGTTGACGGCGAGCCGAAAATCCTCACGTTAAAGCAGATTCTCGAAAAGTATATAGATTTCCAGAAGGAAGTCATCATAAGAAGAACCAAATTCGACCTCAAAAAAGCACTCGAAAGAGAGCATATTTTGGAGGGTCTTGCGCGCGCAATCGATATAGTTGACGAGATTATAGCAACAATTCGCGCTTGTAAGGGCGGTCAGGCAGAAGCAAAGGCCGCGATTATGGAGAAGTTCGATTTCGACGACGTTCAGGCAGCCGCCATTGTCGCTTTCAGACTCGGACAGCTCGCAGGACTCGAAATTCAGAAGATCCACAACGAGATGGAGGAGCTTCAGTCAAAAATTAACTATTTCAATGAGATACTCTCCTCCGATGAAAAGGTACTCTCGATTGTAAAGGACGAATTGTCGGCAATCGGCAACAAATTCGGCGATGACAGAAGAACCGAAATCGTAAATGTCAGCGGCGAGGTCGATATAGAGGACCTTATCCCCAATGAAAATTGTGTGTTTACTCTTACCACTCTCGGCTATATCAAGCGTCAGAGCGTCGATACATATCAGACGCAGCACCGCGGCGGCAGAGGCGTAAAGGGTATGACAAGGCGCGAGGAGGACGTTGCCGAGACTATGTTCACCTGCTCCACGCACGACTATATAATGTTCTTTACGTCGGAGGGCAAGGTTTACAGGCTGAAGGGCTACGAAATCCCCGAGGGAAGCCGTAATTCAAAGGGAATGAACATTGTCAACATTCTTCCTCTCGGCGCGGATGAAAAGGTCACCGCCATGATAAGAGTTCCCGAATTCGGTACGGAAAAGCTCTATCTCTGTATGCTCACCAAAAACGGCGTTATCAAGCGTACCGAGCTTGACGCATATAAGAACGTCCGCAAAAACGGTATATTCGCGATAAATCTCGACGAGGGCGACGAATTGAGATATGTAAAACTCACCGACGGCGAAAAGCAGATACTCATAGCTACAAGGAAGGGTATGTGCATAAGCTTTAACGAAAATGACGCGCGCTGCATAGGCAGAACCGCAAGAGGCGTTAAGGCTATAACTCTCTCCGAGGGAGACGAGATTGCCGGTATGTGCGTTCCCGAGGAAAATAAAAAGGTACTCACCGTTTCCGAAACCGGCTTCGGCAGACGCTCCGAATTTGACAATTACCGTGTTCAGTCGCGCGGCGGCAAGGGCCTTATCAACTATCACACCGAGACCTACGGTGATGTTGCGGCAGTTGCAATGGTCGGCGAGGACGAGGACGTAATTATGATTTCGTCCGACGGTATCATAATAAGAATCCCGGCTAAGGATATCAGCGTTTTTGCACGTCCGTCAAAGGGCGTCCGCGTTATGAAGACAAACGAGGGTGAAAAGGTTGCCACGCTTTCAATAACCGAGCATGAAACCGAGGATGAAAGCTCCGAGTCCGACGCGGAGAACGACGGCGAAGTCCCCGTGACGAAGGAAAATGCCGAGGGCGAAAAGGCGGCAGAAGCAGACGAAAGCAAAGAAAATCCGACGGAAATCGGGTAATTCCGCAAAAAGTTATAATTTTATTAACATTTCATTTACTTTTACAATATATAATTACAGAGTAATTCGGCAGGTGCTTTTTATCTGCCGAAAACCTCTGTTATGAAAAAAGGAAATTGCTATGAACTATAACAACAACGGATATTACGGCGGCAATTATCCACCGCCCGGCGGAAATTATCCGCCTCCACCGCCGTATAATTGGCAGTATGATCCACTCGCACAGGAGAAAAAGAGGGAAAAGAAAAATATTTCCCGCATAAGCATTGCTGTGGGACTTGCGGTTATCGGCTTTACGCTTTTAAGTATGGTTTTAGGCGTGCTTTTGCGCGCAATACCGGGCTTTTTGTCGGAATATAAGGGCAATGCGTCCTTCAGCATATATTTTGATATGGTATATTCCGTTTTTATAATAGGAGTGCCGTTTTTCGCGGCAATGTCATATTTAAAATCCAAGGGCGCTCTGCCCGCGGTTTTGCCGCTCGGAACAGCCAAAAACACACCCGTGTTTTTCCTGCTTGTTTTTTCGGGACTTATGGCGTGCATAGCCGGCAGCTATGCGTCGAGCATTTTCGGAAGTATCTTTCAAAACCTCTTCGGCATAGAATTTACCATGGCGGAGGACGGCATAAAGCTGACAACGGCGTCCGTTATATTGCCGTATATCGTAAAAACCGCGGTTTTGCCGGCTCTCATAGAGGAGTTCGCAATGCGCGGCGTAGTTATGCAGTCGCTTCGCAAATACGGCGATTGGTTCGCGATTATTATGTCGTCGCTTGTCTTTGCGCTTTTGCACGGCAATATGGTTCAAATTCCGTTCGCCTTTATCGCAGGTATTGCCATAGGCTATGCCGTTACGGTAACGGGCAGTATGTGGACGGGCGTTTTGATACATTTTCTCAACAATCTTGCGTCGATAGTTATGCAGATAGGCATTGATAACTTCTCCGAAACCGTGTCGTCTGTAATTACGATGTCCGTTGTCTTTGTGATAATGATAATCGGCATCATATGCGCCGCGATATATTTCAAAAATTATTCGCACGCTTATCCGCTGAAAAACGGCGAGAGTCTCGTACTCTCATGGAACGAAAAAACGAGAGCCTTTGTGGTGACGGCACCCATGATAATAGCGATTTGTCTGCTCTTGTGGGAAACTGCCATGTATATTGAGTTCTGATATGGATAAAAATGATTTTATGCGTCTTGCCCTGCTCGAAGCCGAAAAGGCGTTTCTTGACGGCGAGGTGCCCGTCGGCGCGGTCATAGTAAGAGACGGCGAGGTTGTTTCAACGGGCAGAAACCGCCGCGAAAAGGGAAAAAACGCCCTGTGCCACGCAGAAATCGAGGCGATTGACGGTGCCTGCCGTGCGCTTTCGGGCTGGAGACTTCCGAGATGTGAAATGTATGTCACACTTGAGCCGTGCCCCATGTGCGCCGGTGCGATTATAAATTCAAGAATCGAAAAAGTGACCTTCGGTGCATACGATGAAAAAAACGGCGCCGCAGGGTCAAAAATAAATTTGTTTGAGGTTCCGTTCACGTTCCGTACCGAATATGAGGGCGGTGTGATGGAGGAAGCTTGCAGGAGAATGCTCTCGGACTTCTTTTTGAAGCTTCGAGAAAAAAGAAAAGAGGAAAAACAATGAGCGAAGGTTGCACACATGACTGTTCTACCTGCGGTGAGAGCTGCAGCGAGAGAAAAGCAGAGGATATGAAGCTTCGTCAAAACGATTACAGCAATATAAAAAAGGTTATAGCGGTAGTCAGCGGCAAGGGCGGCGTAGGCAAGAGCCTTGTGACATCGCTTCTCGCCTCGGCTTCACAGGCGAGGGGCTTTGAGACGGCGG
>ENA-OOWZ01001559-OOWZ01001559.1-human-gut-metagenome-genome-assembly--contig:-NODE-1559-length-10833-cov-3.716274_pt1 | contig 10833 bp, 9 predicted proteins | sample MGYA00241580_ERZ501329 | MGnify/ENA primary metagenome ERZ501329 (study PRJEB25962, sample SAMEA2042923) | human gut metagenome | biome: human gut; feature: human-associated habitat; material: faeces... | reverse complement strand
GTCGCCGCTTTTATTTTTAAATCCGATTTCTATGTTTTCAATTAATTTATTGTTATTAAAAAATATACTGTCCATAATTATGATTTTGTCATTTTCATATAGGTCTTCGACATTGATTAGTTCCAACATTAGTGTTTCCCCTTAATACATTCTTTGATAATATTATAATTCATTAATTTAATATATTATGTCGAAATCAGTTATATTTCAGATTTTTTCGGAGGTTGAAATGTTTAGAAAATTTACAAAGATATTAATCGCCTTTTCAATAACGCTTCTTATTTTATCAGGCTGTTCATCAAATGAAAGCAATTTTTTCAATGACCTTGATATTACTGCACAAACAACAAGTGCATACACCGATTATGATTTAAATAATATTCCACCATATAGCGATTCGCCTTATGTTGAAATTAATAATAATGTGCCTGAATTGAGTGAAAAAAAGAAAACGTCAACAACCTCGTTTGAAGAATACGGAACGCTTGACTCTTTAGGCAGGTGTACTTATGCAGTTTCTTGTATCGGTTCTGATTTAATGCCGTCAAAAGAACGTGGCTCAATCGGCTCGGTTAAACCGACAGGTTGGCATATTTCAAAATATAGCTTTGTTGACGGAAAATATTTGTATAATCGTTGCCACTTAATTGGATATCAACTAACTGGAGAAAATAGAAATGAACTAAATTTAATAACTTGTACTAGACAAATGAATACAGTGGGAATGTTACAGTGGGAGGGTATGGTTTCAAACTATATCAAGGAAACCAACAATAACGTCCTTTATAGAGTAACTCCAAAATATGAAGGTAACAACCTACTTGCAAGTGGTGTTCAAATAGAAGCATATTCTATTCAAGATAATGGAAAAGGCGTAAAGTTCAATATATTTGTCAAAAACATTCAAGACGGAATAGAAATAGACTATAAAACTGGAGATAGTAAGCTAATAGAAAAAAATAACTAAAAACAAAGCATAAAAAAAGAATTAAATATTTTTTAACTCTTCCTTATGCTTTTTTGTAAAGTTTAAAAGAACTAATTCAAACTCTTCATCACTTTCAATTTTATCATAGAATTCTTTTCCATTATCACTAATAACTTTAAGTATTAAATAATCTTTATCATCATTTTCATTAGATAAATACACATATTTAATACCATTAACATCTATAGTATCAACCTCTATATAATCTTTACCATTAATATTAGTAACATTAACATCAATTTCTTCCACTTGAAACACCCATACTTTCATTCTTTTCAGCAATTAATGAATCAACTACTGTATTTATATAATCATTTTGCTCAAGTTGTGACATCAAGAACTCATCAAACTCTTGACTTCCATCTTTATTAACATGACTTAAAAACTCATCTAATTTATCTGCATCAACATTATCAAGTAAATGAATTAAATAGTCTCCATTAGTATATTCACCATGACCAAACTTAGTATCTCTATAATTGTCCATACTATTTAATACACCACAAAGTGCATAAGTTTGTAATTCTGGATCTAATTCCATTATTTTTTTAGCCATTTGTTCATGCAATAATCTAACATCATCTACTCCATTTTGTACAACACATTGACTGAATATACTAGATAATTCATCATTATCACTAACTAAAGAACCAATTTTCTTGTTAATTTCTCTCATTGCTCTTATTTTCTCAGTATATTCTTTATTATCTATCATTTCACTAATAATACTTTTATTATCTTCAGTTTTATCAACACTTTTTTTAACAGAAGCAACACCAACAAATATAAGTGCAGCACTAACAAGTGCAATTATCTTTTTAGTAAGTAATTCTTTTTTTCTCTTTTCTTTTCTAACATTTCTTTCTTGTTTCCTGAAATTTCTAGAATCGTACATAGCATCTCTTCTATTATTTTCATCTCTAGAATTCATCACTTTTAAAATGCTTTCATATTGTTCATCATTCATATCTCTTACCCTCTATAACAATGATATTATATAAAATAACAATTGTCAAACAAATTTAAAATTTTTACATAAATTTTACACTTGTTTTTTCAAATTGAATATGATATTATATATACGTGGAACAAGTGCAGGTGTAGTACAACGGCTAGTACGCGGCCTTGCCAAGGCTGAGACGTGGGTTCGATTCCCATCACTTGCTCCAAATGAATTTAACACCATAAATTTGGTGTTTTTTTTATATATTTAAAATTCGAACCCACATTTCTAGCCTTGGTTAGAGTTATTCTTAAAACTGATAATATCTTCTCTAAGAAAATTCCATCTAACTGCGACTAAATATCTGTCTTTTAAATTCCCCTTAGAAGTTATACATCTTTTTTGAGGACCTAAAGTCATACAAGCAACATGCGGTGAAGTAAAATGAAGACATTTTTTTGACAAAACTAAGTCATATAAATCATATTTACTTATCCAAACATAATTATCTATTGTCCCACAAATTAAACAGTCAATATCATATTCTGAATTCCTACCACGAACAATAAATCTATCAACCATATCTATAATTATTCTTGTTTTATTTACATAACTATTAAAAATATTTAGATCATCTTGATAAAATTCTTTGTTTTTCCTTAGAACTATAACTTTTATTTTCATTAGTTCTTAGAATATCAAATCCATGCTTATCAATTAATCTAACTAGATATTCAACTCCAGATTTATTAATACCATATTTTGATTTTATAAAAGGAAAAGTCATGCAATTCTTTCTATCATAATATAAATAAATTTTTTTTCATAACTTATTTTAGTCATACAAAAACCTCGTTTCTATTTTGTCCAAGAAACGGGGTTCATATCATTGGAACGTTAATCATCTTTTCTTGTATTAGGAATAAGTTTTTTTACCATTTGTTGTTCTTCTATCTTTGTTTGAAGTTCTGGAATTACAAATAAACCATCAACTTCATCAACAGATTCTATAAACTTATAAGTATCATGCATTGGTTCATATTCTTTATATTTTTTTAATAAATCTATATATGGTTGTATACCACCTTTTTTTTCAAATTTTTTTGATCTTTCACGCCATACAAAAGTTGATGAGCCATCGTTAAATGTTGCAAATACTCCTACATTAAGAATTTTATCTTCACCTAATGATTGCGACTTAAAGCCATCTAAATTTGTTGTATTTAGTGCAAGATTATTTGAATTTAAAATTATAAAATCTTTTAAGTAAAAATATCCTGGCCCTTTATAAAACCAATATATAGGTTCCCAAGGGAAAGTCATTTTAGATTGTTCTTTTGTAATTTGAACCTTTCTATAAACACCTTGTTCTTCTTTAACCATAGCAAATAATGCTCGTTTGTTTCCTACATTATATGGTCTCAAGTATAAAACACTATCTGGATTTTGTATAATTCTATTTAAATTTTCATCAATATATTCTAATTGAACATTACTCATTATTTAAATCCTCCCTTTGTAATGAATATTATAACATATTTTTGATTACATTACATAATAATCATTTATTTTTTTTAGTTAATATATTCAATATATATTTCACTAATATAATACCTCAAATAATTTCTATAAGATAAATTTAATAATATGTAAACTAAAAAATGATTGCAAAACAATATAAGAAAATTTTAATTTTTATGTGCTCTAATACAAAGAAAGCCATAAGAATTATAAAGTTTGTAGATATTAAATGAACAGCAATATCTCTAATTAATATTTCATCATCCCGTATGCCTTGTATTTTATTAACATTTCTAGATTTGCAATAAATATCAGAATAGAAATCTTCCTTTTTATATTTTTTATTAATTATGATTCCGTTTTTTATATACATTTAGTTCTACTTTAATATGTATTTTATGGCTAGCCATTATAGACTTCTTCCTTTTGCTTCTTGTATTGTATCAGCTGGATTCATAAATGTATTTATTTTCTTCATATTAACAATCCATTCAATTTTACCTGATTCATCTTTTTGTACTAATAAGAAACCATCAGCTGTATTTTTAATAATTTTTAACTTATAATTTATTTCTTCTTCAGCAGTCATATTTGGATTTTCTAATTTGTAATTACTTGCCATAACTTCTTTTGCAAACTCTCTAAATTGTTTAGAAAATTCTAATTGTTCTGGAAAATTATTTTCTATAAATTCATCATACATTAAATCAAATTCTTCTATATTTTTTCCTCGCTCTGTGCTTAAGCCAAAAGGATAATTTTGACCTAACATATCAATAATTGTTTTCCAATTTTTGGATTTATCATATTTATCATAATCAACTAAACCTTCTTCTTCTAAAATTTCAAAAAAGTGTTTAACATTTATTTGTATTTTATCTATCGGAACTATACTTTGCCCATCTTTTGAAATCCATTCTATACCAATATATGCTTCTCCCTGCGGTTTAAAAAATTGTTCTCCATTACAAACATGAATCGTTATATTTTGATTAGAAATAATTTTATCTAAAGCTCCTTGAACTCTTTCATCAATGTAATACTTAACTTGATAATTCCCATTTTTATCTATATATTCATCTATATGTGCTCTTGCTATACTAGAATTTCTAAAAATAGAAAAGAATAAAGCGTGAACTGGGTTATCAGTTGCATAAACATAACTGCCTTTTTGTGTGCTTTCATTTGAGTTAATAACATTTAAATTTTCAGGGCTTCCATGATATAAGACATTTGGAACATAATCAAATATATAACTATCAACTCCTATTGCTTCTTTTATTTCATCAACACTTTTACCACTCGTTTTTAATTTTTTTATTTTCTCTTCAATGGGTAAAAATGATTTCATATCAGTTTGATATCTAGACATTTCTTTTTTTAATTTTCTATCAGAAATAAGATTTCTTAATTTCAACATATAACCATCTCTCATTTCCATATTATTTTTAAATATTAATTCAATATTTTTACTTAATTCATCGTAGATAATATTAACATCATCAATTTTTTTATAGTGCTTTATAATACCTTTTAATTTTTCATCTTCTTTATTCATTCCCATATCTATTCCCATAATTGTAATAAATGTAGAAATATCCTCTTTAAATTGAAGTTCATCAACATATTCTTGATACATTTCATTTCCATTTTGTACTATATTTAATAATTCATCTTGATTATAAGTGAATACTATTCTATCAATTTGTGCTTGCGTCAAATTATTTGGAAATGAAGCAATTAATTGTTTAGCAAACTCAACATTTTTGCCATAATTAGATTTTGGATTTCCTAATCTATATTTTTTTGCAAATTCTTCAGCATAATGTTGAACTAATCCTTCAGTAATAAATTGTCCAAACTCACCTTTTATTGTATTACTTTCATTAAATAAATTTGGTCTAATAAAATAATGAAATATTTCATGGATAACAATATTATCAATACATGATTGAATTATTTCTTCATCACTTTTGCAATCACTAAATGATTTTGTATAAGGATAAATATGAATTTTATTATCTTCTTTTGCTCTTCCACCATGAGCGGATGGAATATATTCAGAACTATAATTTTCAGGATTGGTTATTCCTGCTTGCTTACTAAAAAAGGCAATGTCTTCTTTTGTTGGTCTTTCAATTACAATGAAATTTGTATTTAATAAACTATCAATATTTTGAAGTTGTCCTTGGGTTAATGAGGAACTATATTGATTTTTAATACAGGTTAAAATATAATTCCCATACTCATTAATTGATTGTTGTATCTTTTCATAATTGATATTCACATCTATCACTACCTATACTATATATAATTATAACATTAATTTTTACATTTATTATAAAAGAATATACACATTTTACATTCAAAATTTGACTAAAAACAACATAAAATGATATAATTAACTTAAATTAAAAAGCAAGCAACAAAGAAAAGGAAGAAGGAAGGATAATATATGAATTTAGAACAAAACAAACTAGAAACAATTGAAAATTACTATGGAAGCATAAAAGCATACTCACTATTTTTAGAAAACTTAGCTTTCAATTTTCCAAATGACAAAATAAACTCCTTTTTAAAAGATAAAAGAATAACAAGTGTAGCCTCATTTGGTTTAGCAAGTAACATATTATTATCTATAAAAGAAGATATAGTAGAAAACGCTGGAAACTTAAACTACGAATCAAAACTATTATTAAACGAACTAGAAAGTACAGTAAAACTCTTATTCACTGAAAAAAATGGTCTATACTATGATAAAAATCATTTAATGGGAGATGCAGCCACAACAGTTAACAAATTAAGAAACAAAATTGCTCACGGTAACTACTTCTTAGATTTTGAAAATGAAAAAATTACAATATTGGATGAAAACGACTTAGTAACAATTCCACTTGAACGCTTAAACTATTTTATAGGTGTGTCTTTGTCTAAATACATCGATAGAACTAGTGTAAGTGAATACACTGAATCAAAAGTTTTCACTCGCCATGGCACTGAAGGAAGAAAAAAACCTCTTACCACCGTTGAAAGTATAGTTAAATACATGAAAAATCATGAAGTAATATATATAACAGCAAAAACTCTTGACAACACCCCAGTACCAAAGAACATAAGAGAAGAACTAGATAAAATGACAAATAACTTCCTAGAAACAAATAGTTTTAAAGAAATTAGAAAGTTCATAAAAGAACATGAAAAAGAATATCAATTTGACTACGGACTTAAAAAAGTTGACAACCTAGACTTTGAAAAAATAGCTGTATCTTTATTAGAAATGTCAAGACCAGAAGTGACATATAGTGATAATCAACATATAATTGGAGAAATAATCACAAAAGAAATAATTGGTAACAAAACAAAACTGGCTATATCTTCTTTAAGTAATATATGCATACTAAGTGCAATGGAAAAAACTAAATCAACTGATATAAATGTAATAAAAAAGTACTTGTCTAACAAAAACATAAATTTTACACTATCCTATGAAGAACTAGCAGTTAGTTTAATCGCAATGTTTAATAGCATTTTCTCATATGGCTTAGACAAAATTTATGATAATAATGAAGAAAATGTTTACACCGAAAACGATAAACTTGACTATGGTTTACTAGACCTTACTAAAATTAAAGTAAAAAACTATACAGTTGATAACAAATACCTAAATAATAAAAACGAATATAAAACAAGTCTAGTTAAAAAAGTAACTGAAATCAATTCTTCCATTCAAAAAACCACTAGTCAAATAAATAATCTAGCAGGAAAAGGCAAACAAGAAGTTATAGATTTACTAAATCAAAAATTAACAACATTAAATAATAACTTAACAAAATATAACTCTGAAATTAAAGAAATAGATAGTTATAATGCATACTACCAAAATCACCCTAAATACTTTTTAAACAAAGCCATTATAAATGGAATAAGAAATTCAATCGCACATGGTAACTACAAAGTAACAGAGTACGATAACTATCAAACAGCAAAAATAATATTTAAAGACATATATGAAGGTCAAAACACCTTCGAAGGCGAAGTATACTTACTAGATTTTTTAGAACTAATGCATAGTAATGAAAAAGTAATAATTGATTATATAAATAAAAAAAATACATCAAAAACATTATAATTTGACTTAACCCCACATTTGTAGTATAATATGGTACCAAATGGGGGTTTTATAATGGAAAAAGAAATATATGAAAAAATATTAAAATATACAAGTATAAGAGGAATAGACATAACTGGATGTGAAACAATTAAAGATATAATAAATGTCTTAGAAGAAGAAGATACTTACTATGTAACACATATTTTTACTTATTTAAGTGATAATGACAAAATTAAATATTGTTACAAAATATATAGGGATTATTTTTTAGATTACATGAAATCATTAGACAAAACTACTCAAAAAAAAGTAATAACAATGCATATAGACAACCTAAAAAAAGATTACATAATAGACTTTATTGAAAGTCTAGAAAGCGATTTAGAAAAATACGAGTATCTTGAACTACTAAGTGATAAACTAAAAGATAACTTGCTAGGCATAAAAAATATAATATTAAGCATGAATGACGAACAAATGAAAATTATTTCTATAAATGCATTCCTAAATGATAAATCATATTACAAAATAGATACTATACAAAAGTTATCAGACGAAGCAAAAGAACTTTACATAGACTCCCTTGAAGATAGTGATGCTGCAAAAGTAATTCTTTCTTTTAATAATAAAGAACTAATAAAAAAATATTCATTACAAAAAAGATTTACAAAATATCGTTCAAAACTAGTTTCTGCTACAAACGATCCTACTTACATTAAAGAAGTTTTTAAATCTATAAACGTTAATAAATTTAGAGTAAACCTAATAACAATACTAGAAGATACTAATCTAAAAAGAGAATTAACTGAATTATTAAGTGATGCTAATTTAAAAAGTTATTTACTTTCAAACGAAGAAGAAACTATTTTAAACAACTTAATAACTCCGGTAACTGCTTCCGAACTAGGAAAAACTGAAGTTGATAACAAAATTACAATAGGTGTAGAACTAGAATGTTGTAATAAAGAAATAGATAATTACACAAAAACTAAAACTTTACTAAATCATTTTGATGTAAAAAGGGATACCACAGTAAGAAGTGGTTTGGAAATAACTTCTCCAATAATGCACTACGACATGGAAAACCTAACACTTTTAAAAAGTTTATGTGAACTCTTAAAAGAAAACAAATTCTACACAGACACCTCTTGCGGAGGACATATTCATATTGGTTCAAACTACTTTACTACGAAAGAAGACTATCTAATGCTTTTATATTTGTACAACAATTGTGAAGAAATCCTTTATTACATAACAGACAGAGAAAACACTAAAAAAAGGCCATCATTTGATAGATACGCAACTAAATCAAAAGAAGCATACATAGGAGCGATTGATGAAGGACTATTTAAAAAAGAAAACTTTAATAAAGAAATAACTAGTATATTTAACAAAATAAACCCAGACAGATATAGGGGCTTAAACTTTAAAAATATAGATTCACTAACAAAACAAACAATAGAATTCAGAATGCCTAATGGCGAAATAGATTTCACCGAACTCCTAGCAAACATAAAACTATTTTCTAGACTAATTGAGATGAGTCACAAATTAAATTACCTAGAAAAGACTGACCCAATTAAAGTAAAAGCTTTTCTAATAGGAGAAACAAAAAGCGACATAGAAAAGTTGAATTTATTATTAGATATACTATTTACCACAGAAAGTGAAAAACAAATCTACATAGATAGGTACACTAAAAACTCTAAACTTGACATTGAAGAAAAAAAGAAGTTTTTAATAGACATAAAAAAACATTTATTTAAAGAAAAAGAAAATCCAGTTATTTCATTTGAATACGATCAAGAAGAAAAAACACTTACCAAAAAAGTGCTTAATTAAAGGGGGAAAATTATGAATATAAGTATAATTGATCACATGAATAAATTTAGAGAAATAGATCTAAGTAAATGTAAAACCAGAGAAGAAAAAATACTTTTAGTTATGAAAAATTGTAAATATTTATACGACAAAAACATTTTCTTTAAACTACTAACAAAAGAAGAAAAAGAAAAATACTTTTGCTATCTATCTGACGGTGACAGAATAACTTACTTACATAAAACAAAAGGTGATATCATAGAAAGAGTATATAATAATGTTATAAACGAAAATGTTCTAGGCTCATATGAATTAGAAAAAATAGGTTCTTCTATTAAAGATGAAAACGAAAGATATAAATATTTAAAGAAAATGTATCCATTAATGGAATCATATTATACATATTTATTAGCCGAAACAATAAATAACAAATATTACTATGAAGATATAGCCTTTAATATACTAGATAAAAAGCCAATATACTTGTTAAGATTCATAATAACTAAATTTACAGATGAACAAAAAGAAGAATATTTAGATAGATTAACAATAGGTAGTCAAGTCAGTGTAATAAAGTCATTCACTAATAAAGAATTAATAAAAAAATATGCGGAAAAAGAAGAATATTCGCAATATAAATCTGACTTAATAATAAGTACTGAAGAAGAAAACTACATAATAGAAAAGTTTATAAAAACAACTTCTCTTAAACTGAAACTAAATATTATAAATAAAGTTAAAGACCAAAATCTAAAAACTTTTCTGACCTGCTTTTTAGATGACAAAAACATGATGGAATTTCTAATATCAAATAGTTATGAACCTAACGTAAGTGAAAACGTTACTTCTTTAATTAACAGAACAAAAATAGATAACAAAATAACAATAGGTGTAGAACTAGAAACTTGTAATACTAACATAAAAGATTTTGAAAAAATAAAAAGCATATTTACTGACTACTTAATTAAAGGTGACAATTCAGTAAAAAGTGGTTTTGAAATAGTAAGCCCAATACTTCACTATAACATACATGACATGAACCTTCTTAACGGAGTATGTGAATTATTAAAAACATGCAAGTTCTATACTGACTCATCCTGTGGTGGTCACATACACATAGGCGCTTCATACCTTACAAGAAAAGAAGACTACCTAATGCTTTTATACTTATACAACAACGTAGAAAACATAATGTACTATATAACAGACAAAGAAGGTACTATAAAAAGAGAAAATGTAAGTGAATATGCAATGAAAACTAAAGACACTTACATAGAAGCAATAACAGAAGGAAAACTAAACAAAGACACAAAAGAAAGTATAATTGAAACCTTACAACAAATTAACCAAAATCGTTATAAAGGTTTAAACTTCAAAAATATTGGACTATATGGCAAAAATACCATAGAATTCAGAATGCCTAATGGAGAAATTGAATTTTCTGAACTC
>ENA-OOWZ01001548-OOWZ01001548.1-human-gut-metagenome-genome-assembly--contig:-NODE-1548-length-10887-cov-1.647618_pt1 | contig 10887 bp, 9 predicted proteins | sample MGYA00241580_ERZ501329 | MGnify/ENA primary metagenome ERZ501329 (study PRJEB25962, sample SAMEA2042923) | human gut metagenome | biome: human gut; feature: human-associated habitat; material: faeces... | reverse complement strand
TACCGCAAGGCTCCCGGCCGACAGGGGAAAGGAGATGACCGGCGGGCTTGTTGAGGCGTCTAATATGATACGCGACGGCAACCTGCGCGGCGCGAGGGAGACACTTTCAGAATTGACCGACCCCGACAGGCTGAGCAACAGCGAAATATTCGCACTTTGCGTAGCCCTCGAGAAAATGACGGGGTATCTTTCCAAGCTCGTTTGGCAGGTCCAAAGCGGCGGGGCAAGCCTCGCAGCGGGCGCCGTAAAAATTTCTGAAGGGGCTGCCGAAATAGAATCAATAGCTGTGGAAAAGGCGGGAGCTCTCAAAAACGTCTCAAAAGCAACGGAATCGATATCGTCCTCGGTGGAGTTGCTTAAATCCAAGGCGCGCAGGGCCGCAGCGGACATAGTTGCGAGCGTCGACGGCATATGCGAGGGCGAGCAATATCTCTCAAACCTCACGGAAAACGCATCAGGGCTTCTTTCGGCGACAGAGTCTGTCGCTTCAAGGCTCTCCATTATTCAGGAGAAAACCGACGGCATATCTTCGGCCGTCACAACTGTAAACACAGTGAGCCAGCGCACAAACCTTCTATCTCTTAACGCATCAATTGAGGCCGAAAAGGCGGGCGAGTTCGGGGGTGGGTTTGCGATTGTCGCATCTGAGATAGGAAAACTTGCGGATATGACCGCGGTTTCGGCGATGAACATATCAAAAATGGTCTCGGATATGCGGGATTCAGTGGACTCGGGCGTCGTGGAAATGCGCTCTTTTGTGATATTAATGCGGCGCTCGCTCAGGGTGATGGACAGGGTTTCGGAAAATATGCGGGCCGTTTCGGAACAGGTTGCGGCAGTCGGCCCGAAATTTGAGGAGCTTGCCGGCGGCGTGGAGACCCAGGCCGACAGGGCGGCAAGAATAAGCAAGACTATGTACGCGTTCAGCGAATCTGCGGCGCAGACGCGCGATAAAATCGGCGCGTTCAAGGCTGCCACCGACTCTCTTGAAAAAACTGCCGAGCAACTGCGCGCAAAACTTTCCCAATTTAAACTTCCTAAAATTAAAGGAGACAACCCGTCATAAAAATCATATTATAACATGGAAAATCTGACTGGTACATTAAAGAAGGCGCGCATCGTTGCGGTGCTCGCAGTAAACGATCCGTCCGGAGCCGTCGATCTTGCAAAAGCGCTTTGCGACGGCGGCGTCACAGCGCTTGAAATGACACTCCGTACGCAGCGGGCGTTTGAGTGCATTTCGGCTATAGCCGGCGCGGGGCTTCCGCTTGCGCTTGGCGTGGGGACTATTCTTACGCCAGAACAGGCGCGCGAAGCCAAAAACAGAGGCGCTGATTTTGGCGTAAGCCCCGGCTGCAACGTAAGGGTAATTGACGCCGCTGCAGAGGCTGGCCTGCCTTTTGCGCCTGGAATAATGACCCCGAGCGAAATAGAACAGGCTCTAGAGCACGGCTGCAAGCTTATGAAGTTCTTCCCGGCGGAAAGCTCCGGCGGAATGAAACATTTGCAGAGCATGGCCGCTCCGTACAAGCATCTCGGTATAAGTTTTATACCGCTTGGGGGCTTGAAGCTTTCAAATATGAAGTCGTACACGGACTCCCCGCTCGTGACCGCCATAGGAGGCTCGTGGATAGCCCCGACTTCGTTGATTGATGCGAAAGACTGGGTTCAGATAAGGAAAAACGCCGAAGAGGCTGTTGCCAACTTATAAAGTTATGCGCCGGCTGCCGCCTTGTCTGGCGGTATGCCGCACCGCAGAGTGCATGCTGCATTTTGTGGTGCAGCATTTTTTCTTTGAGCAAATCTGGAAATTTTTTGTGCGGTATTTTAGCCGTAGACTAGCTGGCTTCTGAAATGTTTTTTATTTATATCCATGTTTGGCGAAAAAAATATTTTCCTCAAAAGGCGTGCCGGTTGATTAAAACCGCGCTTTGAAAAATATAATTTTTAGTATTGCGAAAAGGCATTACTCCCCCCTCCCGATTATCCAAAGTGGTTTTTTGGGTTTTTTTATGCGCGAAATACGGTAAAGATTTCCGTAAAAATCGCAGATGATCCAAAACAGATTTGGAAGATTTTTGTGTATATAATAGTTTTGACAATACCTGTATTCATATATTATTATTTTATTTGATGAAAATAATTGTTCTGATAGTCATTTTCGCAGCGCTCGGCGGCTGGTATTGCTACGATAAATATGGGGAAGAACTATTTCCCGCAAGCGAGGAAGTCGCATACGTCGACCCGCGGTTGGAAGAGCTTGAAAAGCGGTCGAAGGAGCTCTTTCCGACGCGCGAAAAAGATCGTGCGCGGTGGCTTGCCGACCAAAAGTCTGCAATGGCAAAAATTGACCAGCGCAGAAAGGGTGTTCCCGCGTCTATGGGCGACGAAATAAGGGTCATGGCCGCAAAAAAATTCCCGAACGACTACGACAAACAATACGAGTTCGTTTCTAGGCAAGAAACAGCGGCGATTGCCATAAGGGACGCAATCAGGGGTTTTGAGCTCTCAAAGGACGAGTCTAAGACAATAATAAACTCTGTGGCGCGCATATATTCCGGCGACTACGCCGCGCAGGTTTCTTCGATTATGCGGCTTGGAGAGGCGTTTAACGCCGTAAAGGACAAATGGAAGGATGTCCCTCAGAGCGATTACAACTTGATACTAAAAAATACGCTCGGGCATATGAACGAAAATCCGGACGAAGCGATAAGATATTTCGACAGGCAGTTTTTGGCCCGGCACAACTATATCATGAAAAAATTTCCGCCCGAATTTGGGGATTTGAGGGCGGGGATACAAGAGATGTTTCCCGGCGATTTTTGCGCGCAACTCGACGAGCTTAATGCGAGGCTTGACGCGGCAATTCTAAAAGGCAAAAAACCCGATGAATACGACGGCGGCCAAAAGAAAATGGAGGATTTCTTCTATAAAAACGTATTCATAAAACAAGTCGGAGACCAGTCGTACTGTACATATTTTTTGGAGATAGACGGACAGAAAATTGTGCTGTTCCCGGCGGAAATGCTCGAAGTAATAGACGGAAAATTTGCAATGGACTTTGCTGACATTTCTTTTGAAAGCGACAAAATTTATGTCTCGCCCGATTCGATGTTCGCCTTTGCGATAGTCGGCAAAGATATTCCCGTCAACCCTGTGGAATTCCCGAAAGCTTCGGAGATTCCGGAGTCGTTAGAGGGCAAGAGGATTGCGATAATCGGCGCAAACAAGGAAGGGTCGAAGCGCACGATATACCCCGTAATGCGCAAGGGAGGGTTCTCGCTCGGCGCGGCGGACTACTCGAAAGCGGCGAATTTCGGCACCGGAGGGGCGATGATTGTCGATATGCGGGCGCAAAAGCTTCTCGGGCTCTTGGAGATAGCGCCGAGCAGGGGAATCGAGTTTTACAAGCAGACGGATATGTCGTACATATCGACATCTCCGTTTCAGATGCCTGGCAGCGAGAAAATCATAAAATCCGTCGAGAAAATAGTGCGCGAGGATATGCCCGCCCGCGCGAGGCTCGCGCCCATAGATATCGACCACTTGCGGAAGTGGCGCAAATTTGACAAGGCTGAATACGACAGGCAAAGGGAGTTCGTCTCTAAAAAATGCCTCATGAATTATTGGATTATGAGGTTTGTGCGCACCAACACATTTATGGACGCCCTTGGGTCGGACATTGTGTCTAAGATTGCCGAACAATACCGGAGGGCCTTTTTCGATGGGCCGAGAATCCACAAGAGTCTGTTTTTTAGGAAATACAGCGAGTATTTTAAGTTGATTGTAAACCATATAAAAGCGGCTAACCGCGGCGCTGAGAGGTCGACAATAAAAGACCCGTATTATAGATACGCCGCCGCGGCCGCCGCGCAGGCTGAGGTCAATGCTGAAATAACCAAATACTTTACGAATTTTGTTGTATCAAATAGCGTAATGGAAGGGTTTATTCACGTAGATTTGAAGGCAAAGCTCGACGGTGAATCGTACGCGCCAAAGTATGTGATACCAAAAGAGGAAATGCAGGAATATCTTGGAATGTGATTTCTTGCGAGAGAGCTTTTTACTTGAAAAAGAACCACCTTTTTAAGAATATCGCGGCAATGAAATTTGCAACGCGGCTCTGTTTGCCGCGGGAATTCTATTGTACGCCTCTGATCCTGTAAAAATCGGGGACAAGTACTATTATGAGGACGCCGCCGGGAATCTTATTCTGGCGCCCGAAGGGAGTGTCCGCGAAGCGCCCAAGCGCAGGCCTTTGCGTTCCGGAAAATATGGAATGCCGCATCCGTACTCATGGCATGCGCAGACAGGCGAAGCGCCTTCTCCTAAAACCCGGCGCTCCGAAAAAACTGAATCAAGCGGGGAAACTTCCGGCTCCGATGCGCTTAAAGAGAAAATAGCTGCCGCCCGTGTACTTGCGGAAAATCCAAAAGATGTGGGCGCGAATAAAAATATTCAAGAAAAAGAAGAGCTTGAATATTTTTTATGCGAAATTGTCGAAATAAAAGATGGAAGCAGGAGGCTATTGGGCAAGGCAGAATTTTCAATGCCTGCGCGGGCATATGTCCCTGAAATCGCCGTTTTAGCTGAATATGGGGAAATACGTATAGTTGCCGAGATTTCCAAGCGCCAAAACTAATTGACATACCAAAGATTTATCCATTTATTTTTTTTATTATGACCAAAACGAAATTAGCAGCGTACGCGACGGCATTGATGTTCGCCGTCACACTGTCGGCACAGAAGTACTCCATAACTGTGGAGACTCACATAGCCGGCAGGCCGGAAGATAAGTTTACATTCGTTCTTTCCGAGGGAGAATCCCAATATAAGGGGTTTGACGGCAAGGTTCTCGCTAAAAGGTATATGGCAAAAGGCTACCCGGCGCCTTCTGTGGATATGGCAGAGTATTCCAATTCTTCTGAAAAAACTGCCAAAAAAACTGCCGAAGTAAAGAAAATCGCCCCTATTGATGAGGCTCGCGGAAAACTAATCGGCTTAAAAGGGGAAGTCACCCGCCTTGAAAATCAAATTACCGGGGCGCAAGGAAGAATCGGCAAACTTTCCACCCAGATAGAAGATCTTGAAAGCGCGATAGAAAAGGGCGAAAAAACTGCATCGCTATTTGCGGGCGAATACAAAAACTACCTCGACAAATACGAGCCTAACGCTGAACAAGCGGAAAAAGACAAGCGCATTGAGGCTATGTTTAGAAACAGGCCGAAATTGCGCGGAGATGTCGAAGAGTTTGATCTCGGTTCATTTTGCGCTATGAAGCTGTTGCAGGTCAAAGGCAAAAAGCTCCTCGTGAATATGGACTACATATATTCCAATCCTGTATCCTATTTCTACGCCGACGGCAACAATAATGACAACACCATTATGAAACAGCGCCAATTTGAGCGATTTGAGCGCAAGATTAGGGATTTGGTCCTGACAGTAAACCGTCCATATTGTATACAGTTTGAACGCCCGGATCTCACCAGCGACAAAACCCTCTCCGACGCCATGTCGCAAACCACGCTATTTTCAAAGTCTGGCGCTGCAAGCGGCTCCGCTGCGCAGGCGTCGGAATCTGTGGCTCCGTCTAAATACGATGCGCAAGGTCCATATTCGGACATACGCAAGCAATTCCCGACGGGGCTCGCTAAAACTGCCCGCATAATAATTACCGTTAAGAAAATAGGCGGCGCGGACTCCAATTAAAACTTTTTAGGAAAAATTCTGTCCTATCCGATAATATAGGTAATATCTACAAGAAAAAAGAAAGGTTAGTTTTATGAAAAAATACAAATGCGAAGTTTGCGGTTATATTTATGATCCCGAACAGGGGGATCCCGACAACTCGGTTCAGCCAGGAACTCCGTTTGAAGACATTCCCGAAGATTGGGTTTGCCCGCTTTGCGGAGTCGGCAAAGAGCAGTTTGTAGAAGTGGAGGAATAGGCTCCATGAAAGAAATCGCGAGCGGGGTTTACTATTGCGGTTTGCACGATAAAAACCGCAAATTGTTCGATCAGCTCGTTCCGCTTCCCCAGGGAACGACATACAACTCGTATCTTGTCAAAGGCGCGCAGAAGTGCGCCCTTATAGACACCATGTACGAAAAACTGCTCGATCCGTATCGCGACATGCTTTCGGCGTGCGGCCTTAAAATCGACTATATCGTATCAAACCACGCCGAGCCTGACCATAGCGGCGCGATACCTACCCTACTGGAAGCCTATCCGGAAGCGATTGTGCTATGCTCTCCAAAATGTGCGGAGAACTTGTCGAATATGCTTGGTGTGGATTCGTCCCGCATGAAAGTTGTAGCCGACGGCGAAGAGATCGATCTTGGCGGGCGCACGCTAAAATTCTTTATGACGCCTTGGGTTCATTGGCCGGATACGATGTTTACCTTCCTTGTGGAGGATAAATTCCTTTTCCCATGCGACTACTTCGGCGCCCACTACACGGCAAACGAACTATTTGCCGACTGTTCCGAAAACCTCGCTGAGGCTGCCCGGCGCTATTACTCTGAAATAATGATGCCGTTTAGAGGCTTCTGCTCAAAATATCTCGATATTGTCCGCAAGCTGGAGCCGAAAATGATACTCCCTAGCCACGGCCCGGTTTACGATAAACCCGATTTTATAATCAACCTTTACTCCGACTGGACTTCCGACAAATTCGCGCGCAAAGTTCTTATCCCCTACGTCTCTATGTACGACAACACGAGGATAATGGTTGACTACCTCGAAAATGCCCTGAAATCGCGAGGAATAAGCGTTGTCAAGGCGGAGCTTGTGGACGCGGACGAAGGAGAGCTTGCTATGCAGCTAATAGACACGCCTTGCGTAGTTTTCGGAACATCTATGGTTTTGACGGGACCGCACCCAAAGAGCGTATATGCGGCATATTTAATAAACATTCTAAGGGCAAAAATAAAATATTATAGCGTAATAGGCTCTTTTGGATGGGGAGGAAATCTGACGGCTCCGATTGAGGCGTGCTTTAAGTTGGTGAAGCCGGAAAAAATTCCGGGAGTTGAAGTGAAGGGAAGACCTGTGGAGTCAACATTCCGAGAACTCGATAGGCTTGCCGAAGAAATATCCTCCCGGTTTTAAGGCGGGATTTTGGCGCATTTCAGCGTCACTGCGAAAAGTCCGCACAGGTCACGTACGTCAATGTACGCTCCCAGCGCGGACTTTTCTTGTTTCTTGAACTGCGTGCAAAATCCCGCCTTAAAACTACTGCCGTGCCGCAAGGTTTTGGGGGAGTGGATTGTATTGTTGGAGATGGGTAATTTATTACTTAAAATAATTCTGCGAAGCAGAGTTTTTTTGGGTGAGTGGATTTTTGTGTGGTGTGAGAGTTTTGCCGTAAAAACAAGTCCAAAAGTTTAGTTTTATAAAAGAGATTTGTTGGGATAAGTTTACTTACGAATTAAGTGACTTAACGTTTCCCGCGTATCGGAATTTCTATGGAAAATATCAACCTTTGTTCGTTCTTGATTGCGGAAGGCGAATTTATAGAGTCGTAATCGTTTGTATATCTCAGCGCGAGCGATACTATTTCCTCGGGCATAAAAACCAAGCCTATCATTATATATATCGTCCCTTCGTTTCCGGTAGTGAGCCCTACGCCCATGTAGCCCTTGTGTTCAAACCGAAGTATATCGGTAATATCCCACGTTAGCTGTTCGTTTAGTATTGCCATGGGTATCCAGTGGTAGTCGTAATCGTAGGCGTCTATATATCTGACGGCGGGTCCGAACGAAACGTCCCATTTTATCCCCCAGTCCGGAAGCTCGAACGTATAGCCCAACCCGACAGCGTTGTCTATTTGGTCGTAAATTTGTTTTATCCCGTCGTGCCTGTAAGATATTAAATCCGAAAAAAACCAGTTTGAACTTTCACCGAGAAAGTTCCATCTGAAATCCGAATTTGCTCCGTATTTATCAGTTGTTGTGGAGGTCACGCCTGACGTGTCGGTTTGAGTCTCGTAGTCGTAAAATGCGTCGAACGAATAGGAAAATACGTCCCATTCTCTCTTTGCGGAGCCGCCAAAAGAGAAAAGTGTTTTTGATGTTGTCGTATGTTCTATTGTAGCGCCCCCGCGCAGATTAAAATCCCACCCCTCGGGTACCCAAGATTCCAAGAAAGTACGGTACTGTTTTTTCCAGGATATTATACGGGCTTCCAATGTATCTTTTGCGTCGTTTGTGGAACCGCTGTCGGGAAACAGTGCCGGCGGTTCAATCCCGACTTCCTCAATCCCTGTTCCGGTTCCAACATATAGCGCATCGGCCGTGCCGTATTCGGAAGCCGCCGCGGAATTTGCAGGGGAAGGAGTTTCATCGACGGTTTCTGTCTTTATCGCCTTGTACGGAATTTTAATATCTCCGTAGGCGGTTTTTACTTCCACGTCTTCGGCTGTTTTTGTAAGAACAACGCCCTTTATTATTTCTCCCGTTTCAAGCACGAATGTAGAAGATGCGGCTGCCTCGCATGCGAGCCACAACAACAGTATCGCGCTTTTTGCGAGCTTTTGCATATTTTGCAACTTTGCATTCAGTGTGCGGGGGTTTCAATTAAAAATTTTTGTGCCGCACAGTTTTTCTGTATAAAACTTGTGCTTTTAAGTGTACGGATAACAAAGTTTAAAATCCCATTTATGGCTATGTCATTTCTAGGTTTATCCGAATTTTAAGGTCTGCCCACGCTTATCGGAAATGCGGTAAAAATAGATTGATATTGTGCCGCAACTCTTAATAATATTAAAAAAAAAGAAGATGGCGGCCGACTCCACAATTGATAAAGAAAAAAATATCCCACCTTACGAGGGTATGTTTAGCGCCATTGTACCATGTCGCGACGAGCGTGAAGCTCTGCCGATTTTCTACGACGAATTTATTAAAGTAATGGATTCTGCAGGCGCATCGAACTTCGAGATAATTTTTGTCGAAGACGGCTCGAAAGACGGCACTCTTGAATTTCTGCGCGACTTGTCTGCGCGCGACAAACGCGTAAAATACATATCTCTTTCAAGAAATTTTGGGAAAGAAGCGGCCATGTACGCAGGTCTGCGCGAGGCAAAAGGCGATATAGCCGCCATCATGGACGCCGATTTGCAGGATCCACCTTCGCTGTTGCCGAAAATGTTCGAGATAATGCGCGAAGACCGTTGCGACAGTGTTGCAACACGCAGAAAAAACAGAACGGGCGAGTCGCCTATCCGCTCGTTTTGCGCGCGCGCTTTTTACAGGATTCTAAATTCGTTGTCGCCGCTAAAATTTGTGGAGGGCGCGAGGGACTTCCGCCTAATCAACCGCAGGGTAATTGACGCCATTTTGGAAATGCCGGAGTACAACCGCTTCATAAAGGGAATGTACGAATGGGTGGGCTTCAAGACAAAATGGCTGGAATTTGAAAATGTCGAACGGTGCGCAGGCAAAACAAAGTGGTCGTTTATGGGGCTTGTGATGTATTCGCTCGACGCGCTGACTTCATTCTCCACTATACCGCTTGTTATTGCGGCGGCAATCGGAATATTTTTCTGCCTATTTTCTAGTGTTGCCATTGTAGTACTCTCCATAAGACAGTTGCTTTACCACAACTCTGCGTACGGCTGGACATCTATGATATGCGTTATTTTCTTCCTAAGCGGCATGCAGCTTTTTTGCCTCGGGATACTCGGGCATTATATGTCTAAGCTGTATCTCGAATCAAAGCGGCGGCCGGTTTATATGGTTAAGGAAAAAAACTGATTTTCTGAATTGGCAAAATTTGTATTCTCCGCCGCGCGCGTGCGCTTGCGGATTGGGCGCGTGAAAAAAAGCCTATTGTTTATACCTGCGCTTCTGTCTTGATTGTCGAGTTCCCGGGGAGTTTATCTTCGTCGAAAGAAGTGGAGTTTTGTCTTAACGGTTAAGTAAAAAAAATATCTTTTTGGTTGCTAACGTTTGCCCGCAAATAAAATTTATTTAGAACTTATAAGTTGGAGTATGTCTATGAAAAAAGCATTTGCGTATTTTATTGTGTTCGCGGCGGCCGTTTGCGCCTTTTCGCAAACCTCTCCGGTGGACTATTACTACATAGCGGATTTCGACGACGTGCAGGGAACTGTCACTTTTGACAAAGCGGAGGCTTACAGCATCTCTCCCGACGAAATAATCCAGCCTCAGACTCCTCCCGACGAAAACTCCGCCATTCATCTTTTCTTGGAAAACGGATACAATTACGGCGGCGTGAGTGTGTGCCGCGTAAACATGCCGTCGAACGTAGATATGTCTGTGTATTCGCTCGAATCGACTGTGTCGTCCGAATTTTGGATACGCAGAAACCTTACTTTGGTTTCAGATTGGATTCAGACGGTATCTTCGGACGTAAAATATTCTTCCTCAACGTCGGGGGCGCGCCAGTTGCGTTTTGCCGTCACGGACAGAGGAAGCAAGCTTGCCGTCGGCGGCAATATGGAGCTTAACACTTCAAAATATTTCGTGACGCGCGTCTCCAACGGCAGGGGCTCGGTGGCTTCTTCGGGGGGTGTCGAGTTTGACATAGGCGGAGCGCTCGCGTTTAACTTTCAGGGTGCTTCCGACGCGGAAGGATACCATATATTCGATATGCGCGATTCGCAGTCTAAGACTACCGGCGGCGACGCCATGCTGCTTAATTTGGGCGGGCTTTCCTCCTCCGGCAAAGCGGTTTTTATGACTGCCGCCACTTCTGCGACCGCAAATTTCATTTTTACCGACGATTCGGGAAATTTTGCAGGAGGCTCTTTCGAGGGTATTTTTGCGGTTGACAGTTCGGCGCCTTCCTCGGTCAACATTTATATGAACGGAAGCGGGCGCCAGTCCATGGCTATTTACAAATCGGCAAACGCCGCCGCCCACGGTT
>ENA-OOWZ01001537-OOWZ01001537.1-human-gut-metagenome-genome-assembly--contig:-NODE-1537-length-10932-cov-1.841868_pt1 | contig 10932 bp, 9 predicted proteins | sample MGYA00241580_ERZ501329 | MGnify/ENA primary metagenome ERZ501329 (study PRJEB25962, sample SAMEA2042923) | human gut metagenome | biome: human gut; feature: human-associated habitat; material: faeces... | reverse complement strand
ATATGGAGATGCCATTGATTTGCAGCGTTTTGCAGAAATCGGCAAAAAGGGTGTACTGGCACTGATGTGCGACTCCACCAATGCAGAGCGTCCCGGCTTTACCCCTTCTGAGAAAACAGTGGGTAAGACCTTTGATACTTTATTTGAAGAACATAAGAACACCAGAATTTTCGTGGCAACTTTCGCATCCAACGTGGATCGTGTACAGCAGATCATCAATACGGCATACAAATTTGGCCGTAAAGTGGCTGTGGAAGGCCGCAGTATGGTAAATATCCTGGATACCGCCATCAAGCTGGAGTGCATCAATATTCCCGAGAATACACTGGTGGATCTGGATCAGATGAAGAATTATCCCGATGAGCAGCAGGTGATTATCACCACCGGAAGCCAGGGCGAAAGTATGGCAGCCCTGTCCCGTATGGCCAACAATATGCACCGTAAGATCACGATCGGTGCGGGGGATACCGTAATCTTCTCCTCCAACCCCATCCCGGGCAATGAAAAGTCCGTCACCAAGATCATCAACGAGCTGCTCCGCAAAGGCGCAGATGTTATTTTCCAGGATGCTCATGTATCCGGACATGCCTGCCAGGAAGAGATCAAGCTGATCTATACCCTGATCCATCCGAAGTACGCAGTACCCGTGCATGGTGAATACAAGCATCTGAAGGCACAGGCCAAGATTGCAGAAAGTCTGGGCATCAGTAAGGACAATATCTTCATCCTGTCCTCCGGAGATGTATTGGAAGTCAGCGAGGAACAGGCCAAGGTAAACGGCAGAGTACCCGTAGGAGCTATTCTGGTCGACGGTCTGGGTGTCGGTGATGTCGGAAATGTAGTATTGAGAGATAGACAGCATCTGGCAGAAGATGGTATTATGATCGTGGTCATGAGTCTGGACAAGGCCAGTGGAGAACTGGTAGCAGGTCCCGACATTGTATCCAGAGGTTTTGTATATGTGAAGGAATCCGATGAACTTATCGAGGAAGCCAGACGCACCGTGGATGATGCGCTGCAGGCATGTCTGGATAAAGGAATTACGGACTGGGGTAAACTGAAGACCACCACCAAGGATGTCCTCAGCGATTATGTATGGAAGAAGACCAAGAGACGTCCCATGATCCTTCCAATCATTATGGAAGTGTAATAGCAGCGATTGCTGGAAAGGTCGTAAGCAGATGAAGATTACATCGGACGAAAATGTAAATCAGGCTGTAGAGCAGATGGTACAGGCGATTCGTAATACCGACGCTTATCTGGAATATCAGAAGCAGCTGGCCCGCGTGAAGGAACAATCGGAACTTAAGAGACAGATCGATGAATTCCGGACCAGAAATTTTGAATTGCAGACCAGCAAGGACACCAACTTTGATAAGCTGGATCAGTTTACCAGAGAAAACGAAGCTTTCCGGGAGAATCCACTGGTGTCGGATTTTCTGGCGGCGGAGCTGGCATTTTGCCGTATGATGCAGGAGATCGGACTTTACGTTACCGATCAGATGCATTTTGAGTGAGCAAAAGGAAAGTCTCGAAGAGACGATTTTGCAAATGTATGCTCCGGATAGTTACTTTTTTTAGTTTTCAAGGTTTATGGGTGGGATGGTTATGATAAAAGTTTTGATCGTAGATGATGAATATATCATGCGTCAGGGATTGAAGTATATGATCGACTGGGAGCAGGAAGGTTTTGAAATTGTCGGAGAGGCAACCAATGGCGCTGAAGCTCTGCAGTGCATTGAAACATTGACTCCACAGATCATTATCTGTGATATTGTGATGCCGCAGCTGGATGGAGTGGATTTTTCCGAAGCGGTACATCGTATGTATCCGAGAATCCAGACGATTATCTTAAGCGGATATGATAAATATGAGTATGTGCGGCATACGCTGATCAACGGCGTGGTGGATTATATTTTGAAGCCGACACTGAATCCGGAGGAACTGCGCAGGGTCTTGCAGAAAGCGGTGGACCGGATCCCCGGGGCCAGAATGGGCAGTACTTCCGGGGAGGTACATTACGAACACCTGGTGGAACGTTATCTGCTGGGACATGACAACGAGTGGAATCGGGAACTGAATGCAAGATGTTTTCCGGCTTCTTATCTCAGAATCTTCGCGGTAACCAGTGGCAGGGAAACGGATAATGACCGGAACATCAGTGAGGTGCTGTATCAGAAGCTACAGAGGGAAGTGGTGGGAGAACCGCTTTCCTCCCTGCATAAAATGTGGCTGTCTCTGAAAGAGGGAATGTTCTGCATTCTATGGAACTATGAATTATCCGAGGAAAAAGGAATGCTGGAAGCGTTAGAAAAGACAGTAGCGCAGATGCAATTATTGTGCCCCGGAGTTTTTGGTGTCTTAAGCAGGCGGCTAAATCGTCCGGAGAATCTGCGACAGGTATATCAGCAGGATATTTTGAAAAATGCGGAGAAAGCTTTTTATTATCAGGGCAGCAGTTTCCTGATCAGTACCGGAAAGGAAGAGGAAGAGACTCCTCAGATTGAAAAGTTTGATTTTTTCAAATACAATCATATGCTGAATAATAAACAGTACAGGGAGGCAATTACTCTTCTTGGGGAATATAACCGTAGAGCAGTGGAAGGGCAGATGGATGTTTATCGCCTGAAAAATCAGATCAAGAATATGATCTATCATTTTCTGGACTTTTTGCAACTGGGGGATGAGATTCAGGAAGAATACCGTAAAAAATACTTCAAATTCATCAACCGGTCTCTTTATGCACAGGACTATCTGGAATGTGTAGACAGTATTTTAAAAGAAATGGAGAAACTGTCCGGGCAGAGCGGTCAGCAGACAGATGAGCGTATTGACAGAATGTTGGCCTACATAGAGAAAAACTATAAGGAAGATTTGAAACTGGAAGATCTGGCCGGTGAATTTAACTTCAATTATCATTATCTGTCGGCATATTTCAGCCAGCAGATGCAGGAAGGATTCAGTGATTATCTGAACCGTGTCCGGATCAACAAGGCATGTAAACTGCTGCAGGAGAGCACGCTTCCGATCTCACAGATCAGCAGTGAAGTAGGCTATGCGGAGCACAGCTATTTTTGTCGGGTATTCAAGAAAGTCACAGGAGAGACGCCGTCGGTATGGAGACGAAATGCATAAGAGAAGATAAGAAAAAAGAGTGGTGGAACAGTTTCTCCGTAAGAATTCTGGGAATGGTATTGTTGGGAATTCTTCTGATTGCCATTGTGGTGAGCTGTATGGTATTGGGAATGTCCAAGAATGTATTTACCGATACTTATGGCAGATCCCAGGAAAAGGTATTTCTTCAGGTGGAGGAAGAGTGGAATTCTTTTCACGAAAATCTGCAGAATATTACCGATGCCATTGATTCCAGCTGGGCTTTTCGGTTGTATCTGACGGAAGGAGATCAGTTTGACAATGTCCGGACCTTCCAGAACATTTATCAGATGGAAAAAGATCTGGAGCAGAGTAAGGCATCGGATCTGGAACGCCTGAATATTCTGGTCATGGGGATTGGCGGGAAACATTATCTGTCCAGAACAGAGACGATTACCGCAACAGATCAGGAAATTTGGAACAGCAGACCGGTATTGCTGGCCATCCGTGAGCCGGAAGTGCTGCATTATACTTATTCCCACGGCGCCTATACCGCTACCGGGCGGGATACGGATGTGATCATTGTATCCAGAGCATTGTATTATCATGAAAGCAAGGAAATCTACGGGGTGGTGTTGATCACGCTGACCATGGATGAACTCAAACGCTATTACGACTATTTCATCACAGACAATACCACTATGTATCTTGTGGATGAAGAGAACCGGATTATCTGTTCCAGTGACGTTTCCGCTGTGGGAACCATGGCGGACAGTGCATGGTACAGAAAAGCGGAAGAAAATGGGCAGGATCTGTTCCGTATGCGGGAGAACGGTGTATCGCTTACTGTCATGCAGAAGGATCTGCAATATCTGGGGTGCAGATTGTATGGTGTGACAGATAATGATATGGCACTGGGGCGTCTGTACAATATGCCTCTTTTGATCCTGTTGTGTGCCGCAGTGGGAGCGGTCATTCTGTTATTGTGCCTTGCCTACACCAGACAGACGTTGCGGCCATTGTCCGAGCTGGTACAGCGTATGGGGCAGATACGCAAGGGTGATTTTGAACAATATATGCCTGTGGAAGGAACCACGGAAGTACAGGAACTGGCAGCTACCCATAACTATATGCTGGATGACCTGCAAAGCTATATCAATGAGCTGATGGAGACGCAGAAAGCCCGGAGAAAATCAGAGATCAAGGCATTGCAGATGCAGATCAATCCTCATTATATTTATAATACGCTGGCCAGCATCAAGTGGCTGGTCTATCAGAATGACAGAGACCGGACAGTACAGACCATTGATGCGTTTATCAGTCTGCTCAGAAACACCATCAGCAATACGGATGAATTTATCACCATAGATCAGGAAGTACAGAATCTGGAAAACTATATACTGATCAATCATACCCGATACGGGGATGCGGTACAGGTGGAATTCTATGTGTCACAAAGCTGCAGAGACTGTCTGCTGCCTAAGATGATTTTACAGCCGTTTGTGGAGAATGCTTTCTTCCATGCGTTTCCGTCCGGACGATGTGGCACGATTGAAATTTATATGAAAGAAAAAGCAGGAGAACTGGAGATTCATATTGTGGATGACGGCGTGGGAATGGAACAGAATCGTGCAGAGGAAGCGGTGAAGCAGGCAGGAAGCAAGGAACATTTTTCAGGCATCGGTATTCATAATGTGCAGGAACGACTGGAATTGTTATACGGAAAACAATATGGAGTGTCAGTGAACAGCATGCCGCAGGAGGGAACGGAAGTGATCATCAGATTGCCTGCAAACCGTTCCGGAGAAGAGGAAAGGAGCCGGGAGGAACATGAAAAATAGAAAAAAAGTGATACTGTTTGCCGGCCTTTTCTGGATGATATCAATTCTGTGTGGATGCGGGAGAGAAGATGTCACGGAAAAAACAACGCAGGAACAGATCATAATCTGGACCTGGGATGAGACCTTTAATGTCAAAGCAGCTAAGACGGCAGCTACACTGTATGAAGAAGAGCATCCGGAACTCACGATTCAAGTCATTACAAAGGAGAGAGAAGAAATCCAGACAGACATTAAAAATCTTCTGTCAGCGGAGCTGTACGAAGACCTGCCAGATATTATCATGCTGGAAGATTACGATGTGCAGGAAATGCTGGCACAGTTTGACGATGAATTTGTGGATCTGACGGATCGCATGAATTATGATAAATTTGTGGATTATAAAAGAAAGCTGTGTTCCCGTAACGACAGGATGTACGGCATCCCTTTTGACAGTGGTACGGCGGCGCTGTTTTATCGTGTAGATCTGTTGGAACAGGCGGGTTACACAGAAGAGGATATGCAGAATCTGACCTGGGAGAAATATATTGAAATCGGAGAAGATGTCTATCGAAAGACCGGAATACCCATGTTGACACTGGATCCGACGGATTTTCCGCTGGTCAGAGTGATCATGCAGAGTTGTGGAAGCTGGTATGTGCGGGAAGATGGTGTGAGTGTGGATATAGAGAATAATCCGGCATTGTATCAGGCTATGGAGATCTACAGACAGCTTTTGGAGAGCAATGTGGGGACCAGTGTGAACGGCTGGAATGAATTCATCTCCGCTTTTCAACAGGGAAAAGTGGCGTCGGTGATCAGCGGAGGCTGGATCATCTCAAATATTAAGGCAAGACCCGAGCAGGAGGGACTGTGGCGGATCGCACCGATTCCGGTGCTGACAGGAAATCAAAATGCCGTGGCGGCATCCAACGTGGGAGGCAGTGGCTGGTATGTATTAAAAAATTCAGTACATTCGGAAGCCGCAACGGATTTTATCATAGCTATGTTTGGGGAGAATGATACACTGTTGGACCAGTTGATCACAGAGATCGGAATTGTTCCGGCGGTAAAGAATCCGACAGTATTGACCAACTATGGGAGAGAGGATCCGTATTTTGGCGGACAACAGGTGACAAAGCTTCTGACGGAACTGGAGACCAGAATTCCGGTAGTCAATTACGGAAGTAAAACTTATGAAATCGAAGATATTCTGGAAGCGGAATTTCAAAATGTGTTGGTAGATGATGATCTGCAGACCTGTTTGCACAGGGTGCAGGAAAAGGCAGAAGCAGTTGCCCGGGAGTGATCCGGGTAGCTGCTTTTTTTCAATTAATGAAAGCATCTTAAAAAAGTAACAGTTTTCAAAAAAAATGCAAGTTCTTTCACCAGTATCCCAATTAAATGAAAATTGATGCCAACATAGTGTTATTGGTAAAGATACTGTAAATGGTAAACTTTTATTGTAAACGAAAAGCAACCGGAAAACGGTTGAAACGATTATTTGGGAGGTTACCATGAAGAAAAAAGTATTATCGATCCTGATGACTGCCATGATGGCTCTGTCTCTTGCAGCATGTGGAAATGCAGATAACAGTGCAGCTCCTGCAGCAGGAACCGACAGTCAGACCCAGGCATCAACAGAGAGTGCAAAAACAGAAGCAGAGGCACCGGCAGCGGAAGGAGAACAGACCTTGAAGGTATGGTGTTGGGATTCTTTCAATGTAGATGCAATGAAGACCGCAGGTGCCATGTATGAAGCGGAACATCCGGGAGTATCCATTGTAGTGGAAGAGACTTTATCCAAGGATATTCAGACGATTGTACAGACCTGTGCCATGAGTGGCCAGCTGGATTCCCTGCCGGATGTATTCCTGATGGATGATCAGGTATTCACCAAGTATTTGCAGAATTATCCGGAGGTCTTTGCAGATCTGACCGATTCCGGAATTGCTTTTTCTGATTTTGCAGCATCTAAAGTAGCCAATTCCGTCAGCGGTGGCAAGAATTTCGGTGTGCCTTATGACAGTAATACCGTTATTGCATGCTATCGTACCGATTATCTGGAGCAGGCAGGCTACACCGTAGCGGATCTGACCGACATCACCTGGGATCAGTTTATTGAGATCGGTAAAGTAGTAAAAGAAAAGACCGGCATGCCGATGCTGACCAACGTACAGGGTGAGCCCGATCTGTTAAACATGATCTTACAGTCTGCGGGAATCTCTGTATTCGATGAGGATGGTAAGATTGATCTGGTAGACAATGAAGGTCTGAAGGAGGCTATGGAGGTCTACATGACCCTGGTAAAAGAGGGCATTCTGCAGGAGCAGGTAGACTGGTCAGGATATCAGGGATCCATCAATAACGGTACCGTAGTAGGTACGATTAACGGTTCCTGGATCTGTGCAACCATCATGTCCACCGACCAGGCGGAGCAGGAAGGCAACTGGGCAGTGACCAACATGCCGAAGCTGAACGATTATGCCGGTGCTACCAATTATTCCGCACAGGGCGGTTCTACCTGGGCAGTATGCTCCGCATCCAAGAACTACGATCTGGCAGTAGATTTCTTCAAGACCACCTGGGCAGGCAGCACAGACTTTTATGATAGCATTCTGACCGACCTGGGTGCTATCGCAACTTATCTGCCCGCTGCAGACAGCGAAGCTTATAATGAGAAGTCCGCATATTTCAGCGATGACACTATTTATTCCAAGATCGTATCCTACGGCGGCAAGATTCCTACTGTTAACAAGGGCATCTACTGGACAGAGGAAAAAGAAGCACTGGGTATTGCACTGTCCAAGGTTATTAACGGTAAATCCGATCTGGATGCAGCAATCGCCGAGGCACAGTCTACCGTAGAATTCAATACCGGTGAATAAGGACGACTAAAAATAGAAAGGATTGTTCAGCTATGAGAACTTCCGGGAGAACATCAAAACGACTTACCATCAATCAAAAATATAGTCTGACCGGCTGGGGCTTTTTAGCCCCGGCTGCAATCCTGATCTGTGTGATGAATTTCTATCCTATGGTTCAGGCACTGATCTTATCCTTCCAGACAGGTATCGGTAATAACCTGAAATTCGGAGGTCTAAGCAACTATGCCAGACTTTTGAAGGATCCGGTATTTACCACAGCATTGGTGAATAACTTTGTGTATCTGATCATCCAGGTGCCCATCATGCTGATCCTGGCGCTGATCCTGGCATCGGTATTAAACATTAAGGATCTCAAAGGAAAGGGAATTTTCCGTACGGCGATCTTCCTTCCCTGCTGTACATCCCTGGTATCTTACGCCATTATTTTCAAAACACTGTTCTCTTATGACGGTTATGTAAATACGGTGTTGATGAACCTGGGACTGATCAGTGAGAGAGTCAACTGGCTCAGCCAGGAGAGCAGCGCCAAGGTGATCATTATTCTGGCACTGATCTGGAGATGGACCGGCTATAACATGGTATTTTATCTGGCAGGGTTGCAAAATATTGATGATTCTCTTTATGAGGCAGCGAAGATCGACGGTGCCAATGCCATACAGTCTTTTTTCAAGATCACAGTTCCCATGTTGAAGCCTACGATCCTGCTGACTACCATTATGTCTACCAACGGTACCTTACAGCTGTTCGATGAATCTGTGAATCTGACCGGTGGCGGACCTGCCAATTCAACACTTACTATGTCACATTACATATACAAGGCATCCTTTGAGTATAATCCACAGTTTGGTTATGCGGCAGCCATGTCTTATGTAATATTTATCCTGGTGGCGATTTTAGCCTTTGTCCAGATGAAAGTGGGGGATAAGAGATGAAACGAGTAAAAAAAATAGCAGCTTATCTGTTTTTAACAGTGGCATCCGTAATCTCTGTGTTCCCTCTGTACTGGATGATCTCGGCAGCCACCAATAACAGTACGGATGTACTGGGAGGAAGACTTCTCCCGGGACTCCATCTGATCGAGAATTACAAGGAGCTGATCCTGCAGCAGAATGTCGGGCGTTCCTTTGGCAATTCTATGTTTTATTCCTGCACACTGAGCCTGTTGTCTCTGCTCGTCTGCTCTATTGCCGGTTACGGTTTTGAAGTGTACCATGACAAATGGAAAGACACAGTCATGTCTATCCTCCTGTTAGCTATGATGGTACCTTTTGCAGCCACATTAATCCCCCTGTTTAAATTATTTACCGGACTGGGACTGCAGAGCACCTGGATCGCCTATATTCTGCCGACAATCTCCACGCCGTTTCTGATCATGCTGTTCAGACAGAGCACCAGAACTTTCCCGCGGGAGATCATAGAGGCAGCCAGAATTGACGGGCTCAGTGAAATCAAAATTTTTGCAAAGCTGTATTTCCCTACCATGAAATCCACCTATGCGGCAGCCATGACGGTAACCTTCATGAATGCCTGGAATAATTATCTGTGGCCAAAGGTCATCATGATGTCTGCGGATTCTCAGACGATGCCCATGATGGTGGCAAACCTGTCAGCCGGTTACAGTATTGACTACGGCGTATTGATGTTAGGCGTTCTGATCTGTTCCCTGCCTACCGGAATCCTGTTCCTGATCTTACAGAGAAGCTTTACCAACGGTATCCTGGGAGCTGTGAAGGGGTGAGAATAAAACAAATAGAAGGACTGTTTAACGATAAATCATTAGTAATATCAGCAGCCATATCAAGAAATAGTATGGATGAAATAAAAAGGATAATTAAAGTATGCAATAAAAATAATATACCAATCACCAGTAGTGTATTTAAGAAAACATCTGAAGAAATAGAAAGAATAATTAAAGTATGCAGAGAAAATAATATACCAATTACCGGTAGCGTATTTCATAAAACGGCAGAAGAGATAGAAAAAATAATTGAAGTATGTAGAAAAAATAATATACCAATCACTAGTAGTGTATTTCATAAAACAGCTGAAGATATAGAAAAAATAATTAAAGTGTGTAAAAAAAATAATATACCGGTAACCGGTAATGTATTTTTAAAGACAGCCGAAGAGATAGAAAATATAATTAAAGTGTGTAGAGAAAATAATATACCAATCACTGGTAGTGTATTTTTAAAGACATCCGAAGAGATAGAAAAAATAATTAAAGTATGTAAAGAAAATAATATACCAATCACTGGTAGCATATTTTTAAAGGCAACAGAAGAGATAGAAAAATCAATTAATTATATAAAAGAAAATTATGGACAAGCATATTTAACACCGTTAATTATTAATAAGAATGTAGAACATTTAAAAAATGTATTACCATATTTAGAATCACTAGGAGTATTACCATATGTAGTTAAAAGTGCTTCAATATTAACTTTAACACTTGATGAAATAAAAGAAAGAAAAGACTTTGTTGAATCAAATAATGATACTTTGGTCTTACAGAATGGAAGATTTAACAGTATTTTTGGTGTATCTAGAGCAAATTATAAAAAATTAACTAATAATAAAAACAGTATAACTAAATAGTAATATTTGACACTAAGTTGTACATGTGTTAGAATATATGGCACTAAGGAGTGATACTATGTCTTATGAAACAGATGCAATGAGAGCCTTAAGTGCTTCATTAAGAAATACAGAGGGATTAAAATATACTTTAAAAGAGTTTAATAGTAATATTAATGTACTTAAGGCACTTACTATAGAACTTGCTAAAGCTAATGAATTAAAGGAAATAGAATTAGGTATAAGAAGTAAAGAAGAGTATTCATATAAGACTAAGACAAGAATCAAATAATCTTGTCTTTTTATGTTATCTATGATATATTAATCTTACAAAAAGGAGTAATCTATGAATAAAGTAATTGTTATAACAGGACCTACTGCGGTAGGTAAAACCAAATTAAGTATAGAACTAGCTAAAAGATATAATGGTGAAATAATAAATGCTGATGCTGTTCAAGTGTATAAAGGATTAGATATTGGAAGTGCTAAAGTAACTGAAGAGGAAAAAGAAGATATTCCCCATCATCTATTTGATATAAAAGAAGTAGAGGAAGAAT
>ENA-OOWZ01001531-OOWZ01001531.1-human-gut-metagenome-genome-assembly--contig:-NODE-1531-length-10951-cov-4.426120_pt1 | contig 10951 bp, 8 predicted proteins | sample MGYA00241580_ERZ501329 | MGnify/ENA primary metagenome ERZ501329 (study PRJEB25962, sample SAMEA2042923) | human gut metagenome | biome: human gut; feature: human-associated habitat; material: faeces... | reverse complement strand
TAATCGGGTTATCGCCGGTAATCATAATGGTTTTGATGCCCATTTTCCGCAGCAGGAACGCTGCAATCTTCCTTCCCCAGTGCTGCCGTTCCAGATGCGCCACCGGCAGTTCTTTCACGCGGTAATCCTGCTGTGCCAGCCACACGTCCAGCAGCCGCTCCGCCAGAAAACCATGCACCCGCTTATCCCGTGCGCTGTAGCCCGTCGTGTCAATTTCTGCCGCGTCCAGCAGGGGGAAGAGCCACGATGCATAGCTTTGCAGCGCGTCCCGGCGCATCAGCATCAGGTTGAACCGATGCCCGGATCGGCGCGCCATCACGCGGTCAAACACATGCTCCTGCCCCGGATGCAGCCGCGCAAGCGCCGCCCGCGCCTTCCGCAAATCCTCCTCGTGATGCGCATGGGCATACTGCGTGAAGTTCGTTTCCAGCCAGTAGTGCCGCTTTTTCGGCAAAAAAATATCCGCCGTATCAAGCAGGGGCAGCAGCTGCGCGCGCGTCAGAATGCGCTTTTGCGGGCAGCCTGTCCTGCGGAGGGAGAAGTACCGCCGATAATGGCACAAGCCGTACCAGTCCGCATCAACATTGTGCGCCATCCAGTACAGCACCGTCAGTTCGCAGTAGCTGCCGTTCTTCGCGCTGATATTTTCGCCCGTATCGTCGCGCATCAGCCCCAGCGGCGGATGAATCGCCGCGCCCGCCTGAATTGGCGTATACAGCGCATCTGTCGGCAGCGCGTACTTTTCGTGCAGCGCCACGGCAAAAAAGATGCGCGGCTGTTGCATGCTTCTCCCCCCTTCCTACGCTGCATTGTACCATGCTCCCTGCCTTCCGTCAACAGCGAATGCGGACGGAAGTTGTAAATTTTCCATTCTTCTGCCGGTTTTCGTTGACAATCGCCTTCTTTTTATGCTATTCTTCAGGTTGGAGTATCATAGAAAGGAATGGCATTGATTATGAAGAAATGGCTGATAGCGCTGCTGACGCTGCTCGCGCTGAGCCTGAGCGTTGCCTTCGCCGCGGAAGCGAATGATATCACAGAGGACTGCAAGTTCAAGGTGTGCAGTTCCGGGCGGAAATACACGCTGATGACGGACAAGAAGTATACCTCTTACTGGGAGAGCAACAAAATCAAAACCCCATGGATCGCAATTACCGCGCCGGAGGGCAAGCCAATTGCCGGGCTTTATGTCTGCTTCGGCAACATGCCTGAATCGTGGGAAATCCAGACCAGCGACGACGGCAAGGACTGGTTCACCGCCGTGCCGGGCGACACGCGCTTCCTCCACGCGTATGTTGCGCTTCCGCAGCCCGCGCAGCATGTCCGCTTAGCGGTGACAAGCGAGAAGAAAACCGCCCTGCGCATCAACGACCTGTTTGTGCTTTCTGAGGGCGATTTGCCTGACTGGGTGCAGGTATGGCAGCCGACGGAGGAGAAGGCGGATATCCTCTTCCTCTCCACGCACCCGGATGATGAGCTGATTTTCTTCGGCGGCGCAATTCCCACCTACGCTGTCGAGCAGCAGCGCAAGGTGGTTGTGGCGTACTTCACCCGCTCCAACACCACCCGCTCCTCCGAACTGCTCAATGGTCTGTGGCACATGGGCGTGCGGACGTATCCGGTTATTGGCAATTTCAAGGACAGCTATGCCAAAAATCTCAAAGCAGCCTATAAATCTGCGGGCGGCAAAGGCAAAGTCAACGAATGGATTGTGGGGCTGTATCGGCAGTACAAACCGGAAGTCGTTGTAACGCAGGACACCAATGGCGAGTATGGCCACAAGCAGCACATGATGATTGCTGACGCCGCCCAGAACTGCATTGCATTGGCAGCAAACGAGGATGAATTCACCGCGTCCACCATTGCATACGGCACTTGGCAGGTCAAAAAGCTGTACCTGCACCTGTACCCCGAAAATCAGATTACGTTTGACTGGACGGTTCCGCTCAAGAGCATGAATGGCGCGACCGGCATCGAGCTGGCGGAAGAAGCCTATACCCTGCACAAGACGCAGGCCTCCTCCGGCATGAGCGTCACCGAAACGGGCACGAAGTACGACAACCGCGTGTTTGGTCTGGCGTTCACGACCGTAGGCGAGGACGTCCGCAAAGACGACTTCCTCGAAAACATCTACGACGCGCCCGGTTCTTACGATGCGGCGGCAAACAACGTAGAGGCCACGCCCGCGCCCACCGAAGTGCCCGCGTACATGGCGCACATGCCCGCCCTCAACGCCAAGGGTTTCCTCGATGAAGGCGAATACCTCTACTCTTCCGAGGACGAGGGCCTGTGGATTTACGTCAGCCAGACCAGCAAAGTCATCATCCAGCGCAAATACGACGCAACCCAGCCGCTGACGTGGTTTGAGGCGGATCTGTACGGCGATTTGGACGCGGGCGAAATGCTCCGCACGGTGCAAAACGACCCGGAGAAGATGGGCAAAGTGCGTGTGGACGCGACAGAAACCGCAAAGAAGCACAACGTCGTTTTTGCGATGAACACGGACTACTACACTTACCGCGTCGCCGTGAACAACAACCGCCACACGGGCATTGTCATCCGCGATGGGCGCATTCTCTATGACGACCCCTACACCGAAAAGCAGGTAACGAACTCCATGTTCCCGAATCTGGACATGCTGGCGTTCATGCCTGACGGCAGCCTTAAAGTCTACCACAGCTGGGAAAAGACGGCGCAGGAGTTCATCGACGAGGGTGTACAGACGGTGTACTCCTTCGGCCCGTATCTGCTGCTGGACGGCAAAGTGTCCGAGCGCGCCTACGCCAACAACGAGAACAAGAATCCGCGCTGCGCCATCGGCATGGTCGAACCCGGTCACTACGTCGCCATCATGTGCGAAGGGCGCCTGAAGCGCTCCGCAGGCGTTACCATCAGCTATTTGGCGAAGATGATGCGCGCTAAGGGCTGTCAGGTCGCCTTCAACATGGACGGCGGGCAGACGGCAGTGATGGTCTTCATGGGCAAGCAGCTCAACCAGATTGGCGCTTACGACGGCGGCAAGACCAACTCCCGCCCGACAAGCGAAGTGCTGGGCTTCGGCACATCCGAGCAGGTCGGAACGTACGAAGTGCAATAAACATACGATATCGGGGCAGAAGAACGCGCTTCTGCCCCGTTTTTTCCGAAAAAATCGTGAAATTACGGCTCTCACCCTTGACGTGACAAGCACCAAAATGCTATAATAAAGCGTTTTCAAGCTACTATTTCGCGGGAAATGCCGGTTTGCGGCGCTTCCCTGACTTTTTCAGGAGGGATTTTCTGATGTCTGGGCATTCCAAGTGGCATAATATTCAGGCGAAGAAGGGCAAGGCGGATGCTGCCCGCGGCGCTGTTTTCACCAAGATTGGCCGTGAAATCGCGATTGCTGTGCGCGATGGCGGCGCAAACCCCGAATCCAACGGCAAGCTGCGCGACATCATTGCCAAGGCGAAAGCCAACAATATGCCGAATGACAATATTCAGCGCTCCATCAAAAAGGCGAGCGGTGAACTGTCCAACGTGACCTACGAGCAGATCACCTATGAAGGCTATGCGCCCGGCGGCGTTGCGGTCATCGTTGATACCATCACCGACAACCGCAACCGTACCGCTTCCGACGTGCGCCACTGCTTTGCCAAGAACGGCGGCAACCTCGGCACGACTGGCTCCGTCAGCTTCATGTTCGACGAGAAGGGCGTTCTGGTGGTGGAACGCACTCCCGGTTCGGACGAAGAAGAAATGATGATGATGGCGCTGGACGCCGGTGCGGAAGACATGAAGGTGGATGACGACGCCTACGAAATCTACACCGCGCCGAACGACTTCTCTGCCGTGAGAACGTATCTGGAAAACGCGGGCGTCACGTTCATCGAGGCGGACGTCCGCGAAGCGCTGGAGAAGCAGGGCGTCACCTTCCTGACCGCTGAAGTGGACAAGATTCCGCAGAACACGGTTGCGCTGCCTGACGAAGAAACGATCCAGAAGATTCAGAAGCTGCTGGAGATGCTGGAGGACAACGACGACGTGCAGAACGTGTACCACAACGCCGAACTGCCGGAAGAAGAGGACGACGAGGACTAATCCTCCGTCGATTTTCGCTGCCCCCTGCCGAGGAGTTTTCCTTCTCGGCAAGGGGGTTTTTGATTTCTGAAAGCCTTTTGCCATGTCCTATTATTCCGCCCAAAACAAAAAAATGCCGCAAATTTCTCTGCGGCGTTCGTGGCTCAAATAGGATTCGAACCTATGACACTTCGGGTATGAACCGAATGCTCTGGCCAGCTGAGCTATTGAGCCAAATGGTTGCGGGGGTAGGACTTGAACCTACGACCTCCGGGTTATGAGCCCGACGAGCTACCAAGCTGCTCTACCCCGCGTCATTCCGTCGCTTTTATCGGCGACATTGATTATTATACCCTATTCCAACGGTTTTGTCAAGAGGGTGCGGAAAGTTTTTTTGCAGCGGAAGCAGAGGATGAAAATGCGGCTGCTGACCTTCTTTGAACCGCTCCCCGTCAAGAGGACAATGAAAAAAACAAGATTTTTTTGCCAAGAGCCATAGTATTCCTCGCGTTTCAAAATGCCCCAGAATCCTTCCATTGGGCCGTTGTCAATGCAGTGGGCTATACGCAACATGCTCTGTGTCATGCCCGACTCTTCCAGCATGTGGTGAAAAGCATGACTTGTGTCAGCCATTTTTCATTCGGCTTTTGCGCATGAAAATCTCGGTTCAGCTTATTTTCTGCCACATGCTGCGGACAAGATGCATTGCGCGTGCAGCCGTGACTGCTGTACTTAATTGTTGACTTGATTCCCTTCACACGGCAGATTCGCAGCACACGCTTGTCGCTCACATCAATGCCGAAGTCATGTTCCAAATCATCCCGGATGCGACGGTAGCCTTTGTCAGACCATTTCCCGTGAATCTGCTCCATCTTTTCCGCAATCATTTGGTTCTCTTCTTCTCTCTTGCTGAGCTTTCCCGAAAGCCATGCATAATACACTGAACGCGAGACATGGAAGTAAGCGCAGCCGAATGATACAGGCGTTCCGTATTTCTCGTTGCACTCCTTAATGCTGGTATATTGCCTAACCTGTCTTACTTGCCCAAGGCATCCCTTCTCTCTACTTCCTTCAGTTTTTTGGCAGATGGTTCTCCATTTCTGCTATGTACAGCTGGTGCTCCAACTGCGCAATTCGGATTTGCATCTGCTCCAGTTCGCTCCGCGGTTCTTGCTCATGCTTGCGCTTGCCGCGGCGATCCTCCAGCCCGGATTCGCCTGTCTCCCTGTATTTCAGCTTCCATGTGCGAGCCTGCTGGTAGTTTATTCCATACTTCTTCGCAACTTCTCCATAGTTGTTCCCTGATTCAAGGCATTCCTTGGCTACTTGGATTCGTTCCTCCTGCGTAACCTTGTGCGTGCTTTTCATGCGGCTTCCTCCTGACATTCTCTTGAAGTCTCCACTGCTATTATACACCTTTAGCCACGCTCGGAGCTGCCTTTTATCGCGAATTTTGAACATCTCGCAGATTTCCCGCAAGCTGTAATCCCCCTATCAGGTAACTTTCCACTGCTTCCCGCTTGAGCTGAACTGAATACACACGGTTTTGCTCTGCCTTTTCAAGCCCTGCTTCTCCTTCGCTTTCTATCCTTGATATCCAGCTTCGTATGCTGGTTCTACCAACTCCTAATCTTCTACTTGCCTCGCTCTGCGTCAGCTTGCCGCTTTTTACCGTTTCCACGGCTTCCTTCTTGATTCTTGCTTCTATCCTCTTTCTTCCCATATAAATATGCCCCCTATTCTGCTTGCAGTTTTTCACTGTTCGCTTTATAGGGAGCATATCAGTGACGCTGGATAACTGGCTGATGGAAACATCAACGGAGTCAAGATAGTGCATCTGGCGGATTTTCTGCTGAGCAAGGAATATTGAGCAGCTGACCGCACAAGGCGGAGAGGATGGTCAAAGTATATTTCTTGGCATAACTAAGAAATCATATTTTTGACACTACGATTGATGCTTTACTTCCACTCTGTTATGATTATATACGCATTTTCATCTAACAAATTCCGACGTTGGCGAAGGGGACTACCGCCTTTGTTAGCGTATCTAACACTTGTCTAACAGCACGGTTGGAAATTGCGTTTTTTTCCTTCTTCTACTAACAGTCAGCAACGTAGAAATGTGCTGGAAACGCAGGAAAATCGGGCATTACAGGGCAGTGCAGTTCTCTGAAAGGGAAGCGGTGAGCATCTCTCCTAAGCAGTCGGTCGTGGGTTCAACTCCCATTGGACTCAATCCCCAAACAAGCAATTCTTTCTGGCTGATGCTCTCGCGTGCGTGTTGGCAAACGTGCGAAGAGCATCGGCTTGAAAGATTTTTTCTTTTCATTGACAGTTTCTCCAACTTTCAAGCGCCGATAGTACAATTCCACGCTGCTTTTGCTGAAAAAATGTGCTACAATACAAATGCATCAAGGAAGTCGTATAGCCTGTTTGGCAAAAACGCCGGGCAGCTTTTACCATATCAAACAGCTGTCCGACGGAATAAGCGAGGGGATAACAATGGACATCATCAAAATCAAAGCCGAAGTATACCAGCTTGAACAGCAGGGAAAACGCCTGCTGATTCTGCATTATTTGCAGGACGTGTGGCAGCAGGAGCCGCAGTCTGAGGGTTTGACCGTGCTGGCACTGCGGCAGATGGTTGCCTATGCGGATACGGTGGTTCAATTTTCGGAAAATTCCCCGCTGTGGGAGGCGAAAAATGAGTATTCGCTCTACAAGGCTCTTCTGCTGGATATTATTTCTTGTGGGCTGAAAAACTACCGCACGAGCAAGCAGTTCCTATGGCAAATGTGCTTTTATCTCAATCCGGAATACACCTATTACTATATGTACGGCAGGGAGATAACGGACGACAATGCGGTTTAATGGAAGAAGACGCTGTTTCAGGAAGCCGCCCAGATCTATCCGGACAGCTTGCTTTTCAAGTGCATTGACTCTATCGAGTGCATGGATCATCGGCGGCTGGACAGATTTACGGAAGAAGAGAAAGCGCAGATTCGCGCGGAATGGAATTGCAGGAGAATGAACTGGATCACGAAGTTGTGTGGATTTTTGACCACTATCTGTTTCATGAGGGGATTCAGCGATAAGTTTTGCGGGGAATAACAATAAGAAGCTGCGCGGCGATGCCACCATGACGGCAAAGCCGCGCAGTTTTTATCCAGTTTCTTGCCGTGTCAGAAGGCACGCATCCCGCCCTCCTCCCACAATTTACAACATATTTACACCCCGCCCCTCGCAATCCCCGTTGCCCCATGCTATACTAAAGCGGGTGATAATCATGCCAAAACGCATTCTCATCGTCGAGGACGACGCGGCGATTTCGCGCCTGCTCGAATCCAACCTGCGCCTGTCCGGGTATCAGCTCATTTGCACGGCGGATGGCTGCCAAGCACTGGAACTGCTGCAAAATCAACCCTTCGATTTGGCGCTGTGCGATATCATGCTGCCCGAAATCGACGGCTTCGAGCTCCTGCCGCACATGCGCGCGCAGGGCGTGCCGGTCATTTTCGTCTCCGCCAAGGCGGACGTGCAGAGCCGGGTGCGCGGGCTGCGGCTGGGTGCGGAGGACTATCTCGTCAAGCCGTTTGACATTCTGGAGCTGCTCGTGCGAATGGAAAAGGTGCTCGCGCGGTCGGACAAGCATCCGCAGAGGTTCCGGTATCGCGATATCGCCGTCGATGAGGCGAGCCACACAGTCACGAAAAGCGGAACACCGGTTTCACTGAAGCCGATGGAGTGCGAGCTGCTGCTGACGTTCATCCGCCATCCGGGCATGGTGATGACGCGGGAGGATTTGCTGCATCAGGTGTGGGGCGACGCGTTCATCGGCGAAACGCGCACGGTGGATGTGCACGTCGCGGCGCTGCGGCGCAAGTTGGATTTGGGCGGAGAACTTGCCACTGTGTACAAAATTGGCTATCGGCTGGAGGTGCTGGCGTGAAATTGTGGCTCAAGCAGACACTCGTCACCCTTGCGGTGATTCTGCTGTCCGTCAGCATGTGCCTGTACCATTTTGTGGCACAGGAGACCGACCAGCTGATTCAGCAGGCGATCCAGAGCGGCGCGCGCGACACGGCGGTTTTCTGCGACCACTTGTCTACGCTGGAACGTACATCAACCGCTTATGACATGGATATCATCACCCGGCAAGCGCTGATTCAGTACAAGTTTTCGACGTATGCGCATCTGTTGCAGACAGGGGACTGCATGTGGTCGCTGGTGATGGACGGACAGTACTACTACAACACGGCGTCGTGCCAGCCAATGGAAACCCTGCCGATGGCGGAGGATGCCGTCGCCGCCAGCCGCATCGTCGAGCGGGGCGGGACGCACCTGCTGATATCCGCGCAAACCATGTCGGTGCTGCAAATGCCGCTGACGGTCTATCGCGCGGCGAACATCGAATCGACATATCAACATATAAACGATTTAACGTGCGCGGAGCAGCTGTCCCTACTGGGCTGCCTGCTGCTGTGCGGTGTGCTGCTGCCGCTGATGCTGCGGAAAACGCTCGCGCCACTGCGGAAATTGGCACAGATTTCGGACAAAATCGCGTGCGGGGCATATGAACTGCGGGTTAATATTTCGGCGGATGACGAGGTGGGCGAGCTGGCGCGCGCGTTTGACCACATGGCGGATACGGTGGAGCAGAAAATTGCCGATTTGGAGGATACCGCCCGGCGGCGCGAGCTGCTGCTGGGGGCGCTGACGCACGAGATGAAAACGCCCATGACGGCAATTATTGGCTTTTCTGGAAGCTTGCTGTCCATGCCGCTGACGGAGGAGGGGCGCATGGAGGCCGCCTACGAGATTCACGAGGCGGCGAAGCGAACCGAGCGCTTGAGCCAGAAGATGATGCAACTGATTTCACTACAAGAAGGAAATGCGGCGGTGCAGCAAAGGCAGGTGGATGCGCGGGAACTGCTGGAGAGGGTCTGCGCCGCAATGCCGAAAGATGCTGCTTTTAAACTTGCGGTTCATACGGAGACGCTGACGGGCGACCCGGATTTGCTCTTCTGCTTCCTGACGAACGTCGTGGACAACGCCATCAAGGCGAGCCCGGCGCACGCCGTTATCCGCTTGTCGGCGAGCAAAGAGGGGCGGCGGCAGGTGCTTGCCGTGGCGGACGCGGGCGGCGGCATTCCGGCGGACAAAATCCCCTTCGTCACCGAACCGTTTTACCGCGTGGATAAGGCGCGCAGCCGGAAATTAGGTGGCGCGGGGCTGGGGCTCAGCCTGTGCCGGATGATTGCGGAAGCGCACGGTGGGCAGCTGGAAATCCAAAGCGAGGTCGGGAAAGGCACGACGGTTTCGATGATTTGGTGCACAGAAGAAAAGAAAAGTGCGTAAATGAAGCGGAATATTCCCCGAAACGCCGTGATTTACAACTTGCTTACAGCTTGATTGCAAGTCGATGATGACTTTCGCCCGCCCGCGTGGTACGCTGAAATCGGAGGTGAAGGACATGAAACGAACCCTTTTGCTGATGCTCGCGCTGCTGCTTCCTGCGCTTGCCGCGGCGGATGTATCGGCACAAGTCAACGCACCAGAAACATACAGCACTGTCTGGCAGAGCAACACAGGCAGGACGATTGTCACGGTGGATGCCGCGGTTGAAATTCCCGCCGTGCCGCAGCTGATGATTTACCCTGCGGTTCAGCGTACGTTTACTGCCGATGACTTGCAGCGCGCGGCAGTCTGCTTCGGCGGTGCGCCCTATTCGGGGATGCCGAGCAGCTTGGACAGCGTGACCCGCCCCGCTGCGAACAGCAATCCGACGAGCGTCGGTATTCGCGCGGAATCGAAAAACGCGGCAGGAAACCGCGCGCTGCTGACGTTCGTTCAGCATCGTCGACATGATGGAAATCTGTGGTACGGCACAATCCAATTCTTGGGGCACGGCGCGGCACGCTATCAGGTGGACGACCTTCCGACAACCGGGGAAGTCAGCGCCGGTGCCCGCGAAAAGGCGGTGCAAATCGCCCAGAGCCTTGACGCGGAGATGGCGCTCGCTTACGAGGGGCGCTGCATGGGCTACGAGTACGACGGCGGGATGAGCAGCCTGCGCGGCGACCTGTTCATTTTTACCCGAAAGGTAAACGGCGCGCCGACGGCATGGACGAGCGAGGACTGCCGAGCGTACGACAATTTTGAGGACACCTATCAGCTGAAAACGCCGTACGAAGCGCTGAGAATCATTATTGACCGTTACGATGGCGCGATTTGGATGCAGTGGCAAGCGCCGCACACGATTGACCTTGCGTCCGGTCAGGCGGCGACGCTGCTGCCGTTCGACCAGATTGTGACAATCGCCGCGCAGCTGCTGCCGCTGAAATATCAATTTCAGGAACAGTATCTGGCGTACAGGAATCAGGATGCGAACCGAATGACGGTCAACCGCATCACGCTCAGCTATTCGCGAGTGCAGAATCGGGATAATCCGGAGAATTTTTCCATGTTGCCCGTGTGGGATTTCTTTGATGCGCACGACCCGGCGAAGTCGCTGCTGACCATCAGCGCTGTCGACGGCACGGTGATTGACCGCGGCTTTGGGTACTAAGCCGATGAAAGCGATTGTCTGCGATGTCCGCCGCGCACTCGCGGGGCGCTGGTTTTGGGCGGCGCTGCTGGCGACCACGGCGGCGCTGTACCTCTCCATCGGGCAAGCCGCCGATGCGCTGATGGATGACACACAAAACTTGCGGTTTACATTGAGCGAGCTCCTGCTGATGGCGCTGTGCGGTGATTTCGGGATGCTGACCCTCCCGGCGCTCTCCGCTTTGCCCTTCGCGGCACAGGCGCTGCACGAAATCAAGTGCGGCGCGGTTCGCCCGGCGGTGTTCCGGGCAGGGCGGAGGATGTGGATTCTGGGCAAAGCGGCGGG
>ENA-OOWZ01001525-OOWZ01001525.1-human-gut-metagenome-genome-assembly--contig:-NODE-1525-length-10972-cov-2.960337_pt1 | contig 10972 bp, 6 predicted proteins | sample MGYA00241580_ERZ501329 | MGnify/ENA primary metagenome ERZ501329 (study PRJEB25962, sample SAMEA2042923) | human gut metagenome | biome: human gut; feature: human-associated habitat; material: faeces... | reverse complement strand
GATTGGCGGCAAAAAGGAAAAATCACGTTTTCGGCGGCTGAGTCGGCGCATCTGCCGCAAACGTCGCAGCATACTGCGATGGCGTTATGCCTGTTTCATTGCGGAAAATCTTGCTGAAATACGACTGGTCGTCATACCCGACGCACGCCGCCACTTCATGCAGCAGAATATCCGGATGTTCGCGCAGCATCTGCTTCGCGGCGTCCATGCGGCACTGCGTCAGGAAGGTGTTGAACGTCGTTCCGGCATACTTGCGCAGCAGGCGCGACAGGTATGTCTGGCTGATGCCAACATCGGTGCAGATACGCGGGATGCTCAGCGGCTGGGCGTAGTTCTCGCGGATGTAATTCAGTGTGTATTCGCACAGCTCGTTCGCGCTGACGTTCTTGTCGCGGATGAACCCTTCCTCAAAAATCAGGGAGTACAGGCTCGCCAGCAGGTCGCCGTAGGAGGAGGCGCTGCCGTATAGCTCGTTTGCCTCGCGCAGAATCTGCTCGCGCTTCCTTTTGGGGCCGGGAACGCCCAAGTCCGCCGTGTACAGAATCAGCTGATAGCACAGGTCTTCCGCCTGAATCTGCGGCAGGGCATTCTGATTCCACTCGATTGCAAGGGACACAAACAGTTCTTTCAGCATCCGCGTATTGCCTGTTTCGACGAATGACGCAATGCGCTTTTTCGTCGCGGCGGACAGGACGGAAGGCTGCAAGGCGCTTTGCAGTGCGTTCAGCGGGACAAGCTGCCCCTTGCCGATGACGACGGTATTCACCATACGCCCTGCCGCGCGGCTCAAAAACTGCGGCAAGGCGAGGATGTCGGCATCTTCCGGCGTGTAAATCGCCGTACAGGGCAAATCCGGGAAATCGGCTTTAAGCAGATCAGCCAGCTCGTCTGGAAAACGCTTCTGCCGGTCGGCGCTGCTGCGCAGGAGAATTGTTTCCTGCTCATCGCGCCCATAAAACGCAATCCAGCCCGCCTGATGCACCTGACGAAGCTGCGCGGTGCGGAATTTTGCGAAGCGTACGGCGAACAAATTGCCCTGACGGACAAGGGCAAAGCGCATCATACGGCTGGAAAACAGAGAGCAGAGCAGCGGCTCATCGACTGCTTCACCGCAGAGCAGGCGAGTCAGCGTTTCCTCCATCAGGTTGTTTGCTTCCGCGTCGAGCGTTTCGCGGATTCGGTCGAGAATTTGCCGGAAACTCTGGATTTCCACGGGCTTGAGCAGATAATCATCCACGCCCGCCTGAATTGCCCCCCGCGCGAGCTCAAATTCCGCGTAGCCGGAGACAATCACTGTATGCGTCCGCGGATAAAGCTGCCGGACGCGCTGCGCCAATTCAATGCCATTGATCCCCGGCATACTGATGTCCGTTACCAGCACATGGACGTGCTGCTGCGCCATCAGCCGGAGGGCATCGTCGGCGCTGCCGGAGAGCAGAATGGTGTCAAACGCAGGGCAGTATTTCTGGCAGATGGCTTTGAGGAACGTCTGCGCAGGACGCTCATCATCTACGATCAGAATGGTGTACATCGTCTTCCTCCTCACTGGTGTGCGTCTCAATCAGTTCGACCACTGCGCCGCCGTCATTGCGGACGCGCATCCGAATTGCGCCGCGGCTGAAATAGAACAGGCGGCGATAGGTGTTGACAAGCCCGATATGGGCGGACGTGTTTTCCGGCTCGGTCAGTTCACCTGCTTCAATGCGGCTGAATTCTTCCCGCAGGTGCGACAGGATTTCCTCCCCGAAGCCGCAGCCGTCGTCGCAAATCAGCAGGTGCAGGCAGCCGTCCTCATCGACCGTGCCGGAAATGGTGATGTGAATTGTGCCGCTTGACCCCTGATAGCCGTGGGAAATGGCGTTTTCCGCGATGGGCTGGAGGGAGAGCTTCGGCAGTGTCAGATGCGAGAAAGCGTCCGGTATGTCGATGGTGTATTCCAGCCGATCCTCCAAACGAGCTTTCGCGAGTGCCAGATAATTGCGAACGTGGGCGATTTCCTCCTGGAGCGTCGCGGTTTTGCTGCGCAGGTCGGTGGAGTAGCGCAGCATCTGGGCGAATTTCCCGCAGATGTCGATGACTTCTTCGTTCCCGGCTTCCATCGACTTTGCGGAGATGATGTTGAGCGTGTTGTAAATGAAGTGCGGGTTAATCTGCGCCTGCAGCGCGTTCAGCCGTGAACGGAGATTGCTCTCGCGCAGTTCTGCATCGTTGCGCATGGCAGTTTTCAGCTCCATTACCTGCTTGTCAAACACGTCCTCCAGTTCGCGCATCTCCACATCACGCGGGTTCGTGACCTTCGGCATTTCTTCGGGCAGCAGGGGACGCTCGGCTATTGCAGCCGGGTCGGACAGCTGGGAAACCTTGCGCGTCAGGCGCAGAATCGAGCGGCTGAGCTGATGCGACGAGAGGATGATGAACACTTCAGCGATGAACAGCACCAGCAGACTGACCAGCACATGGTGGAGGATGACGGAGTGGATGGACGACTCGAAAACGGCGGTACGCTGGGCGCCATAAATGTCGAAGCCCAGCCAGCTGCAATGCTCCTTGACGACGTAGTAGGTGTCGCCGTTTTTGTCGCTGCATTCGGTCATAATGCCGTATTCGGCGGCGGAGTAGTCGATGGTGTCATCGAAACTGCGGTGGAACAGGCGGCCGTCCGCGTCGTAGGCGGGGGCGCGGAATCCTGCCATATCGTTGGAGGAGAAAATGTCGAACAGGTCGGTTGAAAGCGCATTGACCTCCACAAAGCCGATCTGTTTGCCGTGATAAACGGCAGGGGACATCAGCGTATAGATAGAAATCGGGCGCGCGACGAACCACGGGTCAACGTGCGGGCGGACAAGCGTCTTCTGGCTCAGCCCCCAGTTGCGCTCGTTCAGGTAGGGCGGGCGGTGTATGACGGTGCGCAGCTCATCCGAGTAGTTTTCCAGCAGACCAATCGTCTCGTAGCGGCTGGACAGGTAGAAACCGTCCATTGTCAGCACGTTGATACGATAGAAGTAGTCGTTCAGCGGCTCATGGAAAAGCGCGGCGGAAAGCGTGTTTTGCGCCTGATGGTATTCGGACGTCGTCTCCATGTCTTCGCCTAATGTGTAGATGGTATTGAGCGCAGCCATGAAGTCATTATCCTGTTTCAAGCCGTCCAGCACATAGCCCATGACGGTGATGTTCTGCTCGAACGCCGCGACGATTTTGCTCGCCATCGCGTTCAAGCTGTCTTCCTCATACAGCAGAATGTTCTGTATCTCGGAGAGCGTTGCCAGAACAGAGTTGACGGCAATCATGCAGGCGGTAATCACAGAAAACAGGATGGTCATTTTCGCGCTCATTCGCATACACGTCAGTTTTCGCATACATGCCGTCCTTTCTATTTCGCATTGTGCTGATGAAAGCAGTATAGCACATACGCAGAAAAAATGCAAAAGGAAAGTACCCCGTGTTGACTGAAGCGCACAAAAAGCGAATGCCGCATAAGGAAGTTCGGTTGTGTTTTGTATTTTCCCAATAGCAGTGCTGGATTTTCCCTTGTTCAAAACAGGCGCTGGGATTATACTGAATCACGAAAGCACCGCCATGGTGCGAATTGAGTTTGTTTCCGATGTTGAAAGGGAGGAACGAGACATGAAACACTTTGGATGGCTTCGCAAGGCAGCCGCATCCGTGCTGGCACTGGCTATGTTTGCTGCGGCCCCCGCTGCACTGGCGTATTCCGACGCGAATCTGGAGGCCCCGCACGCTAAGAACGTCGTTATTGACGGCGACCTGAGCGAGTGGGACACGAGCCGCTGCCTGCGCATTGACAGCGAGAAGCAGATTGTCGATCAGATTGAGCACTGGGACGGCGAAGCGGACTGCTCGATGGAAATCTACGCTATGTGGGATGAAGAGAACCTCTACATCGCCGCGAAGGTGTGGGATGACACGCCGTTTGTCTACCGCGAAGGTTTCCCGCTGGATGAGCTGGATGCCATCATCCTCTTCTTCAGCACCAACCCCAACGCCGACCCGAACCGTACAGCGTACGAAGCGACCGACTGGCGCATCGTGCAGTCCACGGATGAATATGACTTCTTCAACTATATTGACCGCGACATGATCGCTGACAATCTCGGCTGGGAGACGCAGGGTGAATACGGCGACGAGCTGGTGTTCGACGACTACGAAGCCGTGACCGTCCGCAACAAGGAAATGGGCGGCTACATCCTCGAAAGCAAGATCCCGCTGCACAACCTCTCCAATGATAAGATCGCGCAGCTGGTTCCCGCTGCGGGCACGACCGTTGGTTTCGACTTCTCCATCCTTGACGTTGACCTGCCGTGCCCCGGCATTCACAGCCTGCGGATGCAGTACTCCGCGCAGCTGGATGGCCGCGACCGCAAGCCCACGATGCACAACGTGGACGAGAACCCCAGCCTGTGGGCGACGATGACGTTCGTGGAAGAGTAACAGATTTCCTGTATTCTCAGAGGAGGAACAAGCAATGAAGCTGAAAAAATTCGGTGCGCTGCTGCTGACGGGTGTGCTGGCGATCACATCGCTGACGACCAGTGCTTTTGCCGCCAAGCGCGAGAAGCGCAGCGCCGATGACATTGATTTCGCCGCCGTGCTGGAGGATGTTTCTGCGAAAGGCACGGTCAACGTCTACCACTGGTGGACGGCTGGCGGCGAAAAGGATGCGATTGAATCCGTCATCGACGAATTCAAAGGCGCGTACGGCAAGGTGAAAACGAAGTCGAACGCCATTCCGGGCGGCGCTGGCGGCGCCATGGTCATGAAGGTCAAGGTGCTTCAGCAGGCGGGCAAGAGTCCTGAAACATTCCAGGCGCATCCCGGTCAGGAAATTCAGCCGTACCTTGATGCGAACATGCTGCTGGATTTGTCCAAGCTGTGGGACTACGCGAAGCTCAACGAGCGCATCCTGCCGGGCATCAAGGACTTGCTGACCGCGCCTGACGGCAAGAACTACGTCGTGCCGATTGGCATCCACAAGACGAATGTTATCTTCTACAACATCCATGTGTTTGAGAAGTACGGGATTGCGATTCCGGATCACGAGAACATCACATGGGACGAGTTCTGGGACATTTGTGACCAGCTGGCGGCGAAAATGCCCGACGGCGAGTACCCGATTGACCTCGGCGACCGCAAGGGCTGGCCGGCGTGCCAGGTGTTCGAGGACATCATGATGGGCACTGACCCTAAAATCTATCAGGACTTCATCAACGGCATCTATAACGTCGAGGATGTGACGAAGGTGCTGACGACTTACGCCAAGCTGATGGATTACGTCGCGCCCGACCATTCCAGCCGTGACTGGTACGAAGCGAGCGGTCAGGTTGTCGCCGGGACGTATGCCATGCAGATTATGGGTACCTGGATGCAGCCGCTGATGACCAGCATGGGTCAGGAATACGGCAAGGACTACGGCATCTTCACGTTTCCCGGCACGGACGGCTGGTTTGGCATGAACATCGACGGTTTCGTCGTCAGCAATGACTCGGCGGATGTCGAGGCGGGTCTGCGCTGGGCGTACAACGTGTCCAGCACGCCGGTTCAGCAGCGGTTCTCCGCTTTGAAGGAATCCATTTCGCCCTACACCGATACCCCGGATGACTGCTACAACGAACTGACCCTTAAGTTCAAGAATGAGCTGATCAGCGACACGATCCGCAGCTATCCGAGCTTCACTCACGGCACGGCGCTGCCTTGGAGCGCGTCTATGAGCCTGCAGACGCAGGTGCAGGAGTTCGCTACGTCCAGTGACCACGACGCGGAATATTTCGCGAATAAGATCGTCAACATCCTCAAGGAAGCTGGCGTGAAAGGAGAATGGAACCTTGTTGACTAAGAAATGGATGCGGCGCTCGCTGGCGATGCTGGGTGCGCTGACGCTTACAGCCGGGCTGTGGGCTGCTCCCGCGATGGCGGAGGAAAAAACCTACACCCAGCCGACGCTCAATCCCCATGTGAAGAGCATCATCGAAGTTGACGGCTACCAGTTTATCGACCTGAACAGCAACGGCACGCTTGACCCCTACGAGGACTGGCGACTGGATGCTGACACCCGCACGGCGGACTTGGTCGGGCAGATGACGGTGCGCGAGAAAATTGCGCAGATGCAGCACCCGACGTACCTGCCGCGCGCCGATGGCAAGATTCCATCCTACCTGAACAAGTGGTGCAATAAGGAAGGCATCGGCATGCTGCTGATTCGCGAACTGAACAGCGTGGAAGCGGCTGCGGTGTCCATGAACACGATTCAGGAGTATGCTGAGGGGTCTCGTCTGGGCGTGCCGGTGCTGGTGTCGATGGACTCCGTGCATGGCCTGTCTTACGTCTCCGGCGCGACCGTTACCGGGCATAATCTGGCGCTGGCGGCAACCCGCGACGAAGACCTTGTCACCCGTCTGGCGGAAATTGCCCGCGATGAGCATATCGCCATCGGCGTTCGCATGACGCTGTCTCCTGAAGCCGACATTGCCTCTGAACCCCGCTGGGGGCGCGTCATGGAGACGTTCGGCGAAGACCCTGACCTTGTGACGAAGATGGTCACGGCGCAGGTCGTTGCGTTCCAGAATGGGCGCGACGGGCTGAACACCGGCGCAATCGTGGCCTGCATGAAGCATTTCCCCGGCGCAGGGCCGCAGATGGAGGGCAAGGACACCTCGCCCATCATTTCGAGCGCGGAAACCCTGCAAATTCACCTGAAGCCGTATTATGCGGCGCTGGAAGTCAACATCGCTTCCATCATGCCGTACTACTCTGTCCCGCTGGAGCTGGACATGGAGAACTCCGCCATCGGCTCGAAGGCGACGCTGCAAGACCTGCTGCGCGACGAAATGGGCTTTGAGGGCATCATCCAGACCGACTGGGGCATGATTTGGGCGATTCAGGAAGGCCGCGGCACGATGATGGGTGAAGAAGTGTCCGACGAAGAAGCCATCCTGATTGGCATCACCGAGAGCCGTGTGGACGGCATCGGCGGCGAATCCATCCGCCTGATTGACCAGATGGAAGAACTGACGAACGCGGGCAAGATTGACGAAGACATCCTGACGGCGGCGGCGACGCGCATCGTCAAGGCGAAGTTTGAACTGGGCGTGTTCGAAAATCCCTACTGCGACGTGGAGTACGCCGTGCAGTTCGTCGGCAACGAGGAACATCAGGCGGTGAACCTTGAAGCGGCGCGCAAGGCGATGACGCTGCTCAAAAACGACGGCATCCTGCCCCTCAAACAGAACGAGAAGCAGACGATTCTGGTCTGCGGCCCGCGCGCCGGCGATATGGACTCGCTGGTCGGCGGCTGGTCTTCCGCGCAGGAGGGCTTGACCATTGCGGACGCGATTGCTGCTTACGCAGGCGAAAACGCGACGGTCATCTATGAATCCGACAACGTTGAGCGCATTGCGGAGCTGGCGAAGGATGCGGACATCATCATCGTGTCCGTCGGCGAACCGAGCTACCAGCACGATCCGCCGTGGGGCTACGACACGCTGGAAATCACCGGCAGTCAGCAGGAAATCCTCGAAGCGGCGAAAGCCAGCGGCAAGCCGATGGTGACGGTTGTCACGGGCGGACGTCCCTACATCCTGACGTGGTGCGACGAGAATACGAACGCGATTCTGGAAGCGTACTATCCGGGTTCGCAGGGCGGCATCGCGATTGCGGAAACGCTCTTCGGGCTGAACAATCCCACGGGCAAGACGCCCTTGCAGTTCCCGCGGGATATGGATTCTGTCCGCAATCAGGAGGGCGACGTGTCCTTCGACCTTGAAAACCCGCTGTATGACTACGGCTGGGGTCTGAGCTACGGCGAATGATGTATCAGCCCGTACAGGCGCAGCGGAATTGCCCAAGCCTGTACGGGCTTTCTTCAAAGCTGATAGCAAAACCTCGAACAGAATGCAACAGAAGGGGATTTGCCCATGGAACAATTTTCTGAATTTTTTGAGAATCTGGCGTTCATGACCTTTTCCCATGACAGGTTCTGGGTTCTCTGCGCCATCATCGTCGCGGTGATTCTCGTGTACCAGCTGCTGCTGCGCTTTGCGCCTAAAACAGTCGGCCCGGTACACCACTTTCTCCAGCGGCATCCGCTGATTTGGATCTGCATCCCGGCGGCGCTGCTGATTTACTTCGTGTATGTCTCGCTGGGCTGGAACCTGTGGGTTTCCGTGTCCGACTGGGAGTCGGGGCAGCTGGAAGCAAGCTACGGCTGGGGCGGCTTCGGCAACTACGCGAAGATGTTCTCCAGCCCCGACTTCTGGCCGTCGCTGCGCAATACGCTGCTGCTGTTCTGCCTGATTCCGCTGTGCCTCCTGCTGGGGCTGGGGCTGGCGCTCATCATGGATCAGGGGCTTCGCGGCACGGCGCTGTTCCGCACGCTGATTCTGCTGCCGTTCGCGCTGTCCTTCGTCGTGACCGGCACGGTCTGGGCGTACATGTATCGTCCAACGGGCGGCGTGCTGAATTCCTTCCTCTCGATTCTTGGCGTTGATGTTTCTGCCGCGATGAAAGCTGGGCACCTGATGTGGGCGTCGAGCAACTCCACCATCATGCTGTCCATCATCATTGCGATGGTCTGGCAGTTCTCCGGCTACGTCGCGGTCATCTTCCTCGCCGCCATCAAGAACGTGCCGGTCAATGTCATCAACGCCGCGAAGCTGGACGGCGCATATATGCCGCGCATCTACTTCAAGCTCATCATTCCGCAGCTCAAGGGCGCGATGGGTTCCTGCATCACGATTCTGGCGATGTACGCCCTGCGCTCGTTTGACTTCATCGTGTCGCTGGTGGGTTACACCACCTCCGCCGCGTGGACGCTGCCGATTTGGATGTACAATGAAGCGTTCCAGAACAACAACTTCGCGTATTCCGCGGCAATCAGCTGCTTCCTGCTTGCGCTGGTGCTGGTGCTGATTCTGCCGCTGACCTACTGGACGAACAGAAGGAAGTGAGCATGAAATGCAAAATAATTTGAGTATTGAGCGCAGCAAGCAGGAACAATCGGCACAGACGACGAAAATAAAACCCAAGTGGCACATGACCGTGCTGCATGTGGTGTACTACCTCATCATGATTGCGTTTCTGGTCTTCTACATGCTGCCGTTCTGGGGAACGGTGATGACGTCCTTCAAGTCCAACAGTGAAGTGATGACGACCACGCCCATCACACCGCCGTCAGAGTGGACAATGGAGGGTTACGAGAGTGCGATGGAGGAGCTTGCGCAGCCGCTGATGACCAGCCTGCTGGTGACGAGCGTGGGTACGGTGATCCTTTCGATTATCATGACCACTTCCACGGCTTACGTCGTGGGAAAATTCGTGCATCCCGTGGTGAAGGGCGTGGAAGTATTTTATTCCGTCTTTATGATGGTGCCGCAGGTGCTTCTTCTGATTCCGCTTTTGCAGACCATCAACGCCCTTGACCTCTACGATAACCTCTGGGGTCTTGTGCTGGTTCACGCCATCTTCGGTATGCCGATGTGTACGGTCATGATGCGCGGGTACTACGCCGACGTGCCGGACGCGCTGATTCGTCAGGCGATGATTGACGGCAACGGCGTATGGCAGATTTACCGCAAAATCGTCCTGCCGAACACAAAAATCGCGACGATTACGGTCTTTGTCTTCCAGTGTACGTCCATTTGGAATGAGATGCTGTTCGCGCTGGTGCTCGGCGGCTATGATTCCAAACCCGCGACCATTGCCCTGAACGAGCTGGCGGGCACGATGGCGGCGGAATTCAACGTGCAGATGGCTGGTTCGCTGATTCTGGCGCTGCCGGTGCTGGTGCTGTACATCTTCATGGGCAAGTACCTCATCAGCGGTCAGATGTCAGGCGCGGTCACAGCGTCGTAATGCGCGGCGCAATCAACAAGGAGGAAAGGTTCATGAAAAAACTGCTCAAAAGCGTCGCGGCGCTCTCCCTTTCCGCGATGATGCTGCTTTCGCCCGGTGTGCTGGCGGAAGAGGACGAGGAAGAAAGCAATGTCGTCGAATTGACGACGGTCGTGCAGGAATATGAAGGAAAGCAGATTGTGCTGAAAACTGCCGGACTGGATATTCTGGAGCAGGACGGCTACAAGTTCAAGGACTTGAACAAAAACGGCGAGCTTGACCCGTATGAAGACTGGCGTTTGACACCTGAAGAGCGCACGGAAGACCTGCTGAGCCGCATGAGTGACAAGAACAAGGCGGCGCAGATGGCGCACATGACGCTGGTCACGCTCAAAGAAAGCTGGTTCAGCGATTTGGATATCGGCTTTGCGCTGACGTACACTTACTTCGCGGAAAGCAAGGAGTCGGCGGGCGAGAAGATGAACTACGTCCAGTCCCTGTGCGAAGAAAGCGAACTGGGTATCCCGGTCGTCTTCTCCATGGACTCGGTCATTGGTGCAAGCTGGATTAACGACACGACGATTCTGCCGGACGCCATCACGCTGGGTGCGACGGGCGACGCGGAACTCGTGCAGGAACTGGCAGACATTCAGCGTCAGGAAATGAAGGCGCTGGGTGTCCGCATGAGCCTCTCCCCGAACGCGGACTTGGCGACTGACCCGCGCTGGGGGCGCAATCAGGAAACTTACGGCGAGGACGCGAATACCGCCAAGGCGATGGTTGTCGCGGCGATTACGGGCTTGCAGAACGACACGGATGGCATTGGCGTTGATTCCGTCATGTCCTGCGTGAAGCATTTTCCCGGCTCCGGCCCGCAGACGGGCGGCGTGGACGGTTCTCCGCTGGTGTTCGATGACGAAACGTTCGCGCTGCACCTGAGCATCTTTGAGGCGGCGCTGACGGTGCATCCCGCGTCTATCATGCCTTACGGCTATTCGACCGTCCCGTATCTGGGCGGCGACGCGGTGGAAAATTACGCGCATGAATCCTCTGTGGTCATGAACGATGTTCTGCGCGGCCGTCTGGGCTACGACGGCATTATCCAGACCGACTGGGGTCTGAACCACAT
>ENA-OOWZ01001518-OOWZ01001518.1-human-gut-metagenome-genome-assembly--contig:-NODE-1518-length-11016-cov-3.110209_pt1 | contig 11016 bp, 6 predicted proteins | sample MGYA00241580_ERZ501329 | MGnify/ENA primary metagenome ERZ501329 (study PRJEB25962, sample SAMEA2042923) | human gut metagenome | biome: human gut; feature: human-associated habitat; material: faeces... | reverse complement strand
GTTCCTCCCTTGACCCTTTCGCGCGATTGAGTTGGTGACAACTGCATACAACTTCCGCGTGTTTATCCAAATACAATGACAGCCCTCCCTGCCGTGTGACAGAGAGGGCTGTTTGTGGCTTATTGTGCGTCGTCGTGCGGTTCGCCGCCAACCGGGATGGCGTCATCCGACAGTTCGGGCTTGTCCGCTTCGGCGGGTTCGGTTTCCTTCGGCGCTTCCGGTTCGTTCACGGGTTCGGGGTCAACCGGGGCTTCGGGGGCTTCCGGCGTTTCAGGCGCTTCCGCAGTCGGCGCGTCAGCCGCTTCGGGCGATTCCTTGCCCCAAATTTCCTGATAGTCCATTTCTTCCAGCTGATGGCGCAGTTCCGCGCGCTGTTCCGGCGTCAGCTTCGAGATGTCAATCTCGCCGCGATTCATCAGCCCGTCGCAGAACTCCTGAAGCCGACGCTTGATGTCGTCCGCCGTGTCCTGGCTGTTCCGGACAGTTTCCTGCCCTTTCTCCACCAGCGAGCGCGCCAGATCGCCGCCCTTTTCCACCAGAGACGCTGCCGCGCCGATTCCGCCGTACATGACGTTTTTCACAAATTTCTCCAGATCAGGCATGTTCGTCACTCCTTTCGTTCCACCTGACATGCTCAGTATACCCCATTTTTCCTTTGAATCGCAAGGGAAACAGATTAGAATTTGCTAAAAAACGCATGATGATGGTTACAACCGCAGCATGGCCGCTTCCACGAGCGTCTCCGCCGGTGTGTCGGGCGCGGAAAACCACCGCTGCCGATTTTCAGGCATCATTTGCTGCAGCGGCTTTTCTGCCCCGTCCGCCACGACGAAAATCGCCAGCTGCTCCCGCGCCTGCACTTGCATCAGCGCGTCGCAGAACGCCGGACATACCAGCATTTCCGGTTCAATCCGGTCGATGAGGATGGGCGTGCGCGTGCTGAACGTTCCGCACAGCCCCGGCGCGGCGATTTCCTCCATCACTTGCGGCAGGAGCAGCCAGCCTTTTTCCGTCAGCCGGACGCGGCACAGCACGTCGTTCAGCCGCGGCTTTGGCGGCGGAAGCAGCAGGTGCAGCGCTTCGCCGCGCAGGCTGCCGCCAACGCGCACGGGGGTCAGTTGGAAGCCGGAAAACGGCACATTCAGCGCGTTCATAAGCTGCGCGGCGCTTGCCGAAGCACCGTCTCCTGTCAGGTACAGCTGCTGCATCGGATGATTCCTCCATCATGGCCTTTTCGGGCATTAATTGACGAATTTTCTCCATGCTTTATTGTACCCGTTCGCATTCGTTTTGTCAAGCAGTGCATTTTTCCGCCGTATTTTCCGCGTGGGCAAAAAAACCGGAAAAGTACGGAAATGCAAGGCTTTCAGCAGGATTTCCGCCGTTCAAAGTCGAATATCTTCCCTGTGCGTTTTCAAGCGCTGGAGAATTGTAAATAATCCGCCTGTTTGCTTGACACCGCCCTCGATTTGTAATACAATGTTAACAAACCATCTTTGCGCCTTGGCGCACGAACTTTGAGGTGAACCATTGATGAAGCACAGCTGGCATTGGATGCGGACTCTCCTGACGCTGACCCTCGTGCTGACGCTCTGCGGGCTGACTCCCGCCGCCGTCCCCGACGTGGGTTATGCGGAATCTGCTGCGGAAGGAACGACCGCCGCCGCCGCGTACGGCATGGCAACGGCGGATGATGTTATCGTCCGCAAGCAGCCGTCTACGAGCGCGAACTACTGGTTCCGCATCAATACGGGATTCGTCTGCGAAATCCTTGATACCGTCGTTCGCGGCGACACAACGTGGTATAAGGTCAACAGCACGCATCCGACCCCCAATGGGCGCACCTACATCGGCTATGTGCGCGCGTCGTTCTTCCGTCCGCTGACGGCGGAGGAAACAGAGGCGTACCTTGCCAGCGGCCGCGTGAATGTGACGGCGACCCCTGCCCCCGCGCAGACACCCGCGCTCACGCTTCAGCCTTCGGCGGATGATGCCCTTGTGACCGCCACGCCTGCCAGCGGCAGCGATTTTCCGTTTGATACCAGCATCATGGGCGGTACAACGTCGACCCCGCTTGTCTCGATGATTACGCCCACTCCGACGACCTCTCAAGTCACTTACGGTACGGGTGAAATCACCGCCAGCGGCACGAACTTCCGCGTTGCGCCAAGCCTGAGCGCTGGGGTCATCGGCAAGCTGAACAGCGGTACGGTGGTGACGCTGCTTACCATTCCGGATACAATTGACGAAAATCACTGGTATCAGATTCGCTACAACGGACAGGAAGGCTATATCCAGTCCAACTTTATCCGTGTGCTGACCGCGGCGGTGACGGCGACACCTCGGCCTTCCGTCTACGGCACGGTGAAGCTGCTGTATGACTCCGCGAACCTGCGCGACGCGCCCAACGGCACGACCCGCGCGCTCTGGCAGGGAAAAGGCTCGACGCTCTCCGTCGCTGGGATTTCGCAGGATAAGGGCGGCTTCACCTGGTATCCGGTGTATTACGGCACGGACAACACAGTCTATTATGTCCGCTCGGACGTGGTGGAATACACAGCGGGCAGCGGCGTCATCAACACGCCCACGCCTACGCCTGCATCCGGCAGCGCTTACGGCTACGTCATCACCACGGCGGCAGGCGTCAACCTGCGCCTGAGCGCAGGCGGCGAAGTCATCGTGCAGGTTCCGCGCAATGTTGTGCTGACCTGCATCGGCGCGCCTGTCCAGACCTCTGGCAGCAGTTATCTGTGGTATTACGTCCGCTACAACAATCTGGCGGGATACATCCGCGGCGACTTCGTGCGCGTGTGCGACCAGAACGGCAATCCGCTGGGTGAAGCGACCGCTGCGCCTTCTGTTACAGCGACCCCTGCGGTCTATTCCGGCTATGTCAAGCTGACGAAAACCGGTGTCAACCTGCGTGTTTCCCCCGCGGGCAGGTCGCAGGGACAGTATGACATCGGGCTGATTCTCCCCATTGCGGGTGCAACGGTGTCCTCCGGGCGCTACCAGTGGTTCTGCGTCCGCACGCCCGATGGCAAGACAGGCTATGTGCGCTCCGACTGCGCTGTGCCGTGCGACCTGAACGGCAATCAGGTGACGGTCACGCCGACGCCCACGCCGACCACGACCACGAGCATCAGCACCTACGGCTATATTCAGATTACCAAGCCCAGCACGAATCTGCGCCGCACCATCGGCGGTGAAACCATCCACCAGCTGGCGAACGAGTCTGTCTGGCCGCTGATTGGCACAGTTATCACCACGAACGGCGTGACGTGGTATCCCGTCTCGGCGGACGGTTACACGGGCTTCGTGCGCGGCGACTGCGCCTACAAGCTCTCTGCCACGCAGGAAGCCAGTTACCTCGCGGGCAAGGGCATCCCGAAGGAAACGCCCGCGCCTACGGGCAGCATTCAGCAGACCAGTTATGTTCAGACGACGCTGGATTACGTCAACCTCCGCCAGACGGCCAGCCGCGACAGCAAGTCCGTCGCGAAGGTGCGCACGGGCACGGTGCTGGCGTTCAATGCCACGACCACGGCGGGCACGTCCACTTGGTACCGCGTTGTCTACAACTCCACGGAAGTGTGGGTGCTGGGCAGCTGCGTCAAGGTGATGACGCAGGCGGAATATCAGGAATGGCTGAACAAGAACCCCGGCGCGGCAACGCCTCAGCCTGACGCGGCGAAGGGCTACATCGTTACCACGCGTGACGGCGTGAACATCCGCGCCACCGCGAACGGCAGCAGCATTCTCACCCGCGTGAAGAAGGGAACGGTGCTCCCGTACTATACCGAGAATATCAAGGCGGGCAGCTACACTTGGTATCTCATCCGCCTGAGCAACGGCACGGAAGGCTACATCCGCTCCGATATGGTAAGCAAGAGCAACAATAACGGCGGCGCCCTGCCGACCGCGACACCCGCGCCCACCGGCAGCCCCGCCACGAAGCCGAGCGCAACCTACACCACCCTGCGCCTTGGCTCGACGGGCGACGCTGTAACCCGCCTTGTGCAGGAACTCATCAATCAGGGTTACTACACCGGCAGCGTCACGAATGTGTATACCTCCGCGGTTCAGGCGGCGGTTCGCGCCTTCCAGAGCGCCAAGGGCTTGACGGTGGATGGCATTGCGGGCAAGCAGACGCAGCACGCGCTGTTCGGCACAGTTGAACCCGGCGCGGACGACTACACGGACTACAACTTCCAGTTCTACCCGGCAGAGAAGATTGACTGGTACACAGGCGGCATCCAGCAGCTGTGGGCGAAGGGCGCCAGCTACAAGATTTACGACGTGAAGACGGGCATCGTTTGGTGGGCGCGCCGCTGGGCGGGTTACAGCCACGCGGACATTGAGCCCGTGACTGCCGCCGACACTGCGCGCCTGTGCCAGATTTACGGCGTGAACAACGCGCAGGAAATCTGGGATAAGAACCTGTGGCAGCGCCGTCCCTGCCTGATTACCATTGGCAACAGGACGTTCGCGTGCTCCTTGTTCGGTATGCCGCACAACCCTGACGGCGACACCATCCCGGACAACAACATGACGGGTCAGATTTGTATGCACTTCACGAATTCGAAGGGTCACGAATCCGGCAAGGTGGATACCTACCATCAGCAAGCCATTGAGTACGCATGGCAGAACTGCCCGGCAGGACGCAAGTGACAAGGTAACACCGCGCAATTTGCAGCGGCAGCAGAAGCGCAGGAAGCCATCCCAAAAGAAAAATGCGCCCGACGAGTGGAGGAACAATAATCCTCCATCCGCCGGGCGTTTTGTTATACCACAGCCATGCCCTTTTCTTCCGTCAGGCGAAGAATCGCGCTGTCAATGCACTGCCCAATCTGCGTGCAAAGCCCAACTTGCAGCGCTTCGTCCTCTGCCAGCGCATCCCGAATCGTCTGCGCCATCTTTTTCTGATTGCTGTTGCTGAGCAGCCGCTGTTCATTCGCCGTCTTCCGCAGCAGTTTGGGGATGTTCATCTGCCGCATCAGCGGACGGGTCAGCTTGTCCAGCGCAGGACGGCTGACGAACATGGCAATCAGCCCGATTGCCGCGCCGATGACCAGCCCCACCGGGCCGGACGCAATCAGCGCGATCCCGCCGCCGCCGCAGAGGTTTGCCGCTACCATCGCGACGATAATATCCAGCAGCACTTCCATCAGCGGCATTTCCGGCAGCGGCAGATTGTCCCGCATCGGCAGGGTGCTCGTTGTCACCATGGCTTGGCGAATCTGCAAGCGCTGAACATCCACGCCATACTGCTCGCAAAGGCGGTTGAGGTCACGCTGCACGTCCATCAGAATGTTGTCCAGCCACGGCGAGACCACTTCTGACAGCGCTGCGCTCCATTCCGGTGACATCAGCAGCGATTCCGCCCGCTTCTGGCACGCATCTTCCATGTCGCCCAGCGTTGCCGTTTCGCCCTGCCGCCACTTTCGGTATTCCGGCACGAGCACGCTGTCCGTCAGCTGACGCGCCATAGCGTCGGAAAGCTGCTCTGTCAGCGCGGGCATAGCGGACTGCACCTTCTGCTCCACCGCATCGCTTTCTACATATGCCGCGGCATCCGCCTTCAGCCGCCTGACCATTTCGTCCACATGCCCCGCGTACGCCAATCCGCGCGCAATGTCAAATTCCGGCGTGGCGGAAACGTGCAGCACGCTGTCCGGGAATGTCTCACGGCAAAGCTGCTGGAAGAACGTCATCCGCGACGCGCCGCCTGTCAGCAGCACGACCTTCGGCGGACGCTGCGCCGTCATTTGCTGCGCCATCAGCAGACAGTTCATCATCCGGCTGCGGAAGGATTCACCCTCCAATAACGGTGACGGGCGCTCGCACAGTTCCTCGACGATGGCGGCACTGATGGTGAGGTTCAGCACATGCCGCCCTTCGCAGAAAATCGTCTCGCGCCTCGTCAGCTCTTCGCCTGTGCCGAGCGTGAAGAACTGTTCCTTGAGCCGCCGCGCGGACAGCATCATCCGGCTCTTCCACGCGCTTTTTTCGCGCAGGATTTCCCGCACAAGTTCCGCTTCCTCTGCGCACAGCGCGTCTACCGCCCGCTCCAGCAGCAGCTCATCCAGCATACCGCCGCCCAGCTGCACGCCCATTGTGCTGACGGCGTACTCCCGCCCGTCACAGACATACGCTAAATCCATGGTGGAGGAGCCAAGGTCAATCACCAGCGCGCAGTCCATCAGCGCCCGGCGGAGCGTTTCGTCCTCTTCCGCGGTCGACGCGGACAGGAATGCCGCCCGCGATTCTGGCACGATACGCACATTGGGCAGTCCCGCGTCCATCAGCAGGGACGCATAGCGCGTGCGGTCGCTGTCCGCCCAATCTGCCGGACAGCCCACGATGAAGCTGACGTCTTCCGTCTCCATGATATGGCGGACGACGCTATGGTCTTGCAGGGCGGTCAGGACGCCTTTTGCGAAGGCGGCGACGGTCTGGTTGACGAAATCGCTGTTGGTGCGGAAGTTGCGCTTGAAGCAGACGCGGAGGTCTTCAGCTTGGGGGTTGTCGCTGGCAAGTGTGCCAACGACGGGATGACCATCATAGCGGGCGAGGGCAGTGATGAAGCTGTTGCGCCCGTGGACGGGGAGGATAACGGGAGCGATGTGCTGGTCGGAATAGAGGGCGACACAGCTTTCGCCGTCGCCCAGGTCAAAGCCAAAATAACGCATAATTCACCTCACTGGATAGGGATAAGGGGGATAATAAAGAGGAGAAACACGCGGAGGGGTCAAGGGCGTTACCCCTTCCTTAAATACAGTCCCCTCTGCTGCACAATCCCGTCCGCCTTCTGCACAATCGCGGGGCGGCGCTGCTGGGTGATGTCCGCGTCCATCACGTCGTAGAACATGGCTGTTTCCGGCGCGTAGTCCACCGCTTCGCAGCCGACCGCGTTCAGCAGGCGCTTTGCGTTCGACAGCGGCCACGAGAGCGCTTTTTCCTGATTTGCGTCGCCATCCAGCCGGGCATCCTGTGCCATTTCGTACAGCGAGGCATATAGCTCTGCCGCCGTTTCCGCGCCCGTGCTGATAATGGTCACAGATTCCTGCGCGAAAAGCGCTTCGATGGTCTGCGCGTCCAAAGCGATTCGTCCTTCCGCTTCCACCAAGCGGCGGCGAAGCTCGGTCTCATCCGCCACCGCAGCGGGTTCGGGGAGCTTGCGGCGCATGGCGCTCACAATGCTCCCGATGGCGGCGCAGAGTGATACCGACTGCACAACGATGCACAGCGCGAATCGCCCCATCCAGCCGCTGTTTTCCGGCGTCACGCAGCTGGGCAGCGTCAGCCAGAGCGCCAGCGCACCCAGATTCAGCACCGTGGCGGCGAGCGGGAAAATCAGCGGCTTCCAGTTCCGCTTTTGGGCGGCGGGGATTTCAGCGCGTACCAGTGTCATGGATTGCAGCGCGGCGGCTTCCCGCGCATAGAGCAGGTGCAGCAGCTGCCGGCGCGCAGGGTCGGTTTCGCTGGTCAGGCGCGCCTGCTCCGCGGTTTGCAGCTGTTGCACAGCGGCTTGCAGCATTTCTTCGGTCGATTTCATGTCGATTTTCTGCCTTTCGGGGGAGTCTCTCCCCAATACAAGGGTACTGCATCTGACTTTCTTTGTCAAGTGCGGCGAAAAAAACAAGGATTTTCGGGATTTTCGCAGAATATTTTACTTGGTATGCTCTGAAAGGGCTTCCATGCGTATAGAGAATGAGAAAGGCAGGACAAATCCTATGGCGATGAGCGCCGAAGAAAGACAGCAAATGCTCCTGACGCAGCCGGTGGAGAAGATTATCCCGAAAATGGCGCTTCCCACCATCTGCTCAATGCTGATTACCTCCATTTATAATATGGCGGACACCTATTTCGTCAGCCAAATTGGCACGGCGGAAGCCAGTGCAAGCGGCACATCCGCCTCCGCCGCCGTCGGCATCGTCTTTTCCGCAATGGCGATGATTCAGGCGCTGGCGTTCATGTTCGGCATGGGCAGCGGCACGAACGTCAGCCACCTGCTGGGGATGGGCAAGCGCAAGGAGGCGGAAGTGTACAGCGCGGTCGGCTTCTTTTCCGCAGTAGCGGCGGGCGTGCTGATTGCGGTGCTGGGCAATGTGTTCAATGAGCCGCTGATGCGCCTGCTCGGCGCGACGGAGACCGCTATGCCGTATGCGCTGGACTACGCACGGTATATTTTCCTTGCTGCGCCGTTCATGATGGGGTCGTTGTCAATGAACAACCTCCTGCGCTTCCAAGGCTTGGCGATGTATGGCATGGTCGGCATCATTTCCGGCGGCTTGCTGAATATGCTCCTTGACCCGCTGCTGATTTTCGTGTTTGACATGGGCATTGCGGGCGCATCGATTGCGACGGCAATTTCGCAGCTGACGAGCTTTGTCATCCTGCTGGTGATGTGCAGCACGCACGCCGACGCCATCACGATTCATCCGCGCAACTACCGCCCAACGAAGCAGATGTACGGCAAAATCCTGAACAACGGTCTGCCGTCGCTGGGGCGGCAGGGCATCATGAGCGTGTCGACGTCGCTGCTCAACAATGCCGCGGCGGTCTATGGCGACCCGGCGATTGCGGCGTTCGCGATTGTCAGCCGCTGCCTGAATTTCGTCAACTCCACCGTCGTCGGCTTCGGGCAGGGCTTCCAGCCGGTCTGCGGCTTCAATTACGGCGCGAGGAAATATGACCGGATGCACCGCGCGTTTTCCTTCAGCGTCAAGGTAACGACGATTGTGCTGCTGGTGCTGGGCTCTCCGATATGGCTTTCTCTCGGAATTGCCGCAGCCGCAGTAATTCTTGCCGAGCCGGTCGTCACGCTGTTCCGCCGCTCCGACCCGGAGGTCATCCGCATCGGCACGGAAACCTTCCGCGTTCAGATTCTGACCGTGTGGACGTGGGGCTTTATTACGCTGAGCAACATGTACACGCAGGCGATTGGCTACGGCATCCGCTCGACGATTCTGGCGGCGGCGCGGCAGGGCTTGTTCCTGATTCCGACGCTGCTGGTGCTGCCGAACGTGTGGGGGCTGCGCGGGCTGGAAGTCTGCCAGCCGCTGGCGGATGTGCTGACGCTTGCCCTAGCCGTTTGGATGATGACGAAGGTCATTCGTACGCAGAAGGCGCAAATGGCGCAGGAAACCGCGTGAAGCCCTTGCAAATCGCATGACAGAATGGTATAATAGCCCTTGCGATTGACCCCATTTTGTGCGAAATTGAAGGGAGCAGCCTTTATGAAGCAGATTACATCCGCCCAGCTGCGGGAAATGTTCCAGCAGTTCATGGAGTCCAAGGGACATCATCGGATTCCCTCCGCCTCCGTTATTCCGGAAAATGACCCGACCGTCCTGTTCACCACCGCCGGTATGCACCCGCTTGTGCCGTACCTGATGGGTACGCCCCACCCCGCTGGCACGCGCCTGACCGACGTGCAGAAGTGCATCCGCACGGGTGATATTGACGACGTGGGCGACCCCAGCCACCTGACCTTCTTTGAAATGCTGGGCAACTGGTCGCTGGGCGACTATTTCAAGAAGGAAATGATTCCGTGGAGCTGGGAGTTCCTGACGAGTGAAAAATACCTCGGTCTGGATCCCGACAAGCTGGCGTTCACTGTCTTTGAGGGCGACGAGGACTGCCCCCGCGACGAGGAAGCCGCCAATCTATGGCGCAGCTGCGGCGTGAAGGATGACCACCTGTTCTATCTGCCGAAGGAGCACAACTGGTGGGGCCCGGCGGGCATCACCGGCCCGTGCGGCCCGGATACCGAGATGTTCATCATCACCAAAAAGCCCTGCGGCCCGAACTGCTCGCCTGCCTGCCACTGCGGCGCGTATCTGGAAATCTGGAACGACGTGTTCATGCAGTACAACAAGCAGAAGGACGGTACGTTCATTCCGCTCAAGCAGAAGAACGTCGATACTGGCATGGGTCTGGAACGCACGATTTGTGTGCTGACGGGCAAAAAGACCGTCTACGAGACGGACGCCTTCACCGACATTCTGGCGAAGATTGCCGAACTGTCCGGCAAGGAGTACGGCGCGGATGAGGAAACGACCAAGGCGTTCCGCATCATTGCCGACCACATGCGCACGTCCACCTTTATTCTGGGCGACGACCGCGGCGTGTCCCCGTCCAACACGGATCAGGGTTATATTCTCCGCCGCCTGATTCGCCGCGCAGTGCGCTACGGGATGCAGCTCGGTATGCCCGACGGCTTCACCTGCGAAATCGCGAAGGTTATCATCAACCAGTACAAGAATGCGTATCCGGAGCTGGAGCGCAACGCGGCGTTCGTCATCGATCAGCTGACGCTGGAGGAAGGCCGCTTTGCCCGCACGCTGAAGCAGGGCAACAAGGAGTTCGACAAGGTGGCGTCCCGCGCGGCGGATGGCAAGATTGACGGCGAGACGGCGTTCCACCTCTACGATACCTACGGCTTCCCGATTGAGATGACCGTGGAACTGGCGAAGGAGCGCAATCTGACGGTGGATACCGCCGGATTCGAGGAAGCGTTCCGCAAGCATCAGGAGCTGAGCCATCAGGGTGCGGAGCAGAAGTTCAAGGGCGGTCTGGCGGACACGAGCGAGGAAACCGCACGCCTGCACACCGCGACTCACCTGCTGCACGCGGCGCTGCGCAAGGTGCTCGGCGACGAAGTGGCGCAGAAGGGCTCGAACATCACGGCGGAACGTCTGCGCTTCGACTTCTCCTTCGGCCGCAAGGTGACCAAGGACGAGCTGGCGCAGGTCGAAAAGATGGTCAATGAAGCGATTCAGGCGAAAGTGCCGGTTGTGTGTGAAGAGATGACTGTGCCGGAAGCGAAGGAGAAGGGCGCAATTGGCCTGTTTGAGTCCAAGTACGGCGAGAAGGTTCGCACCTACAAGATGGGCGATTACTCCTTTGAAATCTGCGGCGGCCCCCACGCGCAGAACACCGGCGATTTGGGCACGTTCAAGATTCAGAAGGAAGAATCCTCTTCCGCTGGCGTCCGCCGCATCAAGGCGG